>Ga0209123_1000902_pt1 | contig 33569 bp, 35 predicted proteins | sample BarGraIncu00431A_FD_184500 | JGI IMG/M metagenome (GOLD analysis project Ga0209123, IMG submission 184500) | Arctic peat soil microbial communities from Barrow, Alaska, USA - Barrow Graham LP Incubations 004-31A (SPAdes) (version 2) | ecosystem: Environmental > Terrestrial > Soil > Wetlands >... | reverse complement strand
TTATAGTCAAGGTATTCTTCGCGATTATTGGGATATCTTTGAAATGTCAAGGGTTTTTGGCGATTTTTAGAAAATTATTTTATATAACTACTAAATCCAATTATTTACTCCAACTGCATAGGTCCTGTAGTATTGTAACACTGCAAATATTTCATGTACATGTCAAGTTTATTTCACAGGTCTTTCACGGCTAAGGGTACCCGTTAAGCCTCTAACTGCAAGGCATCCACGCCAAAAAGCAAAATACTAAACTCATCAATCATCTCATTTCGCCATCTCCGGACTGACGATTCGCCGCAGTGGATTTCAGCAGCTACAATCTGTAATCTATCTGACCACTGTATTAAACTTTTACTGGGTTCAAGGTAAAGTTTACGAATAACCTCATACTTCTCTGGTTGACCTTTAGCAACCATTCTTCCCTGAAGTCTTTCTAGACTGGCTTCCATCTGCTTAATCATGACTATAGTTCGTATCCGGCTTCACCTAATTGCCAAGATGGTAACATCCTCATTGTCCATATCCTCGATACTAAATTCCTCTATGACATCTTCCGAAGCTGTATCTTGTGAATTCTCAAAATGCTCGACTAATCCCAGGTAATACTTCAGGAGTAATTTTGTTGTGAAATCTGTTTTTTCTTTTCCGCATTCGCTCTTCGTTCTTTTGGAGTTTCAATGCCTCAACCGCAGCTGCTAGGGCTATCTCCTGAATGTTAACAGTACCAAATTTCTTACCGCCCATGCATCTCATCTCCTATAACTATCATGATCGCCAATAACGTTCCCGACATTGAGATTGCCCGGAGAGCCGGCCAGGCTGATCCAGCAACTCCTCATCGGTTATACGGCCACGTTTATGCAAGTATGAAAGACGAAGCAGCGAATGCCATCGAGAATGCGCTACGCATTAAGGAGCCGAAGGAACCCGAGCCTCCTAAAAAACACGAACAACAACCAAGCGCCAAGATATTTTCCTTTCCTAAAAAGAAATCTCGCTTAAAGATAAAAACTCCTCTAGTTTAAATACTAGAGGAGTTTTTATGGCAGTTTGGCGGAGTTGTGTACATTTGGGCGACGATTGGCTAAAATGGACTAATCTTTTAAAAAACAAAATCCCGCAATCGCTTGCGGGACTAGTGTTCTACTGGAGCCGATGGTCGGAATCGAACCGACGACCTGCTCATTACGAGTGAGCTGCTCTACCTCTGAGCCACATCGGCATGTGTAACGTCGATTGCCAGTCTGTTTTAGTTAAAAAACAGATCATCTCACTGCTAAATAGGACAGTTCATTCGACTTAGGTAGTATATCATAAGTAGATCAGTTTGTTAAGTATAAATTGAAGAAATTAATTTTAAATAGATTGACTCGGTCAGCTAAGTAAAATAATCCTTCACCCCCCTACCTAAGTGTACATTCTGGATCGCTCAATCTAAAAGCCTTTGCTCCAGTTGTTGCCCCCGTTGCAACCGTTCCATCCGTTGTTGCTCCAGCTTCTCTTCTAGTTCTGACCACTCCCGTAGCTCCACTAGAGCATATAATTCCTGTTCCTTTAGTAGTTCCCGAAGCTCCAATAGTTTCAACTCCTGACCCTTGCTAGTATTAGCGTTGACTTGCTTAAGAGACCACGCTAAGTCTAGTATTATCACAAATCTATTTTTTATAATACATTTACTAAGACCTCCTCTTAATTGAAAGACATTGTAGTCAATACTTGCGAGGACCGGTCCAAATTTATCTAAGTCTTGCCTAAAATATTAGCCGTCTACAGGCTGTTGTCACTAATTATGAACAGAAACTTCCTAAAAAAAGTCGTCAGTAAAAATTTTCCTTGTATATTATGATACATTTTAGCTCGAGTTTGGGTATAATGGTGGGTAGAGTTTTATACACGGAAGGGACGATAGGCTTTGACATTACATATTCACTTTGTTGGAATAAAAGGTACCGGAATGAGCGCCTTAGCTCAAATTAGCGCTCAAATTGAAGGCGCAACTATTACAGGATCTGATGTAGAAGAGAGCTTCTATACCGACAGCGTCCTGAAACGTGCCCAAATTCCCGTTTTGGGTTTTTCTCCCACCAACGTAGAAAACGCAGATCTGGTAGTCACCTCTGCAGCTTATACAAATCAGCATCCGGAAATTTCTAGGGCTTTAGAGCTGAACATCCCAGTACTGACTTACCCCCAATATCTTGGACGCTTGCTTTCTAAAAAACGCGGGGTTTCCGTATCCGGGACTCACGGCAAAACTTCGACAACCGCCATGGTAGGCCTGGTAATGCTCCAAGCCGGATTAGATCCAACCATCGTTGTCGGAAGCGATGTCCCTAGCATTGGTGGAAATGCCCATTCCGGAAAAGGGGAATTTTTCTTAGCAGAGTCTTGTGAATATCGACGCCATTTTCTCAATTACTCTCCCGAGCACCTGCTTATTACGAACATTGAATTTGACCACCCCGATTATTTTAAAGATCTCGGGGATGTTATTTCGGCGTTTGCTGAACTAGCAAAAAAAGTCCCTGCGAGTGGCCATATTTACATTTGGGCCGAAGACCCGAACCGAGAATCCATTACCGGATCCGCGCCGATTACGACCTTTGGTCTCTCCGACTCTGCGGATGTTCGTGCGACTGAGATCCTGTTCAAAGACGAAAGAAGCTCTATGAAAATTATGATTAAAGGGAAATATGTTGGGGATTTGGATCTTCACGTCGGGGGAAGACATAACATTCTCAATGCCTTAGCAACGATTGCCCTATGCTATGAGATTGGTATCCCCATTGAACAAATCTTAGCTAGCCTGAGCCTGTTCAATGGAACGAAACGACGCTTTGAACATGTTGGTAGTAATAAAAATGGTGCCTTGATCGTCGATGACTATGCACACCATCCGACGGAGATTCGTACCACTTTAGAAGGAGCCCGACTCTCCTTCCCTGATCGTCGCATCCGTGCCATCTTCCAGCCTCATACCTTTAGCCGAACGGAAAAACTCTTACTAGAATTCTCACAAGCTTTTCAAGGGGCTGATGAGGTTGTTGTCGCTGATATTTTTTCCTCAGCCCGTGAACAGGATCATCACACCGTTTCTGCCTTAACTTTAGCCAAGTTAATCGAGAAGCAAGGAATTAAAGCCCGCTACATTGGAACCTTAGATGAAATTATGGTCTATCTTACCGAAACAATTGCACCTAAAGATCTCGTCCTGACGTTAGGAGCTGGGGACATTTACAAAGTAGGGTTAGGCATCGTCAGTTAATTTGAGCCGTACAAAAGGGTTAGCCATCTATAAGGTGGCTAACCCTTTTACTATTCTTGATACTTCAAGGCTCAATTCTAATTCTTCTTCATTGGACGTTCTTGCTTTATTTCCTTTGATCCTTCCCCTTATTATAACCTCTGTATTTCTTCTAATATTTCATTCCAGCTTTGACAGCGTGTTATTCCCGAAGAAAGGTCCACTTGATTATAACTGGCATCCAGCAAAAATACCGGAACACCGGTTTCTGCGATCATTGTGGCATTCACCTGATAATCCTCGATAAAAGCTTCGATCCCCCATTGCTTAACTAAATCCACTTTGCTCCTCAGCCCTGTAAAGAGAACATGTTCATAAGGAATTCCATGCATGGTAAGCCACCTTACGGTGACATCTTCTTCTTCGAGTGTACGCGCCGTAATGTAGATTATTTCATGGCCTGCCCTCAGAAGGGATTGAATTCCTTCCTTGGCACCACAAACAGGTTCAGCGATCATAAACAAACGCTCCACATTATCGGTAAAGAAGCTGTTCATATCATCCCACGGTACATCAAAAACTAAATGCATATTATAGTCGTTAATGACGGTAATTTTCTTTCCATAGTGCAGATTCAACTCCTGTAACCAGGCGGGATAACTATCTGAAACTACACCGTCAATATCTACTCCAATCCTCATGTTAGTCTAACCTCTTTAGTTTTGGGAGCTCCAGACTAGGAGGAAGATTACGTTTATGCTCACTCCGACGATGTAAGGTTTCGATGCGTTCCTGTACCTCAGGAGAGACCTCTTCACCCAGTAAGTAACGATCGATCTGATCGTAGGTTAGCCCCAGTTCAGATTCATCCGTCTGTCCAGGCCAAAGACCGGCTGTAGGTACACGGGTAGAAATAGCCAAGGGAAGTCCCAACATCCTTGCCCAAACCCGCACCTCTGCTTTTGTGAGCGAACTAATCGGCAAGAGATCCACACCGCCGTCACCATATTTCGTAAAATATCCCGTATAGCTCTCAGGGGCATTATCTGTCCCGACCACCAAATAGTTCAGGGCATTTGCCACAGTATATAGTGTCGACATACGTAAACGAGCCTTTAAATTCCCCTGGCTCATTTTTTCTGCCACTATATCACAGCCTTGACTTTCCAAGCCCTTCTTGACGTGTTCGAAGATTTGCGTATGAACATCACTCAGATTCACTTCTAAAGGTCTTATATCAAAGCCCTCGGCAACCCAAAGTGCATCCTCGATGTCTTCAGGATCAGAATGACTAGGCATGACCACCGCCATAAACTTATCAGGGAATGCTCGAGCACAGAGCCCTGCAACTACAGCGGAGTCAACCCCCCCGGACATCCCCACCACTACTCCCTTGGCGTTTGCTTCGGAAACTTTTTCCCGCAACCATTCCACAGTCTTATTGATCCGTTCGGTTAATTCCTTATCTGTCCACATCTTGTGCTACCTCCTGATTATGGTTATTTGCTTTAATATCGTTATTTATCGTTAGGAGTAATTGGTTTTTTAAGTCAAAGAGACTCGTCGATAAGTCAACAATATAGCGATGGGGGTTCGTTAATCGTTTAACTTCATCCCACAAGGTATCCAATTCGTTTTTAGCATAGGTCTGGATATCTTTGAGCTTTGGTAATTCATAAACCCGTTTCCCACCTCTAAATACCGGAACCAAAAGTTCTCTGGTCCGAAAATTCATTAAGGTTTTTCTTTTCCACGTCTGAATAGGGTCAAAAATCACAAGAGGTTCCCCCGTTGTGAAAACTTCATCTTCCAGCGCAATAACATCAGCCATTGCCTTTCCAGCTTGGTCGTAAAAACGAACGACTTTTTTAATTCCTGGGTTTGTGATCTTGGTTATGTTTTCAGAGACTTTTAAACAAGGATGAAAAACACCTAACTCTCCCTCAGCAACTAACTTGTAAACCCCCCCCAAAGAAGGGCTATCTTTGGATGTAATGAGATGAGTCCCGACGCCCCAAGCGTCAATCGGCGCCCCTTGGGCCAGGATGGCAAAGATGGTATTCTCATCTAAATCATTGGACCCTACAATAATAGTATCCTTAAGTCCCGCTTCATCAAGCATGTGACGAGCTTCCTTCGATAAATAAGTCAAATCCCCACTATCCAAACGTATCCCTAGAAAATGATGCCCTTCTGCTTCTAGTTCGAGTCCCACCTTAATAGCATTGGGAACTCCAGATTCAAGGACATTATAAGTATCCACAAGCAGTATGCAACCATCTGGGAAAGTACGTGCATACGCTCGAAAGGCCTCCAACTCCGATGGAAAACACTGGATCCAACTATGGGCCTGAGTTCCTGAGACTGGAATACCGTAACGTTTGCCTGCCAGGACATTCGACGTAGATTGGCACCCTCCGATGAAAGCTGACCGTGCTCCCAGAACCCCAGCATCCGGCCCCTGAGCTCTCCGCAGGCCAAACTCCATAACTTGGCCCCCGGCCGCAGCCGCCATGACTCGTGAAGCCTTTGTGGCAATCAGGGTCTCAAAGTTAATCAAATTCAAAATTGCCGTCTCAACGAGCTGTGTTTCAAAAATGCGTCCTTTTATCCGAATCAGTGGTTCATACGGAAAAACCGCAGTCCCTTCCGGAACCGCATCGATGTCCCCATGAAAGTGAAAGTTACGCAGTTCTTCAATAAAGTCGTCATCAAAGAGGTTCAAGCTTCTTAAATACGCCAAATCCTCTTCCGAAAAATTGAGGTTTTCAATGTATTCCACGACTTGTTCTAGTCCTGCGGCCAGAGCATATCCACCTTTATAAGGAAGCGTACGAAAGAATACGTCAAATACCGCCTCCTTATTTCGACATCCGTTGACTAGATACCCCTGCATCATCGTAAATTGATAAAGGTCTGTTAGCATTGTTAGGTTTTCCATTGACAAGATCCTTCCTTCACACTTTCACTTGAGGTTCAGTCAATATGATCTATACATAGCATCCAATAACATTTATAAAACATGCGTGAGAATTTCGACCTTTAAGTCGTGATTTCCTGCTTTAAGTCCAAAACAATAACCTAAAGGGCTACCTTTAGGTTATTATTGTTAACTGCGTCGCATTTCCACGAAGTCTCCTCAAGAGTTATCCACAGGCAATTTTCGAGTTATACACCGTCTATCCTTAGCTTATCCAAGGAAAATCCAATATATTAAAATATTATCCACAGAGTTATGCACATTATACACAGCCTTTTTCCACATCAACGGCCTTTCTGTGCTATTCCAAGACGCTGTGTCACACAAGTTCCGTCTACACGAGTCCCGCTAACAAGTCACGACTCACTCGAATCGCCTCAGCAACAGTCGCCGGGGAAGGGCCTCCCGTGATCTTTCGGGCACGGACGCAGTGCTCAATCCCGATCGTTTCAAACAAATCCGCTTCAAAAATCGAGGACAATGCCTGATATTCGCTTAGATCTAGCTCTTCTAGCCCAACGCCTTTTTTACTGCAGTGTAAAACGATCCGTCCGACTAATTCATGCGCATCGCGGAAAGGCACCCCTTTTTTGGCCATGTAATCCGCAAGATCCGTCGCATTGGTAAATCCGCCTTTTGCTCCCCAGGCCATTGTATCCCGATGAACTTGCATAGTTCTTAACATTGGTTCGACAACTAGTAAACATTTCTGAATCGTATCCGCGGCGTCAAAGACCTGCTCTTTATCCTCTTGCATATCTTTATTATAAGCAAGCGGAAGTCCTTTCATAACGGTTAAGAGGGCCACCAGGTCACCATAAACACGCCCAGTTTTTCCCCTTACCAGTTCTGCAACATCGGGGTTTTTCTTTTGGGGCATGATGCTCGACCCCGTAGAATACCCATCATCCATCGAGATAAAGTGAAACTCCCCGCTGGACCATAAAACGAGTTCCTCACACATTCGACTCAGGTGCATCATAAGGATGGATGCGGCTGCTAGAAACTCGAGGGCGAAATCCCGATCGCTCACTCCATCTAAGCTGTTTAAGGTGACTCCATCAAAGCCCAGCTCTTGGGCCACTTTTTCCCGATCAAGCGGAAAGGTCGTTCCGGCCATGGCCCCTGAACCGAGCGGTGAGACATTTAATCGTTTTCGTGTATCATTGAGCCGACCGAGGTCACGTAAAAACATCTGTACATAAGCCATCAAATGATGGGCCAAGGTAATGGGCTGTGCCTTTTGCAGATGCGTATATCCTGGCATCCAGGTTTCAAGATGCTCTTCCGATAAATGGAGAAGTGTTTGGAGCAACTGCTCAACTAAGCTCTTAGTATGGTCAATTTCTTCCCTCAAATAAAGCCTTAAATCCAAGGCGACCTGATCATTCCGACTGCGTCCAGTATGTATCTTTTTTCCCACTGGCCCGATTCGCTCAGTTAAGATCTTCTCGACATTCATATGGATATCTTCTGCACCAATCTCGAATTCCACGTTTCCTGCTTGAATATCTGCGAGGATCTCCGTTAGTCCCTTAATCAACTGGTTTGCTTCATCTTCAGAGATAACCCCAACAGTACCGAGCATTCTCGCATGGGCTACACTCCCCAAAATATCTTGTTTATACAGGCGTTGGTCAAAGCGTATTGAGGAATGAAAATCTTCGACCAATGCGTCCGTAGTCTTTTCAAAACGTCCGCCCCAGAGCTTCAATTTGCATCTTCCTTTCAAGTAGAACCTATAAAGATTAGCGCCGGGGTGCCGGCGCTAATCTTCGTTCTTATTTACGTAACCCTGATTCCTTTTCCATTAAAGCCCTTACTTTCAACGGCAACCCAAAGAGGTTAATAAATCCTCCGGCATCCTTTTGATCATAGACACCATCTTCACCAAATGTTGCAAATGCTTCATTGTAGAGAGAATATGGGGATTTTACACCTGCTGAGGTACAATTTCCTTTGTAGAGTTTCACTCGTACTGTGCCTGTGACGTTTTTCTGGGTCACATTAACAAAGGCATCTAAGGCTTCACGAAGTGGTGAATACCATACTCCGTCATAAACTATTTCAGCATACTTTAGGGCCAATTGCTCTTTGTAATGCAGTGTAAGCCGGTCAAGGGTGAGGTGTTCTAAAGCCTGATGCGCCATATAAAGAATTGTTCCACCCGGGGTCTCATAGACGCCACGTGATTTCATTCCGACGAGTCGGTTTTCAACCATATCGACAATTCCGACCCCGTTTTTTCCACCCAATTCATTAAGAGTCTCCAATAAAGCCACCGGAGCAATTTTCTGGCCATTTAACGATGTAGGAATCCCTTGTTCAAACCCAAGTTCAAGGTATGTCGCCTCATCGGGCGCATCCTCCGGGGAAACACCCAGTAAATAGAGGTCTCGTTTGGGTTCATTCCAAGGATCTTCCAAGTCCCCACCCTCATGGCTTAAGTGCCAAAGGTTACGATCCATACTGTATGGACGGTCCTTAGTTACCGGGACAGGAATACCACGTTCTTCGGCATAGTCTATGCAATCCTCTCTGGACTTGAGGTCCCAAATCCGCCAGGGAGCGATAATCTCCAAGTCTGGATTTAATGCTTTAACACTCAGTTCGAATCGAACTTGGTCATTTCCTTTGCCAGTAGCGCCATGGGCTATGGCAACGGCGCCTTCCTTCTCGGCGATCTCTACTAAGCGACGAGCAATTAGAGGACGAGCAAATGAGGTACCTAAAAGATAGTCCCCTTCATAAACTGCTCCAGCCTTTAACGTTGGGAAAATAAACTCCGTGAGAAATTCTTCTCTCAGATCTTCAATATACAGTTTGCTGGCCCCACTTTTAATTGCTTTTTCCTGGAGGGGCGCTAATTCTTCTCCCTGCCCGAGGTCTGCTGCCATAGCAATGACTTCGTACCCGTAAGTCTCCTTAAGCCAGGGAATAATAATGGAAGTATCCAGTCCACCGGAATATGCCAAAACAACTTTTTTCATGCTTGATCTCCCTTTTTTCCTTGAATTAATCTCATCACGTTAATCTATTGATTATAGTATACATCTTCAGTGAAAACTATTTATTTCAACTGATAAGCAACGCCATAATTGCTTTTTGAGCGTGCAGACGGTTTTCTGCTTCGTCAAAGACAACCGACTGGGCCCCTTCAATAACCTCGTCCGTAATTTCTTCTCCACGATGGGCAGGAAGACAATGCAGGACGATAGCGGATTGGTTCGCTCGTTTCATCACGTCGGAATTGATCTGATACCCTTCAAAAGCCGCCTTACGGACCTTTGCTTCTTCTTCTTGACCCATACTGGCCCAAACATCCGTATACAGCACATCAGCGCCTTTTACGGCCTCTAAGGGATCATCGATCACTTCTACACACCCGCCGTTTTCTTTGGCATCCGCTTGAGCCATGGCCACGACCAACGGATCCGGCTTATATCCCGGAGGAGAGGCGATAACGACATGTAATCCCATCTTCGCCCCGCCAAACATCAACGAATGAGCCATGTTGTTCCCATCTCCGACATAGGCCAGCTTCAAGCCAGCTAAGCGGCCTTTATGCTCCTGGATCGTCATGAGATCTGCCAGAACCTGACAGGGATGAAGCAGGTCTGTTAGTCCATTAATAATTGGAATTGTAGCGAACTTTGCCAGATCTAAGACTTCCTGATGACTAAAAGTCCGAATCATAATTCCATCGACCATCCGAGAAAGAACACGCGCCGTATCAGCGATCGTTTCTCCTCTTCCTAATTGAATATCTCTTCCACTCAGAAAGAGTGCGTGCCCTCCGAGTTGATACATCCCTACTTCGAAAGATACTCGAGTACGTGTAGACGACTTCGTGAAAATCATTCCCAAGGTCTTGCCTTGAAGAATTGTATGAGGCCGTCCGGCTTTTTGCGCCTCTTTGAGTTCTCTAGCTACATCTAATACGCAACTTAATTCATCTTGAGAAAAATCATGAAGCGATATAAAGTCCCGTCCCTTAAATATAGATCGATCCATTGTTTTCATATATCATCCACCCCTTCGATGTGAATTATTATACTGTTTTATGTATAATAATGCAATACCAAGGTAAAACTATTTCTGGTATTGCATCATTTATTACGGGACCTAAAAGCTCATACATCCCGCAGTATTAATGAATTGCCTTCTTTTTAAATCTGCCACCCATCACCTCGTGTACACTACTGATCGTGACAAAAGCCTCTTCATCGATTTCAGTGATAATCGATTTAAACTTAGAAACTTCTAAACGTGTGAGCACGCAATATAATACACCTTTTTCCTCGCCCGTAAACCCGCCCTTCCCTTGAAGTAGGGTAACTCCTCTACCTAGTCTAGCCATTAGTACTTCGGTAATCTCTTGGTGTTTATCCGATATAATCATGGCTTCCTTAGACTCGTCTATGCCTTCTATTGTAAGGTCTATAACTTTAAAAGCAATGAAATAGGCAACAAGTGAGTACATGGCTCTATCCCATCCGAAAACCAGTCCCGCACTACTCAGTATAAAAAGATTAAAGAACATTACTATCTCACCAACCGAAAATGCACTTTTCTTATCCAGAACTATGGCAATAATTTCGGTACCATCTAAAGAACCACCATAACGAATGATTAGCCCCACTCCAATTCCTAGAACAATTCCTCCAAAAACAGAAGCTAGAAAGACATCTTGAGTAATTCCAGGTACTGGATGTAAAACACTAACCCACATAGATAGCATAGCGACTGAAAATATAGTAGAAATAGTAAACGATTTCCCAATCTGGAGATATCCAAAGATAAAGAACGGAATGTTTAAGACAAATATAAATAAGCCTACAGGCCATTTAGTAAGGTACCCTGCCATGATCGCTATACCCACGATACCACCATCGATGACGTTATTGGGTATTAGAAAAATTTCTAATCCAACCCCTGCCAGAGCAGAACCAATTATGAGAAATAATATTCGTTTGAGCCTCTTCTGAAATCGTTGTTTATTGCTAAGCAATAGCACGTAACCCTCCCTTCTGCACAATACGCGATATGACTACGCCTTATATACTCTTCAATGTTTAGTATACAACACTCTCAACATGAAGTTAAATTGCCATGCGTAGCACTTAAAAAAACTCCCGCTGAACGATTATGCTTCGTACAGCGGGAGTTTCTCCTCTACAAGGCCATATATTCTTGTAACGAGAGAACCTGGGGTGTAGTTTGACTTCGTATTTCCATCAATGCTCGTACAACAGCTTTTGCCGTATCCATGGACGTAAAGCAGGGAACCCCATGTTCGGCAGCTAACCTTCTCAGCAAATAGCCCGTCCTCTCCGGTGTTTTCCCTTTGGTGGGAGTACTGAGGATAAAGGCGAATTCTCGTTGTCGAATAGCTTCTCGAAGGGTCTCGCTGGATTCACTCACCTCTTCAACGTTTACCCCACATAAAGCTAGGACCTTCGCTGTATCACCTGTCCCTTTAACGCCGAACCCCAGCTGAGCCAGTTGTTGCGCCAAGGCGATTGCCTCTGGGCGGTCCTTCTCTGCCACAGAAACCAAAATATTCCCCTCGCTCGGCAGTGGAATATGGGAGGCTGCAAAGGCTTTGGCCAAAGCGTGCCCAAATTGAGTGTCCATACCTAAGACCTCACCCGTCGATTTCATTTCGGGCCCTAGTGATGTTTCAACTTTGGTCAGTTTTTCAAAAGAGAAGACGGGGGCCTTAACTACAACGAACGGCGCCTCTGGAGCGAGACCCTGCTCGTACCCCATATCCTTCAGTGTCTCCCCAAGGGAAACTCGAACCGCCAGGTTAACTAAAGGAATGCCCGTAACTTTGGACAGGATAGGCACAGTACGGCTCGCCCTGGGATTTACTTCCAGAACGTATACCTTGCCTCGAACAACAACAAATTGAATATTCATAAGTCCCATAATGCCCAGTCCTTTGGCAATGCGACACGTGAAATCCTGAATCTGATCAATTTCTGCGGGCGTTAAACTTTGGGGTGGATAGACTGCCAAGCTATCCCCCGAGTGGACTCCTGCGCGCTCGATATGCTCCATAATACCCGCTATCACAGTGGTTTCTCCGTCTGAAACCGCATCAATTTCCACTTCTTTACCTTCCAAATACCTATCCACCAAAATTGGATGTTCCGGAGAAAGGTGGATCGCCCGCTTTAAATAGTCTTCAAGTTCATTTATATTCTCCACCACTTGCATGGCACGTCCTCCGATGACGTAAGAGGGGCGAACGATAACAGGGAATTCAAGTTCCTTGGCAATTTCTTTGGCTTGTTCCACGGCCGTAACGCTTCGCCCTTCGGATTGGGGAATTCCTAAACGACTTAATAGCTCTGCAAAACGTTCCCGATCCTCCGCCATATCAATGGCGTCAACCTGGGTGCCTAAAATTCGAATTCCAGCACGGTTCAGTGGGCCTGCCAAATTAATGGCCGTTTGTCCGCCAAATTGAACTAAAACGCCATCTGCTTTTTCCTTATTCAACACGTGAAGCACATCTTCCAACGTCAACGGTTCAAAATACAGTTTGTCGGCGGTATCAAAATCTGTTGATACCGTTTCTGGATTATTATTAATCATAATAGATTCCACGCCGGCTTCTTGCAAAGCAGAAAGTGCATGAACAGAGCAATAATCAAATTCAATCCCTTGCCCGATCCGAATCGGCCCTGAGCCTAAGACAATGACTTTGGGCCCTGAGCTTATCGAAACCTCATCCTCTTCTTCATAACTAGAATAGTAATAAGGCGTTGCCGAAGTGAACTCAGCCGCACAAGTATCAACCGTCTTATAAACTGGAACGATTCCATCCATCATGCGCATGGAACGAACCGCGTCTTCTGTACGCCCCACTAGCTTAGCAATTGCTAAATCGGAAAATCCCTGAACTTTAGCGAAGCGCAATAGCTCAGTCGTTAAAGGTTCCCCTTGCAGTCGCTTTTCAAGTGAAACAAGGTCTTTAATTCTATGCAAATAGAAAGGGTCTATTTGCGTGAGCATCTGCACCTCAACAATTGTCCAGTCCCGCCGAAAGGCTTCAGCTATTGCAAAAAAACGTTCATGATCCGCTCTAGCCAGCTTATCTTCTATTTCCATCTCCGTCCAGCGACCAGAGTCATCAATTCGAAGACCCACTGTCCCAATTTCCAACGAGCGTGTCGCTTTCAACAGAGCCCCTTCCAAGGTCCTCTCCATGGCCATCACCTCTCCGGTCGCCTTCATTTGCGTGCCGAGACGATGATCTGCGGCAGGAAACTTATCAAAGGGCCAACGAGGAAATTTGACAACCACATAGTCAAGAGCTGGCTCAAAACAGGCACTGGTATTTCCGGTCACCGGGTTTGTCAATTCTGGAAGGGTAAATCCTACGGACAGAAGAGCCGCCATTTTAGCAATTGGATATCCGGTCGCTTTCGATGCGAGCGCACTGGAGCGGCTTACCCGAGGATTAACTTCGATAACCACGTATTCCCGGCTCGTCGGATTCAAGGCAAATTGAACATTACACCCACCGTTAACCTCTAAGGCTCGAATGATCTTGAGGGATGACGCTCGAAGCATCTGATATTCGACATCGGTCAAGGTTTGGGAGGGTGCAACCACAATACTATCCCCGGTATGTATTCCTACAGGATCAATATTTTCCATATTGCAAATTGTGATGCAGTTATCGGCCGCATCCCGCATGACTTCATACTCAATTTCTTTCCATCCAGCCACACTTCGCTCCACGAGGCATTGTCCGATCGGGCTGGACTGCAGTCCTCTTTGTAAAATCTCCCCCAGATTTTTGGCGTTTTTGACAATCCCTCCGCCAGTTCCCCCTAAGGTATACGCCGGCCGAACAATCAACGGAAAGCCCTGCTTGTTGGCGAATTCCTCGCCCTCTTCCACTGTTGTTACAATCACACTTTCAGCCACCGGCTCTCCTAGGGCAAGCATGGTTTCCTTAAAAGCCTCACGGTCTTCCGCCTTATAGATCGTTTCAGCATCACAACCGATGAGATCCACATCATAACGCTTTAAGACTCCGCTATGCACCAGTTCCATCGCCAGATTAAGTCCTGTTTGCCCACCGAGCGTGGGCAGCAGAGCATCCGGACGTTCTTTGCTGATAATCGCCTCTAAATGCTCAGGTAACAGCGGTTCAATATAGGTAATATTTGCCGTTTTGGCATCCGTCATAATGGTGGCCGGATTACTGTTAACCAATACCACTTCTACCCCTACTTCACGAAGGGCCTTGCACGCTTGGGTCCCGGCATAATCAAATTCTGCAGCTTGCCCAATAACAATCGGTCCGGACCCTATGACAAGAACCTTTTTCCACTCCGGGTTAAGTGGCATCTTGAGCCCTCCTTTCCTGCATTAAGTGCGCAAATTCCTCAAAGAGATACAGAGATTCACTCGGTCCTGGCCCGGCTTCCGGATGATATTGCACCGAAAAGACAGGCAAATCCCGGTGTTTAACCCCTTCCACACTTTGATCATTAAGGTTGCGGTGTGTTACATGCAAGGGGGTCTGCTCCAAACTTTCTTCGGCGATAGCATACCCGTGATTTTGCGAGGTAATTGTCACGCGCTTCGATTGGAGATCTTGAACGGGTTGATTACCACCCCGATGTCCAAACTTCATTTTATAAGTGTCCCCGCCCAAAGCGAGTGACAAGAGTTGATGCCCTAGGCAGATGCCAAAAATAGGTCGTTTGCCTATGAGACCTCGAATAGTTTCGATTCCCACTTCGACCACTTTGGGATCTCCCGGTCCATTGGACAGAAAAACGCCATCCGGATTCAAATCTAAGATCTGCTCCATTGAGGTGGTATAGGGAACGACCGTTAGACGAAACCCACTCGCTTGCATGGCATGCAGAATATTCCTTTTAATCCCAAAATCGATCACCACAACATGAAACAAGTCCTTCTCTGTTTTATTCGCAGCTAAGGTGTAGATTTTGGGGGTACTCACCTTCGCCACAACATCTGTCGGAGCAAGCCAAACTTTCAATTTGGGTACCCACTCCTCCAAGTGCTCAATCTCGGTGGTGATCACCCCGCGCAAAACCCCATGTTCTCGTATAATACGGGTTAAAGCACGGGTATCAATCCCCTTAATCCCTACGATTCCGGATTGTGCCAACGTTCGAGAAAAGTTCTTTTCCATCTGCCAATGACTCGGATTGCGAGCAGCTTCTTTCACGATAAAACCCTGAACCTGGACCTTCTCTGATTGATCATCCATACTGTTTATCCCGTAATTTCCGATGAGCGGATAGGTCATACAGACCATTTGGCCCGCATAAGATGGGTCGGTCAGCACCTCTTGGTAACCCGTCATCCCTGTGTTAAAGACGACTTCGCCCAAGGCCTCTCCAGTTGCCCCGTAAGACTCCCCCATGAAAATTTTCCCTGTCTCAAGTACGAGTGCTGCTTTCATTTCATCCCCCTCAGGAAAAATTCTTTATTGATTACCAAAGTTCCTTGAAGATTTTATCTAAGATCTCCAAAGCCTTATCCATTTCTGGTTTCTCAACGATCAGCGGCGGGAGAAAACGCAAGATCTTTCCGCCAACGCAGTTGATCAAAAGCCCGTTTTTCAGGCAAGCCGCTACAATCTCGGGACCCAACTTGGAAACAGGCCACCCGATCATAAATCCTTGACCTCGTACAGGGTCACCAGTTTGATACTTACTGGCTAGTTGTTCCAATCCCTTTTTAAAATATTCAGAGCGCTCCTGGACCCCTTCCAGAAATCCTTCTGCGAGCATCACATCTAAGACAGCACACCCAACCGCAGTCGCTAAAGGATTTCCACCGAAGGTTGAAGCATGATCGCCAGGCTGAAAGGCCTCTGCTACTTTATCGGTAGCTAGCATGGCACCAATTGGCACGCCACCGCCCAAGGCTTTAGCCAATGTCATGACATCCGGAGCCACACCGCTCCACTCATAGGCAAAAAGCTTTCCTGTCCGACCAACGCCGCACTGTACCTCATCGAAAACCAACAGAGCCCCATATTGGTCACACAGGGCACGCGCTGCCTGGAGAAATTCGACAGAAGCAGGAATCACTCCCCCTTCACCCTGAATTGGCTCGATGAAGACGGCTGCTGTATTGTTAGTGACCTTAGACTTTAGACCCTCAATATCATTCATAGCTGCATAAGAGAATCCGACAGGAAGCGGATCATACCCTTCCTGATATTTTGTTTGCCCTGTGAGCGTGAGCGTTGCCAAGGTCCGTCCATGAAATGAATTTTCGAGCGAGACCACTTCGCATTTATGGGCCCCAAAGTTTTTCTTAGCATATTTTCTGGCGAGCTTGATGGCCGATTCATTTGCCTCCGCCCCACTGTTACAAAAGAAGACTTTATCCGCAAAGGAATGCTTCACTAAGCGTTCTGCCAAAGCGACTTGATTGGGTATCCAGTAGATATTTGAGGTGTGCAAAATTTCTTTGGCTTGGTCTTGTACCGCTCGGACAATCGCCGGATGACAATGCCCTAGTGAGTTGACCGCCAGTCCTGTCACGAAATCCAAGTAGCGTTTTCCTTCTGTATCCCAAACCCATGTGCCCTCCCCTTTGACGATCGTCATAGGAAGTCGGCCATAGGTATTCATCACTACATTTTTCCCACGCTCAATGATTGCTTCAGTTGATAAACCCTCTAATTGTTTCACTTTTTCTTCCTCCTACCTTCGATTTGCGATTCGCGATTTCATAGACATTAGACCCATGAACCACGATCAGCTACCCTTTAAACATTGTGCCAATGCCGCCATCAGTAAACAATTCAAGTAAAATAGCATGGCTTAACCGCCCATCGAGGATATGCACACTTCCAACGCCACCCTCTAAAGCCGACATCGCACACTCTACTTTAGGTAGCATGCCACCCTTTAAAATCCCTTGCTCCACCAACTGCTCGACCTCTCCTCTAGAAATTGCAGAAATAAGAGAGTCAGGATCTGAAATATCGCGCAGTATTCCTCGTACGTCGGTCAAAAGAAGCAACTTATCGGCCTGCAGGGCCTCCGCAATTTTCCCCGCAACCGTATCCGCGTTGACATTATACGTTTCCCCATTTTCTCCACTGGCAACTGGTGAAATGACGGGGATATAACCTTGCCCCAGTAAGGTGTCCAAAATATCGGGTGTAACACTCTGAATTTCTCCTACACACCCCAAATCAACCTCTTCCATCTCCCCTTGGCTATTCGGCATCCGCATAGGTTTCTTAACCGCTACAAGTAGTTGAGCATCTTTCCCCGATAATCCAACACCCTTCCCGCCAAAGCGATTGAGGAGGGAAACCATCTCGGTGTTCAACTTTCCTAACAAAACCATTTGGGCAATCTCCATGGTTTGGGCATCGGTGACTCTTAAACCCTGTACAAACTGGCTCTCGATCCCGACCTTTTTCAACATGGCATTAATCTCCGGTCCCCCGCCATGTACCAGGACAGGTCGAATCCCCACAGAATGCAAGAGCAGGACATCCATTATGACTGATTCTTTTAGAATTGGATCAACCATAGCGTGCCCGCCATACTTAATCACGACTGTCTTGCCCGCAAATTTCTGGATATACGGAAGGGCTTCCACTAAGACTCGAGCTTTTCCTAATCCCTGTTCCATAGGGGTCATCTCTACCGCCTCCACTCTCAAGTTCGATAATCCCCATTAATCGTGACGTACTCGTGAGTTAGATCACACCCCCAGGCTGTAGCGTGTTCTTCTCCATCATGAAGGTTCAAGCTAATATGAACGTCTTTAAGCTCCAAAATTTCCTTGGCCTTCTCTTCAGAAAAATCGACTCCTATCCCCGCTTGGGCGACGATTAAATTCCCTAGTAAGATATCCACTTTGGCTGGGTTAAAATCTGCTCCAGAATATCCCGCTGCCGTGAAAATCCGACCCCAATTAGCATCTTCCCCGAAGAGTGCGGTCTTCACTAAGCTGGAACCACAAATACTCTTGGCAATTTTCCGTGCGTCCTCTTTTGTTTTAGCTCCAGAGACTGAGACTTCCATAAACTTGCTGGCGCCCTCGCCATCCCGGGCAATATCTTGAGCCAGACGGACACACATCGTCTTGACCATTTTTTCAAAGTTAATCAAATCTTCATCGCTCAGCGTTATTCCGGCGACCCCATTGGCTAGGAAGAGAACCATGTCATTCGTGCTGGTGTCCCCATCGATTGTCACCATATTAAAACTTTCGTCGACCGCCTCACGTAAGATGCGCTGTAATTCAGCAGCAGGCAGACTAGCATCGGTCGTCAGAAAACCCAACATAGTCCCCATATTCGGATGAATCATTCCGGACCCTTTAGCCATCGCTCCAAGACGGATTACACCTCCCTGAGAACAGATAAGTTCACACGCACGTTCTTTGACGATCGAATCTGTCGTCATAATCGCTAGTGCAGCCCGATGGGCACCGTCATCTGGCGTTTCCGTCTGCCCACGAATACTCTTGACCACATTTCCGAGAAGCTCCGAACTCGCCACCCGAATTCCGTTTAAAACTCTATCAAGTGGCATCTCAACCCCGATCACGCCGGTGGAGGCCACAAGAACATCTTCAATAGGTACCGCCATAAACATTGCTGTAATTTCAGCCATCGACAACGCGGCCTGATCTCCGCCTTCGCCAACACAAGCATTGGCGTTTCCACTGTTGATCACAATCGCTTGAGCCAAACCATTGTGCAAATGGCGCTGTGTTAAATAAAGAGGGTGTGCTTTAACCACGTTCCGAGTGTAAACAGCGGCAGCTTGCGCTTGAACCTGGGAAAAAACCAGCGCTATATCATATTTATCCTTATATTTAACTCCTGCTTGAACTCCGACTGCATAAAACCCTTGGGGGGCAGCTATCCCGCCGTCTATCGACTTGCAGGATTCTTCAATCTTACCCACGAATTCCCACTCTCCTTTTCTTGCTTAGGGCCAGAGGGCCGTTCCTGTGATCCCTTGACCTTCAGGGCATCCCATTGCTAGGTTCATATTTTGGATTGCTTGGCCTGCTGCACCTTTAATCAGATTATCAATCGTTGCCACTAAGATAGCATTCCCCGTTCTTTGATCTATCGTCAATTGTAAAAAAGCATTGTTGCTACCACTTGAAAATTTTGTCTGCGGCCAAGTTCCCGGAGGCAAGACATGAATGAACTCCTCATTCTCATACTGATCCAACCAGCACTTGCGCAGGTCCTCCTCTTGGACCCCTTTCTGAACCGCAGCATAGATCGTGACCAACATCCCCCGCGTCATGGGAACTAAATGAGGTGTGAAATTTACAGAGAGCGGGTGCCCTGCAGCCCGCGACAATTCTTGTTCGATTTCCGGGGTATGACGATGACTTGCCACCCCATAGGCCTTAAAGTTTTCATTAATCTCAGCATAATTAGTATCGAGAGAAGCTCCTCGCCCAGCCCCTGATACACCTGATTTGGCATCAATAATCAAAAATCCCGTTTGCAGCAATTTATTACGGAGCAAGGGGACGAGGGCAAGTAGGGTAGCTGTCGGATAACATCCCGGATTGGCGATTAAAGATTGACCTCGAATTTGCTCACGATAAAGTTCCGGCAAACCATAGACCGCATCGTTAAGAAGCTCTGATGCCGGATGCTTAACCTTGTACCACTCCTCATAGACCTGAGCAGAATTCAGCCGAAAGTCAGCCCCCAGATCAATAACTTTAATTTTACGCTCTAAGAAGGCACTCGTTCTTGCCGCTGTCAACCCGTGCGGAAGAGCACAAAAAAGCACATCCAGATCCGGTACGTTTTCATCCTGCAAGACCCCCACGTTTTGACCACTCCAATGAGGATAGACAGACTCATATACATTTCCCGCAACGCTAGACGAAGCGAGATACAACTCATTTACTGCTTCATGGCGGTGCAATATGCGCACCAGTTCCTGTCCCGCATACCCCGTGGCCCCCAGAACACCGACTTTCATAACTAACCCTCCAGTTTTCGGATTACTTTTAATAATTATACATAGTAACGCATAAAAATTCAACCTTTGCCGTAAAAAAGAGGGGACTCGCCCCTCTAACCAATTGTCATTTCTCTAAACGAAACTCCCGCTTTATTTGTTGCAAGAGTTTTTTGTCAGTTAGAACATCCGAACCGGTTAAGGCGAGCGTCTGCATTGCTAACATAACTAGACTTTCCCCGTCAGGCGAAAGTGCCGCTTGAGCAAAATTCCGAGTATGTGGGATTTCTGTACCTGTTCCTAGCGTTAAATAAGGATGAATTGCCGGAACAGCCCGACTGACATTCCCCATGTCCACAGACCCCATGGCGATTTGGGGAGACGCTATTTGACTAACCCCCAATTCACGAAGGTTTTTTGTGAAGCATCCTGCCAAGGCAAGGTTCGTATGCATCTCATCATAAGAAAACTCGAATTTCTGCCAGGTCATCTTTGCCGAAACCATGGAGGCTGCTCCTTCTGCACAACGAATCACTTTTTCCTTCAATTCGTCCAACTCTTTACGTTTTTGGGCCCGAATATAAAAACGTGCCACTGCTCGTTCTGGAATGATATTAGGGGCAGTTCCGCCCTCTGTAATAATCCCGTTTATTTTCATATCCTGGGGGATCTGCTTTTTCAGCGCGTTAATGCCTACAAAAAAGTTAATTACAGCATCTAAGGCATTAATTCCAAAATAGGACGCCGCAACAGCATGGGCAGCCCGTCCGTGAAATGTAAATTCTAAGGCATCTAGGGCAAGACTGGAAATTACAGGAACGTTTTGACTACCAGGGTGAAACATTATTGCCGCATCAATATCCTTGAATACGCCATTCTCAACCAACGTCACTTTTGCTCCGCTGGTTTCTTCGGCCGGGCTTCCAATAACTAAAATCTCACCCGGTAGTTCCAAACTCTTACTTAAAACAACTGCTGCACCAGCACTAGCCGCACCTATTAAGTTGTGTCCACATCCATGCCCCATGCCTGGCAAAGCATCGTATTCTGCCAGAAAGGCAATCCGGGGGCCTGGACGTGTAAACGAGAACCGAGCCAAAAAGGCGGTCTCCACTCCGGCAATCCCACGTTTCACTTCAAAGCCATGTTTTTGAAGAAAACGACTCAACACCTCGGACGCAAAGAATTCCTTATATCCAAGCTCTGGATTCTCCCCGATCTGACGGGCAACTTCCCACACGTCCTTGCGCAGATGCTGTGCTTGATTATTAAAAAACACCTTAATCGCATCCATGGGGTATCCCATCTCTCTTCTCAAATTCATTATCTACTTCTTATCTATTTCACTATCTATTTTTTTATCACATTCTGTGACTACCGATTATAGTTTATTCCAATTTTGACTTTTTAGATAGAGGGCTTTCTATTGCAAACGCGGTCCTCACTCCTTAATATTACAATCGCGGACAACATTCCAAGGATTGGCCAGGAAACAACTCCCCATAGAAGACCTAAACCTGTTTTCAACTCACGAAACAGTAACATATCCCGCAAAACTCTGCGCTCCACTTGCTGCAACTCTGAAACATAGGGCAAGCCTAATAACTTAACCAATATCACATTTAAAACTTGACAGACCAAATCGCTTTCCAACCATAAAAAGACCCCAAAAGCAAAAACCACGGCCATTAAGCTAATCGCCAACCAAAGCCCCCATTTTCTGCGCTTGGCTAAACGAATCTTCTCTCCAAAATCCACAGGGTGTATCTCAATCTGTGCCATAATTTGCGTTTGGAAATTTTCCAATGCTGCTTGAGAAATGGGCTTATCTTGAAATATTTGAGTCCACAACACGTTGTCCGTCTCCGTCATATATATCCCGCCTCTCCAAGCGCTGACGTAATTTTTCTTTTCCCCGATGAAGGTAGGACTTGACCCGACTCATAGGCACTTGCAATACGAGAGCTATTTCTTCATACGAAAGTTCTTGCTGATAACGCAAATAGAGTGCCTGCGCGTAATGTTCTGGAAGCTCGTTTAACACTTCGGAAAGCATGGAAGCCTGTTCTTTTTCCAACCAGACCTCCTCAGGTCTAGGTTGCTGATCCACGAGGTTTTCATCCAGAATTAGCGCAACCTCTCTGCTCCGCTTACGAAGGAGGTCAAGGGCTTTATTACGGGCGATGGCATATAACCAAGCGCGAAAGGGATGTTCCTCCGAGTATCGATTCAAATTGCAGTAGGCCGCTAGAAATGCGTCCTGCGCGCAGTCGAAAACATCCGCCTCCGCGCCGAGCGTTCGTCGCAAAAAATGAATTAAAGGTTCTTGATAACGTTGAACAAGGTCAGCATACTGTTCGTGATGCCCCGCCAGTACTTGCCGAATGGTTTCGGCATCTCCCATACTAATCTGGCTCCTATCCTGAGGTCAATGAACACTCATCCCCTCACCCTAAGTACGGATGACTACCCATAAAAGTTTCAATTAATCATTTTATCATTTTATCACAACATTGTCTGCCTATTGTTATCGTGCAAGTGGGGACGGTTCTTGCTTGCATTTTATCACAACATTGTCTGCCCGTTGTTACAAATTACGATTTTACGTGACCTTTTAACAAAACATAGGGAACCCTAAATGGGGGAATAATATGCTTTGCCAAGAGAAAGCGCATGAAGTCGAGGTATCAAAAAATACGTTTACCAAACGCTGAACAAATCAGCCCCACTGCTAATTCGGCAGTCTTATTCCTGTTATCCAAGATCGGATTCACTTCAACCATATCCATACTAGAAATACAACCGGAATCCGCCAAGAGTTCCATCGCCAAATGCGCTTCTCGATACGTAATTCCGCCGACCACTGGAGTTCCGACACCAGGCGCCTCCTCAGGATCAATAACATCTAAATCGAAACTAACATGTATCCCCTCTGTTCCTTGAGCAGCAATCTTTATGCTCTGAGCAACGACCTCCTGCATGCCTTGTTGGTCAATATCCCGCATGGTAAAGACAGTGATCTTGGATTGGTGTAGCATTTTCCTTTCTTGAATGTCTATTTCACGAGCCCCAATAATTACCGTATTCTCCTCCCTTATTTTTTTTTTGGTCCCCCCAATCGACGTTAATTCTTGCGCCCCAATTCCGTTGGCTACGGCCAAGGGCATCCCATGGATATTGCCACTGTCGGTAGTATCAAGCGAGTTATAATCCCCATGGGTATCAAACCAAATCAAGCCAAAAGGACGTCCCTCTGATGCCAAGCCTGCCAGCGAACCGATTCCTAGACTATGATCTCCACCGAGAACTAAGGGTATAACCCCCTCCTTCATTGCCCCGGACACCATGAGCTGAAGTTGTTCATTAACCTGTACAATTTCTGGTAGATACTTAAGACGCTCGTCCTTGATCTCGCGTGTCTCCGGGATTGGAACCTCAATATTGCCAAAATCCTCTACGTCCCATCCTAACCGCTCTAAACGCTCATTCAATCCGGCATTACGAATTGCACTAGGGCCCATATCCACCCCACGGCGACCTGATCCTAAATCAATGGGTACACCAATAATCCGTATAACATTATTTTCCATGGATTTATACCTCCTGTTTTAATTTTCTATTCACAATCAACCAGTTTCTCTATACATATTAATGTGCCCCAAAGAAGAAAAAGCTTGCAAAATTATTTGCAAGCTTTTTCTCATATGCGAATCAGTAGTATAAAGAAAGTCAAACCCGACCATGTCTTCTTATTAAAAAAGTGGCCCCAACATGATCCCTATTTCTTCAATAAGCGATTTATCAATTCCTGCGTGGTGAGACCCTGCGACAAAATAAACGTTCCAGCTCTAAACTGACTTTCTACCCCCATTTGACGAGAGACAACTAAAAAAGGCTCTTTATCTTTTATAAAGCCCTGCGTGACCAACAAATCCGCAATCCGTTCCGAACTGGCCCCATTCGGAATACTAAAATTCTGCTCAATCTGAGTGGATTTTTGGGCGTTTGGGGATTGACCTTGAGCGGATTGAGCGGTCGAAGGTTGATCAGCTTGTTTTGTCCCATTCACAAGAGGAGGAGTTGTTGCTTGTTGCTTAGCGATTGGGACAGAAGAGGAATCTTTTAGTGTTACAACTTGTTGCTGGTTTGGAAACATGACCAGCGTTAACATTGCACTTAAAATAAGCCCAGAACCTAAACCCACCCAATAAGACCGTGTTACTTTCATCGCACCCTAGCTCCCTTTGATTGCATCTGCAAAACCATCATCACAGCATCTTGGCTTAACAATAACTGTTGGGCTATCTCTGGTATACTATGCCCCTTGGCTGAAAGTTCTGATACCTCTTGGTATTTCGGAGGGATACTGCGTTTTGGTTCAACCTCACCCCCGCGAGATTTTTTTCTCTGGTCTTTGGTTCTCAAGGTATACAGTTTACTTTCTTCCTTACTATCTGCCTCTCTTTGTTCTATTTCTCTAAGAACAGATTGCTTTAGTTCGATTTGATGCGCCGTTTGTATTTTGTCTTCGAGACTATGAACCTGATCTTGAACTCGAAGAATCTCTCTTTTCAAATACGCTAGCCCCTTTAAGGCTGTCATAGCTTCTTCGTTAGGTGGACTCTGCCAACGCCAACCCAAGAACAAAAATGCAACTCCAAGCAGAAATAAAATAATTGATAAAGCACCCATCAGCCTATCTCCTTTCTTTCTTTCTTTCCAACAAGCGTTAACATAGTTCATCTAAATATATTTAGATATACTGGAACATTCGCGAAAGGAAATGGTTTTCCTGCAAAAACCATCAATTTTCAACAATATTATTTTTTCTTGCATCTTTAAAAGTCACTTGCATGTCTGTTTACTAAAACAAGTTCAAGCACAAGTCACGACCCGGCCCCAACTTGCATAAGTCCCTCACCGTTTGCTAAAATAAGCACTTAAACCCTGATAAATGGCAACTGCCAGCTTTTGTTGATATTCTGGTGTCGCCAATAACTGTTCTTCAGCAAGGTTTGAAAGGAAACCCAGTTCAACGGTTACCGCAGCTTGGTGAGCCTTTTTCAAGACATAGATATCCTGATTCCCTTTGATTACTCTATTACCATTCGTCATACTATTTAACTCTTTCTGAATTGATTGGGCCAATAGCTTCCCTTCCGGCGAATCCGAGTGATAAAACGTTTGCGCGCCTGTCAGTTTTTCGTTAGGAAAACTGTTAGCATGAATACTTATATAAACTTCAGCCTGGGTATCCAAAGCGAGCTGAATCCGTTGGGCTAGGTCTTCTCGTTTACGTTTTAAGAGTCCCTGTGAGGTTCCTAAGTCGCGGTCATCCTCACGAACCATAACTGTTTTGGCTCCACTTTGTTGCACCAATGCCTGTAAGCGTTTGGACACGGCCAAAGTAACATCCTTTTCCAGTACCTTACCTTTACCAACCGCACCTGGGTCAACGCCCCCGTGACCAGCATCGATCAGTACAACTCTATTTCCTAAGGTCCAACTCCAAATTTTTTTATCTTGTCTACTGAATGCCCATCCAAGTGATAACGCCAAAATAAGTGCAAGCGTAATTCCCAAAATAACTTCCTGACGTCTTTTTCTAATTACGACCCAGATTACTTTCATTTTCATCCTCCCCCCAGTCTATTCCGTCTTACTTTATGGGGGAGACATTCGTAATATGCATTCAGCTCGTCTTTTTCAATCCTTCGCAACAGCCCCCTCGTTCGATTGTTGTGAACGACTGGGCAGTTGCTACTGACATAAGTATGGATGAGGCAATCGCTATAATTGTTCATTTTCCAATGGGCGACACTAAAGTCTAAGAAGAGACAGAGCTAGAGAAGATGAGGCCCAGATATAGCTTCATCTAGAGCTTAAAATTCAGGGGAAACTAAGCTCTCTTTAATACATGTATGACTTCTTCGATATCTGGAAGGTCAGGCATATTATAAATTTTTATCCACTTGATTATACCGTTTCCATCAATGATAAGTTATCTGTCGAGATACATTGTGTATTGCTTGTCTTACTTATTGAAATCTGAGGTTTCCACAGAGTCTTAATAATAAGAAAACCCCCGAACCACAATGGTTCGGAGGTTTTGCACGTTCCAATAACTTAACGTTTGGAGAATTGGGGAGCCTTACGGGCTTTTTTCAAGCCGTATTTACGACGTTCCTTCATACGTGGATCACGTGTGAGGAAACCGGCTCTCTTAAGACTTGGTCGGAGACTGGCGTCTGCCTTTAGCAAAGCACGAGCAATACCTAAGCGTATCGCACCGGCTTGACCAGTGGTACCACCCCCGTGGGCGAGTGCAATAACATCATATTTAGCAAGTGTATCTGTGATGTTAAACGGTTGTTGAACAATCATCTCCAGAGTTTTCTTACCGAAATACTCCGCTAATTGACGTTTGTTGATAATGAACTTTCCTTCACCAGGAATAAGGCGAACGCGAGCGACTGCATTTTTGCGTCGTCCTGTTGCAGCATATTGTAATTGAGTTGCCATGTTTTACTTCCTCCTTCCTAAATCTATTGAATTGTCCAGATTTCAGGTTGTTGAGCTTGATGCGGGTGTGATTCTCCCTTGTACACTTTTAACTTAGTGTACATCTGGGCGCCCAACTTGTTATGAGGAAGCATTCCCTTCACGGCATGTTCCATAGCTCTCTCTGGCATAATTTGCATTAATTTCTTGTAAGGAACTTCTTTCAACCCACCCGGGAAACCTGAGTGACGACGATACATTTTGTCGTTTAGTTTGTTGCCGGTCAACACTAACTTTTCAGCGTTGATAATAATGACATGATCACCAGTATCAACATTAGGTGTGAATGTCGGTTTATGTTTACCTCTCAGAAGACGTGCTGCTTCAGTAGCAATACGACCCAAGGGGATTCCCGTAGCGTCAATGATAAACCATTTGCGCTCTTGGTCTTGTGCTTTCGCAAAAAACGTAGTCATGACTTTCCCTCCAAAATAACAGTTTTATGTTTCTAACTCACTAGCATGGGGCTCAATCATGCTCGCGGTATGCCACAGTTATGAGGCTCAATCATAGCTTAGGCATAAAAACTCATATAGTTAGTTTATTAAAATTACCATCTGATGTCAAGCTTTTTCATTTAATTATTAAAATTGTAGTCTATTTCTTACAAAAGGTCCGGAAACACATCCAAGGGACATTGATTTGTATAATGCACATGGACAAGTGATAAGCCATGCGCCGGCGCAATCATGCGCGCTCGACTCCGCTCTTGACTAGCAATAATTTCCGGAATTTCTTGAGGAAGAATTCGACCTTTGCCAACGTCCATCAATGTCCCTACAATAATTCGCACCATGTGATAGAGAAATCCATCTCCCACACAGGCTATCTTAACTAATTGGTCTTCTTCTTTAACTTGACACCGATAAATTGTACGCTCAAAGGTCTTGCTAACCCCACCTGCGGCTGCAAATGTTTTGAAATTGTGACGGCCCTCCAAAAAACGACCTGCCTCTTGCATCTGAGCCACATTTAAAGGAATGGGAACATGTAGCGCGTAGAATCTACGAAATACATCAGGAATTTGGTGATTGTCCATCTGATAATCGTAGCGTTTCCACGTTGCCGACCAGCGCGCATTAAAATCATCCGGTACACATTCTGCTTGGAGTATGCTTATCTCTCTGGGTAACAAACTATTAAACGCTTTAGGAATTTTGTCCTCCGGAATTTTAGCCGCCGTCATAAAATTAACAACTTGACCAGACGCATGTACACCGGTATCCGTTCGTCCTGCCGTAGCTAGAGTTACTTCTTCATCGACTAATTTCGCCCATACCGCTTCCAAGGTTCCCTGAATCGTGGGACCATGAGTTTCATGCTGTCGCTGGAACCCGTGATAATTTGTTCCGTCATATGCCACTGTTAGCCGAATGTTACGCATTAATTTTCCCATCCTCCACCAGATTAAGGATTTCAGTTTATCTCATTATATAAAGTATGACGCCCCAAACCCCAAGGATCAGAACTCCAACGCCATCCCTGCAATTCCATTCATGCAGTATGAGTGTTCGATAATTTCCCGAGCCATATCCCCGGGCCATTAGGTTTTCTGCAAGTTCTTCTGCTCGTCTCAAACTAAGTAGGATAAGTGGGACAATGAGCTGAATTAACTCCCAGGAACGTTTAATCCACGAAGATGGCCACTCACCTTTTAACTCTCTTGCTTTCCAAATCAAAGTCGCCTCTTCCAAAATTAAAGGAATAAAGCGCAGTGTTAAGCTAAGTAAAAGAGCAAAATCAGCGGCTTTCGGCGTAATACGGATCAACGGATTAAAGAAATAGGCTATTCCCAGTCCTTGCTCGAGGGGCATTGTTACCGCCGTATAAAGTCGAGTCAATACAAAGACCAGAATAAGGCGCCAAAGCATGTAGAAAGCTTGTTCCAGGCCACTCAGTGACCAATGACCAAACCAAAAGGCTCTATTTTCTGGCCAAACCCAACCTGTTGCCAGTCCGTAAAACAAACCCATCCATATAAATACCATTATGAGCGAACGATATATTTTAATCGGTGTACGACTCATTAACATAAGTCCTAGGAGAGCAAAGGAGGTTAAGCCAAGACCCCGCCAACCGGTCATTGTCAAAATTAAGGATACTACTGCTAATCCTCCGACCTTTACCCTTGGATCAAGACGGTGCAACACGCTGTTGCCTGGGCAATAGAGTTCAAAGACTTTAATTAATCTCTTCCTCCTTTAACAGCGGACACCTGCTGCACGAAATTGCTTCTGATGCTCTTCCCAGCACTGTATGGAGCAATCTAATACCACGTTCCCGTTCTCTACCAACCAAAGCCGGTCAGCGAAACGTAGGACCTCACTTAAGTCGTGGGTTACATAGAGAATTGTCATACCTTCCCATGAGGAAATCATTCTCTGAATGCCTGCCCTGCTTATAGCATCCAATCCCAGTAGAGGCTCATCAAGCAAAAGAATCTCGGGGCGTGTTCTTAGGGCAGTTGCCAAGGCAACTTTTTGTCGCTCCCCACCACTAAGCTTCTCCGGCACAACCTCAGAAAGATTCAGAGGGATACCAAACTTCTCCAATACTAATAACTTCTCTTGCTTATTTATCTTCAGTTCTTGTCTGGTGTCTCCATAATATATCTCGTGATAGACACTGCGGCCAATGAGGTACTCACCTGCCTCTTGAGGAAGCAAACGAGTTTTTTGACGCAACGCATTTAAGCTCGCTTTTGTTACTTGATTTCCACGCACCATAAGTTGCCCTTCAGTTGGCAGGATCAACCCAACAACGCTTTCTAAGAGCGTTGTTTTTCCGGAACCAGAAGGACCAACGATTCCAATAAACTCGCCTGCTTTTACACCATTATTTAGCCATAAACGCGTTTCGTAGTTAGCCTGTCTCCATTCCACAACGTTTTCACACTGGAGAGTTGGATTAGAAGATTTCAGTGGTTTTATTCTCATATTAGTTTGTTCGTCCTGAATACCCAAGAGCAAACGTATGTCATTGTCGGCAAAAGCCTCTTGTGGTTTCCCCTTGTCAACAATTTCACCATTTACGATCATCAATACTCGATCAGCCTGGCAAGCCAGTTCCCTGTCATGGGTAATCCAAAGTTGCCCAGTTTCGGCACGTGCTTGAAATAAGAGTTCTAAGACGTTTGCTTGGGAGCGAGCATCGAGCATAGTTAAGGCCTCATCTAAGATAAGAAACGATGGCTGGAGGGCTAAAATTGCAGCAGTAACGAGCCTTTGCCTTTCTCCCCCAGATAGCGTTGAAGGGGACCGGTCTTCTTTACCCTCTAAGCTTGTGGCAGTCGCCAACTCTCGAACTCTATTTCGAACCCAATGTATATCACGACCAAGGTTGAAAAGTCCAAATCCTAACTCTTCTGCCACGGTTGAACCAATCGTTTGCCGCCTAGGATGTTGTCCAACAAGCCCAATCTCCTGCCATCTCTTGACTGTGCTCCAGTCACAAGCTACACCATCGACTACAAGGCTTATCTCTCCGTTTTCAGGTTCGATGAGCCCCGCTAAGAGACGAGCCAAGGTAGATTTTCCTGAGCCATTGGCTCCTATGAGTGCGATGATCTCACCCTGCTGCCAGTCAAAGTGGACGCCGTTCAATATATTACGATAATGAACATTTTTCACTCTAAGCACTTTCATCGGCTGAGATCACTCCCTAAGGTTATAAGATTACTTATTAACAGGTACGGAAATACCTATGCAATCAGCAAAGGCCGGGCATGCTTAAAACAAAGTTTTAAGCAACCCGGCCTTTAACAACTCGCATTATACGAGTTCGATGATTACCATTGTCGCAGCATCTCCTCGACGTAAACCGAGTTTCATGATACGAGTATAGCCTCCCTGACGGTCAGCATATTTCGGCGCAATGGTATCAAACAATTTTGTAACAACATCTTCATCCATGAGATAAGCCATCGTCATACGACGTGCAGCCAAATCGCCTTGCTTGCCAAGTGAAATCATCTTTTCAGCAATAGCATTCAGTTCTTTGGCACGTGCTTCAGTCGTCTGAATACGCTCATGTCTTAAAAGGGAAGTGACAATGTTACGCAACATTGCCCCGCGATGACCTGTGTTTTTTCCTAACTTGCGGTAAGCCAATTCCATTACCCTCCTTTTGCACCGAATTAGTCTTCAGTTGGACGGAACAATAAACCTAAGTCTCTAAGTTTAAATTCCACTTCTTCCAAAGACTTACGACCAAGGTTACGCACTTTAATCATGTCTTCTTCCGTTTTTTGGGTCAACTCTTCGACAGAGTTAATCCCTGCCCGCTTTAGGCAGTTATAAGAACGAACCGACAAATCAAGTTCCTCAATCGTCATCTCGAGGATTTTATCTTTGGCATCCTCTTCTTTTTCAACCAAAATCTCAACACTATTGACTTTATCTGTGAGCCCCATGAAAAGGCGCAGATGATCACTCAGAATTTTGGCCGCCGCACTGGTAGCCTCCTCTGGTGAGATACTGCCATTAGACCATGCTTCAAGGGTTAACTTGTCATAGTCCGTGATTTGACCGACCCGGGTAGCCTCTACCGCGTAGTTGACCTTATAAATCGGGGCATAAATAGAGTCAATAGGTATAACTCCGATGACATCATCTGGCATCTTATTTTTGTCCGCAGAAATATAGCCTTTGCCACGTCTTACGGTCATTTCCATAAATAGTCGGCCATCATTATCTAGTGTGGCTAGCTTCAGGTCCGGATTCAAAATCTCAATATCGGGGTCAGTTATAATATCCGCTGCCCTGACAACCCCTCCACCCTGAGACTCTAAGCGAATAACCCGAGGTTCATCCGTGTAGCCTTTCAGAGCAAGGGACTTAATATTGAGAATAATGTCCGTAACGTCTTCTAACACACCAGGAATCGTAGAGAACTCATGGAGTACCCCTTCGATTTTAACCGAAGTCACCGCCGATCCCGGAAGGGAGGATAAGAGGATACGCCTTAGAGAATTCCCCAAGGTAATCCCATATCCCCGTTCAAGAGGTTCGACGACAAACTTTGCATAAGAATTGTCTTCAGAACGTTCGATACACTCGATTCTGGGCTTCTCGATTTCTAACATCGGAATGCACCTTCTTTCTCGGGAACTTGATATACAAACCATCCGACCAGAATAGGTAGAACGTCAACATTAACGGGAGTATTTCTCCACGATGAGGTGTTCTTGGATGGGTATTTGAATATCTTCACGAGTAGGTAGTGCAACAACAGTTCCAGCAGCAGTATTGGCATCCAAGCTCAACCAACTAGGTACTGTACGAGAACCTAAGTTTTCGAGAAGTTGTTTCATACGAGGCGAGCTCTTGCTACCCTCTTTAACAGCAATGACTTCTCCAACTCGTATAGAATATGAAGCAATGTCAACTTTTTTACCATTAACAGTAAAATGTCCGTGATTCACGAGTTGACGGGCTTCAGGACGGGAAGAAGCAAAGCCGAGATGGAAAATGACATTGTCTAGTCGACGTTCCAACAGAATGAGCAGGTTTTCACCGGCCACACCTTTTCGTTTTACAGCCACGTCAAAATAATGACGGAATTGTTTTTCCATTACACCGTACATTCGACGTGCTTTTTGTTTCTCTCGCAATTGAAGACCGTATTCTGTCGGCTTCTTTGCACGGGCTTGGCCATGTTGTCCGGGAGCATAAGCACGACGATCAATCGCGCACTTTCCGGTATAACAACGTTCACCTTTCAGGAATAACTTTAATCCCTCACGTCGACATAAGCGACAGACTGGTCCAGTATATCTAGCCATGATTACACACCTCCTATACCCTTCTGCGTTTCGGTGGCCGACAGCCATTGTGTGGAATCGGTGTCACGTCTTTAATCAAGTTAACTTCCAAGCCTGCAGCTTGTAAAGCGCGAATAGCAGCTTCACGTCCTGCTCCAGGTCCTTTTACGAAACATTCAACATCCTTAAGGCCATGTTCCATCGCCACTTTAGCACACGTTTCTGCAGCCATTTGAGCTGCAAAAGGCGTACTTTTGCGAGAACCTTTAAAGCCAAGAGAACCTGCACTTGACCAAGAGAGTGCGTTCCCGCTGGTATCCGTAATGGTCACCATGGTATTGTTGAACGTGGATTTGATGTGAGCGATCCCACTTTCAATATTCTTACGTTCCCGGCGTTTTGTCCGGACAACTTTACGTGCCATCTCGGTTATCCCCCCTTATTACTTTTTACGTTTTGCTCCAACTGTCTTAGCTGGACCCTTACGAGTACGGGCATTGGTTTTCGTGCGCTGACCTCTAACAGGAAGTCCACGACGATGGCGGATGCCACGATAAGAACCAATTTCCATAAGCCGCTTGATATTGAGGGAAACTTCGCGACGCAGGTCGCCTTCAATTTTAAACTCTTTATCAATAACTTCTCGAAGCTTACTGACTTCGTCTTCTGACAAGTCGCGCACTCGGACATCTGGGCTTACGCCCGTTTTAGCGAGAATCTTATGTGAAGTTGGTAGCCCAATCCCAAAAATATAGGTTAAGGCTATCTCTAAACGTTTCTCGCGTGGTAAGTCTACTCCAGCGATACGTGCCATCTAAAATTTACACCTCCAACTATTTCAGTTCTGTATCAATATAAAATCGGTGCTTTGGAGGATTTACTCCAATCAGCCGCGCAACCGAAACTTAGCCTTGTCTTTGCTTGTGTTTCGGGTTTTCACAAATGACCATGACTATACCATGGCGACGAATAATTTTACATTTTTCACAGATCTTTTTAACAGAAGGCTTTACTTTCACCGTAATCCCTCCCTTTGCTTACTTA
>Ga0209123_1000901_pt1 | contig 33574 bp, 26 predicted proteins | sample BarGraIncu00431A_FD_184500 | JGI IMG/M metagenome (GOLD analysis project Ga0209123, IMG submission 184500) | Arctic peat soil microbial communities from Barrow, Alaska, USA - Barrow Graham LP Incubations 004-31A (SPAdes) (version 2) | ecosystem: Environmental > Terrestrial > Soil > Wetlands >... | reverse complement strand
ATGGAATAGCTTATACTCTTGATTTTCCATATGAACTAGAACAACGATACAAAAAAATGCATCGAGAAGATGATGATTATTGTGAATTGATATATGAATGCCTTTATGAAGAAGGCATAGCTACGTACAACCAGCTATCAGACACTGAATTTAAGAAACTTATCAGAAAACAGTATAACTACATAAAAAAAATTGCAAAAGAAGGATTTTATTAAAAGAAACAGCTTCACAGGCTAATGTGGAGCTGTCTTTTTAGGTAACGGTATGTGTTCCATCGCTTACGAACAATACTTCTGTAATATAGTAATATGAAATATAACATAAAATGAAGCAGATAAACATATAGGAGTATTAAACCTATTAATAAAGCTTTTCTCTAAGTAATGAATAAGTGCTATACTTGAGAGAAGTGAATTAGGATAATTTTAGATTAAAATACAAGTAAAGTGAAACTTCCACAAATTTAACTATTAGAAATTATATTAAAAGAAGGTGATTAAATGGAATATATTAAAGGGCCTAAATGGAATAGCTTTGACTGCCGTAAAATTAAAGGTGAAGATCATTTAGGAATAAAAAACACGGCTATAATAATTTCTGATTATTTGCAGACAGGAATAACAAGTATCACTCCTAGAGCTAGATATTGGTCTTTTTATACTTGGGTGCTATATGATTTTATAGAGAATCATACAGAAAGAACTATGGTAAATTTTAAAAGGTTCTTAAAGAAACAAGAATGGTTTTATATATTAGCTAATATTGGCGAAGCTGAAAAGAGAGGTACAAAAATAATAAGTTTAATTGGAACAGATAAAGGAAAGAGTAATTGGACTAACAGTATAGGTGTTGTTGATGGATGCCTTGATTATGTAAAAAATCCATTAGGGGGTTATGGTACTGCTTATAGGAATGTATTAAAAATCTTAGGATTAACAAGAGCGGCCGATAATGAAAAAGGAGTGAAAATTGATAGGTTAACTGATAAAGGCAAGGAACTTGCCAAGGCTTTTGAAGATACAATAAAGAATACAGACTATTATATTAACTGGAGAAATAAGGAGGAGGCAGTACCAAAGGATGTACTCACAGAATATGGACAGGCAGCCGGATTGGATAGATTAAATCAGGATTCTAAAGATTTACCAATAATAAAAGAGCTGTTTTTGCAGAAGGACTCAAAAAATGAATTGAGTCAGTTAAGATATGAATCTATGATGTATTATAAATTTATAATTGATACAGAAGATAAAAAAAATCTTAATTTTTTGAAAACCTGGAGAACTCTTATGTATGATGTTTATTCAGTAAGAGGAAGAACTAAAAAAAATGTACCAAAGCAGTTTGAAATAGTGTCAAAGGGATGGGAGATTTATCAAGGAAGGCAGATGTTTACTTACAGCTTAGAAGCTATTTGGGCGCATCTTTTAGAGCATTTATCAAGAAAGCAGTATTCCTATAAGACTTTGGTGGACAAAGTTTTAGAGAATCTAAAAGGGGCAGGTATAGATACAGATGTACTAGTAAAGGACTTTATTGAAAACCTCTCACTCAAGGTAGATGAAAGAGAAGCTTATATTGAGCGTATAAATAGTGATGTCATTAATGTGATAGAAAATGTATATAACCCATTTAAAATAATGCTGGAGGTATATAACAGATTTTTAGAACGTGATGACTTAAATGAAATGCATAAAGATTTCTTAAGTATGGGTAATAGAGCTCATATCTCTCTTAAGTTTTGGGAGAAAACAATAGATGAACATAAAAATAAATCTATTAAATATCTGATTCAATATATTATGAGATATTTTATACTAGAACAACATCAGCTTGTGGCATTAAATAAATTGGTTTCTACAAATAATGAAACTTATCACTTTGTTGAAAATGATAGAAATCTCGAATTTATAGCTAACGATCAGCCAACCTTTAATGTATTTAGAGTTTATGAAGGAGTTTCTATTTTAAAAGACTTAGGTTGTTTGAGCAAAAGTTAAATTTTGGGGGAGTTAGAATGAATAAAATAAATCTTTATAATGAGCTTTGTGAGGAAGGCTATAAGGTTGTACTTATATCCTCATTCACTAATGATTTAGTGTTATTTGAAAGGATGTTTCTCTCAAGATTATTGGCTAATGATTGCACATACATAGGATTGTTTCTTGATAACAAAAACTTACGAGATGTATTTGTTCAAAGCAATAATATTCTTGAACTGGGAAAATCCTATGCTGTTAAAGGAATTGAGCTGAAGTCAGCCTTTCATCCTAAAGTATTCTTGATGTTAGGTGATAATAAAGCAAAGGTAATAGTAGGAAGCGGTAATCTGACAGCTTCAGGTGTGATTACTAATATAGAAGTTTTTAATGTTTTTAGATTTGATAATAATAATGAAAACAGTACAAACCTTTCTTTAATAGTTTCAGCCTTAGGAATGTTCAGGCATTTTAATCAAAAAAACCCTTCTAACTCAATGAAGAGCATTTTTGAAAAAATATCAGAATTTGAGTACTTAAAGAAGGCAACCTCAAATAGTAACATATATTTTGCGGATAATTCTCAGAAGCCTTTATATGAACAAATCATAGATAAGATTGATGAGGATATAGTGAGTATAGATATAATTGCACCTTTTTTTGATAGTGAACTTAAAGTTATTAAGAAACTAATTGACGATCATAATCAAACTAAGATAAGGGTGTTACTGCAGAATAATACTACTAATTTTCCGTTTGAAAAAGCAGCAAAGCTTTCAATAGAATACAAAGAAATACATTTCAAAAATGAAGAAGAAAAAAGAAGGTATCATGGTAAGATTTTTTGTATTAAAAATGCCAGTTATGAATTAATTGTATATGGAAGTGCAAATTGTAGCAAACAGGCTCTGCTTGAGATACCTGAAAAGTATGGTAATGCTGAAGCAGTAATAATTGAAAAGATGCCTCTGGGAAGTATTGATAAATTTATTGAGGGAGAATTTGATATTAAAGATATAGTGGATACTCTAAATACAATTGATAACTCGGATAATGATGTTGTAAAAGATATACCAATAATATTTGAGGATGCTTTAAAAGAAAATGGTAAATTTATAATTATAATTAAAATTAAAAATAAAGTAGAGGTACAAAAAGTTTTAATAACTGGTAAGCCAGCTAAGCTTGAACAAAATAATGATAGGATAACAGCTATATGGCAGGAGGAGTTTTCAGATTTACCACAAGTTTTTAATTTTGAGGTGCAAACTAAAGAAAAAGATTACATAATAGCGGGCTGGTATCACAACTTTGAGCTGTTGTTAAGAAATCAGCTTAAAATGGAGAAATCAATATATAGTAGAATAAAAGATGATCCTGATATATCCGATTTTAAGAATATAATAGACTTGTTAGAGGTTTTATTAAAACAGTTAGTTCTAGATGATAATTCGATACAAGATAAAAACATTAAGAGAGATATACAGTCTATTGCGTTGGAGAAAAGCGAATTAAGCGAGGAAGAAAATATTAGCAATAATATTGAGGATTATTATATCTCAGAGGCAGAGCTAAATATATATAAATATGGTTCAGTTAAAGGTAATGATTTTTTAAGTGAACTAATAAATCAGCTTTTAGCTACTTTTTCCAACAACACTAAGACGGTTAATGAAAGGCAACAAAAGAATCCTGGAAGTGGTAAAATTACTATTAACACTGCAGAGGAATTGGAAGCATTAAAGATTATTTCAAAAAAAATGAATATATTTATTAAAAAATTTAACTCGGGATTAACTTCCAGTAGATACTTAGAACAAGTTCCACAGGAGGTTCTTATTAAAAATATAGTTGTATACTCAGAATTTTTAATAAAACTATGTGCTACTAAGCTATTTAAACCTATTATGAATAAGTATGAATTTATTGTAGAATGGATTAAAATAATAGAAGGTTTATGTAAATATGCCGAAAAAAATATAATGGATCATGAATATATAAGAAGTTATATTCTGCCATACAGCTTGGCTATCATAATCTTAAAGGATCAGAACATATATAAAACAGATAGCCGTGAAGAACGAAAATCTATTGGCAAATTATTAGAGGATATAGATAAATATATTGAACCAATTAGGGAAGACTATAAAAAATATATAGAATTTGTAGCTGATATTTTAAATAAATTGGACTTTGAAATAGTAGAAGAAAATGACTTAATAGGAAAACGGATTAATAAGTTATTCTCCTATTTAACATTGAAGCAGTTTAAGGAATATTTAAAAAATACCTATGATAATTTATATAATTTAGATACTGATAAAGCTGAACTTACTATAAATGAAGATATAAAATTAGGGGTTCGTTTTAATATAGATAAACTAAGCTTATTAAAAAAATTAGTTACTGTAAGTGATTGGAAGGATAAAACAAACTTTAAGATAGTTATTAGAAATACAACTAACAATGAATATAAGACAAGAGTTATACTCGATTTCAATAAAAAAAGTAAAATTTTAATTAGGTCTATTTATTATAGAAATGGAAAAACTTTTTCAGAAGTAAAGCATAATGTTTCAATTGTAAATATAAAGGACGCAGATGGAAGTGGTAATTATCAATTTATGGTCCAAGGTTTTAAGGAGATAAAATAAGGGATTTATTAATAACATGATTGTAGAGCATTCTTTTTCTACGAATTTATACCTGATGATATACAAAAGATTAAGGATAGAAGTGGCAAAAAGATCACAGAAGAGAATATAGATTTAATAGCTCGGATTATAATTGATAATACTGAAATTTTAAGAAAGGTCTATGTTAATATATAATCAGTTTAAAATTAATGGTTACAAGATGTGTTCCATAATAGTAAAATATAGTGGTTGGTCTTTTAGGCTAGCCGCTACACAAGCTGAAGTAAATAACCCAAGACCAAGTAAAAAATAAAGTAAACAGTATAAGTATAGATTGAAAAGCCTTATAAAATGGGCAGTTGAGACTATCAGAACTATAAAAACTATAAAAAGAATAGGGTATTGTAACTTAATTTCATTTTTAATTTTAAGTACAATGCCTTATTTTTATTAAAGTGAACAACATGAGAATTAGACGACGTAACTATTGAAATTGAAAGCGTAAACAATGTTCTTTGAAAACTGGCTAATGTGGTGAACTGGTTTAGAATCCATAAGTTTAAAAAAATTTATAGAATTTCATACTTAAAAACACCATAGCCATCACAATTTAAGCAAATCAATCATATAATAAATTGGTTAACAATAATTAGGAGAGATACATTTTGTATAACAATATGGATATTTATTATTCCCAACTATTCAGGCTAAGTTCGCTAGAGGATAAGATAGTGGAAGCTATGAAGGCTGAAAGACATGATAGAGTAAAATATCAGAGGATGATGGAAATGACTACTGACCCTGTGGTGATTAAACAGATTAAATTTGCTTATGATGATGAGATTAAGCATTATGGGATGTTTCAACAAATGTATTATCAACTTACAGGTAAAAAATTAGACATTCCTATACCAACTAATATTGAAAAATACAATACTCTTATGGAAGCTGTACAAAGTAGTATTGAAGGAGAAAGTGAAGCTGTAGACCTTTATAGAGGAATTTATGCACTCATGACAAATAAGCAGATGAGAGATAGTATCTTTGAAATTATTACTGATGAACAGGAACACTTTGGAAGATTTATTTATCTGTACTCGATGCTAAAATAATATTAAATGCTAACATACTTAGAGAAATAATAAAAATGCCATATTATTTAGTAAATTTCAAGGTATTTTTCCGTCGCAATACAAATAAATGGCCTTAGATTGTAAGGCCATAGGTAAGAGAACTATTGCTTTTCTTTAACATCGCAAGTCGAAATCCCTAAGATGTCACTAATAGGGCAATAACGAATCGAGCCTGTTATTATCGGTACGAGGCCAATAATACCCCACCAGCTTCTGAAGTATAAACCTATAAAAACGATTAATATGCCGATTACAATTCTAATAATTTGCTCGGTTCTACCAACATTACATTTCACTTGAATCACCTCAAAGATATTTTGTCCAATATCTTTGAATTTAATGTAAATCATTTGATGTATTCATAAATGATGTTCTTAAAATGTTAAACGAATAGTTACGCAATACAAATATAATGTTCATTAAAATAGCAAGGTATCGCACCCTACTAATTTTGTTGTGAATTTACTTATTGGAACCTGATACTTATTAAAGGCACTACTTTATATTTTAATGGATTTTTGGCATACTAATTTATAAGTAATTTTAATATTAATGCTTACAAGAAGTGTTCCATAATAGTAAAATATAGTGGTTGGTCTTTTATGATAGCAGCAGCACAAGCTGAAGTAAATAATCCAAGAAAAAAATAGTGTTTTCAACATGATGTAGTTAATAGATTTATTATAAAAAGCCGCTGCTTTGCAGTGGCTTTTTACTTATGAATTAAAATTATTTAAATTTATTCTCCATATAAGATTTAAATCCACAAACAAAATCTAATTGATATTCATTTTTGTTAGCTGAGTTCTTTAGTAGATTTATGAAGGCTTTCTTATTACATTTATTAATATTACCATAATAATCTCTAGATATTTTCCAATACCTTTGAGGAAAGGCTAAATAAACAAGAATATATTTATAATCATCCAAGGTTAAGTGTAGAACTTTATCATATAATTCTAAAAAACTTATTGCTAGTTCTAAATCCCATTTTGTGCTGTCTCTTTTAAGAAGTCGCCTTAAACAATAGGAAATATCATGGGCACAATAGTCATTTCTACATTTATCAAAATCAATTACCCATATCTCATTATTAGTATCAAAAATGATATTTTTATTAACATAGTCAAGATGACACAATGATTTTGTAAGATTATCCTGGTTCATACCATAAGCTATGTTTGTAGAATATTGAGCTAGCTTAATACTCGAATCAAAATGCTCAAGATACAATTTAGAAAAAGCATCGTCATATTTATAGGCTAAATTAGAATAGTTAAGCAAGCTTTCATAGTGCTTATATATGGAAGTGCCCAAAGTGCTGTAGCCCTCCTTTATGTTGCTACCACATATAGGTGTAAAGTTTATACTTACTTTATGCATATTTGCAAGATTGGTACTGCATGCAAGTACATGATCTATATTATCGTAGTCACATTTAATGCCATCAACCCAAGGGGTAAGTATGAATAACATATTGTTATAGTTTATAAATCTGCTATTGGTGTTTGTTTTAAGTATCCGAGGTACATTAATATTATTTCTATATAACCATTCTATAGCGGAATATACAAATAATAAATCTTTAACAGAGTAATAAACTTTTTTTAAACAATAGCATTCATCGAAGTATTGTACTTTATATACAGCTCTTTGTTTATCAGTATCTTTAAATTTAATTTGCGATATATCAGCATTAGTTAAGTTATATTGAGGTAGAATGTATTTTTTTACGTTTTCTTCGGATAATAAATCTATGTTACTTATGTTTTTAGCCGTGGAGGGCATCATATCACTCCTAAAAAATTATTACATTATTAGAATATTAATAAAATATTAATAATATACGTTTAATATAAAAAAAGGGAAATTAATTTAATTTGTAGAATACTAAGTGTGGTATCTAAAAAAAATAAATTGCATAATTGTAGAAATAGTTTTAATTTCAGGAGGCAAAACAATTAATAATTGTTTTGTGCCACAGCGAACAGCAGGAGGGAATTTATGAACATTCGCCAAAGAATAGAAACTAATGAAAAAAATACCATTATGACCTATGGGGCCTTATCCATAAACTCAAAGGGACGAAAAATATCAGAGGAGCTAGATGATGTAAGAACCTGCTATATGGTAGATCGAGATAGGATAATACATAGTAAATCATTTAGAAGACTTCAACATAAAACTCAAGTATATATAAAGGCTAGTAGTGATCACTATAGAACAAGACTTACACATACACTAGAAGTTGCACAAATAGCTAAAACTATAGGTAAAGGCATAGGACTAAATGAGGATCTAATAGAAGCTATTGCACTAGGTCATGATATAGGGCATGTACCCTTTGCTCATAATGGTGAAGAGGTACTTAATGATATTTTGCCAGGAGGATTTAGACACAACGAAAATAGTATTAGAGTTCTCACAAAAATTGAAAAATTAGGTGAGGGACTTAATTTAAGTGCTGAAGTACTAGATGGGATTCTCAATCATAGTGGCTTTTCTTCAAAAGATGGAAAGGCGCAAACTTTAGAAGGGCAGGTTGTTAGGTATAGCGACAAAATCGCATATGTTAATCATGACATAGATGATTCCATAAGAGCGGGATTATTAACAGAATCAATGTTACCCCAAGCTGCAATAGAAGTTTTAGGCGCAAATCATGGTATGAGGATAGATACCTTAGTTAAAGATTGTATTTATAATACATTAAATAACTTAGATAGGGATAAGATAGAGGTATCACTTAGTGAAGAGGTTGGAAATGCACTGGGTAATTTAAGAAATTTTATGTTTGAAAATATATACAAAGGTGAGATATTAAAGGAAGAAAGACAAAAAGCTCAATTTGTTGTAACACAAGTTTTTACATATTACTATAACAATCCAGGGGCAATGCCCAACTTTTATAAGTGCATAGTTGAGGATGAAGGATTAGATATAGGAGTAGCAGATTACATTTCTGGTATGAGTGATGACTATTGTTTAATGCTTTTTAATAATTTATACCTTCCTAAAGTTGTTATTTATTGAAATATGTAAATAAACTAATAAATCTTTCCAAAAAAACGAACTAATTCTGAATTTATAAAGAAAAAAATAAAAAAACATAAATATTGAAGGAAATTTGTAATTTATAAAGAATATATAACGTGCAGGCATAATTATTATTAAAAAAAGTGGATTTAAAGAAGGATAATACACTTTTTTGTCGAATACAAATACGTTGTGAATTTATATAAGTAAGGTGGTAATAATCTATTGATTGCTGAAGATGTCATCCGAAAAATAAAAGAACAAAATGATATTGTGGATGTAATATCTGAAAGTGTTAAACTTAAAAGAACTGGAAGAAATTACATTGGCCTTTGTCCTTTTCATAATGAGAAAAGTCCTTCTTTTTCTGTGTCTCAAGACAAACAAATTTATAAATGTTTTGGATGTGGGGAAGCCGGGAATGTAATTAGTTATATTATGAAGGAGAGGAATGTAGATTTTCCTGAAGCCGCAAGGGTTCTGGCTGAAAGAGCAAACATTAGTATAGAAATAGAAAGTGACCAGAATAATGTACAAAAGGACATGTATAATAAAATGTACAATATTAATGTAGAAGCGGCTAGATATTATTATGATAATTTAAGAAAGGATAAGAAAGCTGAAGCATATTTCGTAAACCGTGGAATTACTGAAACTACAATGAAAAAATTTGGTTTAGGTTTTTCCTTTGATAAATGGGATGGCTTGTTATTATACCTGAAAAAGAAAGGTTACTCTGAACTCGATTTACTTAATATAGGATTAATAGTTAAAAGTCCGAAAGGTTCATACTATGATAGATTTAGAAATAGAATAATGTTTCCTGTGTTTGATTTTAAGGGTAAGGTCATTGGATTTGGAGGAAGGGTTTTAGATGATTCAAAACCCAAGTATTTAAATTCACCAGAGACCACCTTATTTCATAAAGGTTATCAACTTTATGGATTGAATTTTGTAATAAAAAATAATAAATCTCGAACAATAATAATTGTAGAGGGATACATGGATTGCATATCACTTCATCAGTATGGTTTTTCAAATGTTGTTGCATCACTTGGTACGGCACTTACTATTAATCAAGCAAAACTATTAAAAAAATATGTAGACAAAATCATTATTTCATATGATGCTGATTTTGCAGGTCAAGCAGCAACACTAAGGGGACTAGAGACATTAAGAAATGAAGGCTTTGATCTTAGAGTGCTAATTGTCCCAAAGGGTAAGGATCCTGATGAATATATAAAAAACAATGGACAGCAGGCTTTTCAGAAATTGGTGGATGATGCTCTACCTATAATAGATTATAGGATTAATAGAGCAAGTGACGGAATAAATTTTTCAAATAGTGAAATGCTAATACAGTATGTGAAAAAGGTTACTGAAATTATTGTAGATTTAGATCCTGTTGAAAAAGATGTTCATATAAAAAAGATTTCTGAACAAACAGGTATCAAAGAACAAGCAATATATGACTTATTAAGAGAAGAAATTAACAAAAATTCAAAAAAAACGCAAAAAATGTATACGCAACAGGATTTTGGACAAAAATTATATTTAGAAGCAGCTTATATTAAGGCTGAAAGAAATTTATTGAAATTTATGTTTTTAGAGGTCGCAAATTGTGATTATATTACAGAAACCATGTCCATAGATCAATTAGTACTTGAAAGTCATAAAACTATATATAAATTGATTGTTGAATATAAAAATTTAACAAAAGATGAAAAAATTAAAAACATCGAGTTTAGATGTAATGATATAGAATGTACAAAAGAATGGATAAATACTATGGAAATTGAGTTTACTGGAGACGAAGAACAGCATAAAAAATTTATAAATGACTGCATAAGGCAACTGAAAAAATTCAAGTTAGAGGAGTCGAAAAAAGAAATTATGAATAAAATCAAAAAATATGAATCAAAAGGTCTGCTAGAAGAATCTATAAAACTCGCTCAAAAGCTTATAGAATTACAAAAAGATATAAAACAATTATAGTATTTAGGAAGGAGGTAATATGATGAAGGATAAAAGCTCAAAAATGACCATAGTCAAAAAACTTATTGATAAAGGCAAGAAAAAAGGATCCTTAACTTATAAAGAAGTAATGGATGAACTTTATGAAATAGATTTAAGTCCAGAACAAATAGAAAAGGTTTATGAAGTTTTAGAATCAATGGAGATAGATGTTGTTGGTGATATGCATGAAGTGGCACCTAGTACTGGTGCTCAAGCAGAGAGTGAACCAGAAACTGAAGAACTTGATGTTAGTATACCCGAAGGTATATCTATAGATGACCCTGTTAGAATGTATTTAAAAGAAATTGGAAAAGTTTCATTATTATCGTCAGCTGAGGAAATTGAACTTGCTAAAAGAAATGAAGAAGGCGATTTGGTTGCTAAAAAAAGACTAGCAGAGGCTAATTTAAGATTAGTTGTTAGTATAGCTAAAAGATATGTTGGACGGGGAATGCTATTCCTAGATCTTATTCAAGAAGGTAATTTAGGACTAATAAAAGCTGTAGAAAAATATGACTATAGAAAAGGGTTTAAATTTAGTACTTATGCTACCTGGTGGATTAGGCAAGCAATAACTAGAGCAATAGCTGACCAAGCAAGAACAATAAGGATACCTGTGCATATGGTTGAAACTATAAATAAGCTTATTAGAGTTTCTAGGCAACTCCTTCAAGAACTTGGACGGGAACCTCAACCAGATGAGGTCGCTGAAAAAATGGAAATGCCTGTGGCAAAGGTTAGAGAAATAATGAAAATTGCACAAGAACCAGTGTCTCTTGAGACTCCTATAGGTGAAGAAGAAGATAGTCATTTAGGTGATTTTATTCCTGATGATGATGCACTAGCACCAGCAGAAGCTGCTGCATTTACAATGCTAAAAGAGCAATTAATTAATGTTTTAGATACCTTGACTCCTAGAGAAGAAAAAGTTTTAAGATTAAGATTTGGACTAGATGATGGACGTGCAAGAACATTGGAAGAAGTTGGAAAAGAATTCAATGTAACTCGTGAGAGAATTAGACAAATTGAAGCCAAAGCACTACGTAAATTAAGACACCCAAGTAGAAGTAAAAAACTAAAAGATTATTTAGATTAAACACCTTACTTAAGGTGTTTTTTTCTTCGTGTAAAATTATGGATAAATATTTACAAGGTGGATTTAAATATGATATAATGTGCTTAAGAAGGTGATTTAATGGATAGTTATATATCTAAGGGAGGACGAGGGTTAGGATTTTTATTACTTATGACTGCATTATATAATATATTAATATTAATATTGCTTAAATTTACTAACTCATACATTGTAGCTAGCCTGTTAAAGATTATATTAGTGTCTTGTAATACATATCAAATATACTACATATTGCTTTACTCATCACTTAAATGTACAATTGATGACCAAAATCTTGGTATTTATGCAATTGGGTCATTAAAAAAAGTGATCCTTCCCTTAAATCAAATTGAAGGATATACTATGTCAAGTGGTACAATTAAAGGGATTAAGCTTAATGGTATTGCCGCGAGTAACTTTGCAATGGGGAGATTTGTAATTGATAAAATTGGAATATCTAGAATGTTTGTTACAGATAACAAAAAGATTTTTTACCTGAAAACCCAGCATATGAATTACGCAATATCTCCTGTAGATTATGAAAAATTTGAGGAGGCGCTAGTATATCACAATGTAAATAGAGTAGAGTGGAAATGTAAAGTAAATAATAGCTATAACCTGCATAAAGACAAGCATTTCATAATACCTTTAATGATAGTAAGTATAATAATAATAATCTTAACATTGAATCCATTTATATTATATTTAAAACATATGATACCTGATACTATGCCATTAAACTTCGATGCAAATTTTAACCAGATAAAAATGGGAACAGGCAAACAATTTGCATTTACCCAGATGATTTACGGTGTGTTAAATATGGCATTGTTATTTTGTATGTATTATGCAAGCTATTTTACTGCGAAATATGATAGAAAATCAGCATATAAATTTATTTATTTGTCACTAATTGTGGCTATGATATTTTTAATAATGCAGTTTAAAATATTAATAAACTTTAGATAAGGATGAAGACTATGGATCTTAGTATAAGATTAAAAGCAATTGTAAATATGATAGAAGAATGTGATAGCGCAATCGATGTAGGAACGGATCATGGGTATGTTCCTATTTATTTAGTGAAAAATGGTGTAATTAAAAGTGCTATTGCCTCTGATATAAATAGAGGACCCGTTGACAAGGCCAGAAAGAATATTATTCAAAGCAATGTACAGGAGCAAATTAGCTGTAGAATGGGAAGTGGATTATCTACAGTTAATAAGGGAGAGACAGAGATAGCTATTATTGCAGGAATGGGTGGTAATTTAATAAGAGATATCTTAGAAGCTGACTTAGAAGTGGTTAAACAATTTAAATATATGATACTTCAACCAGTTCAAAATGCTGAGGTTTTGAGAGAGTATTTGTATATAACTGGTTATGATATCCTTGATGAAGAAATTTGCAAAGATGATGGTAAGTTTTATGAAATTATTAAGGTGAAATATAATACTAAACCTGTAACACTGGATGATATATATTATGAGATAAGCAAAATATTATTAGATAAAAAAAACACAGTAATGCAAAGCTTTATAGAATATAAATTACAAAAATATTCAAAAGTATATGATAGCTTAAATGCTGATACAATTTTATCTAAAAATAGGAAGGTACAACTTTATCATGTTATACAAAAACTTAAGGGGTTTTTAAAATGTTTTTAAAAGTAAGAACTATTGAAGAAATTATGGAAGTGTATGCCCCAGCTATACTAAAAGAGGATTATGATAATGTAGGACTAATGGTGGGGGACAGTGACGCAACAGTTACAAAAATATTAATTGCATTAGATTGCACAATGGAAGTTATTTCCGAGGCAATGGATAGTGGATGCAATTTTATATTAACTCATCACCCTCTTCTGTTTATTAAACCTAAAACTATTACAAGGGATACCTTAGTAGGTAGAAAAATTATTGATCTAATTTTGAATGGAATAAATTTATATGCTAGTCATACAAATTTAGATTCTGCATGCGGTGGGTTAAATGATATTGCTACTGAGATTTTAGGGTTTGATAGATACAAGATTATTGAACCATCAAAAAACTCTAATCATGAGAATGGTCATTCTGGTATTGGTAGATTAGTATGCTTAGATGAGCCTATTATACTCGGGGAATTATGTGAAAATGTTAAAAAAGCATTTAACACAGAATATATAAGATATGTAGGCCACCATAAAGATTTAATTAAAACTATTGCTATTATAAATGGCAGTGGAGAAGATTTTTTTTATGAAAGTATAAAATTAGGTGCAGATTGTATTATTACAGGGGACACCAAGTATCACCATGTTAGTGATTTAAAAGAAGAAAATATAGCGTTAATTGATGCTGGACATTTTGCAACAGAGTGGACACCTCTAAAAATATTTGGAGAAAAACTTAAAAAACAATTGATAGAAGCTGGATATGATAATGAGATTATAATTTCTAAAATATCACAGGATCCATATAAAACTATATAGTATAATATACCATTTGCATTTGATTTAAATTTATGGTATCATTATTTTGCGAGTAAGCCAGACAATCGCTGCGCAATATTGCGGAGAGGAAAGTCCGAGCTCCATAGGGCAAGGGTGCTGGGTAACTCCCAGTGAAGGCGACTTTAAGGACAGTGCAACAGAGATATACCGCTAAAGGTATTCCGATAGATTAGCTTGCTAAACTTCGAAGTATACTAGTAAGGATGGAAAGGCGAGGTAAGAGCTCACCAGCGCAATGGCGACTTTGCGGCTATGTAAACCCCACCTGGAGCAAGATCGAATAGGAGAACATTATGGGACTGCCCGTCTCGTTCTCGGGTGTATCGCTTGAGCTTATTGGTAACAATAGGCCTAGATAGATGATTGTCTAATACAGGACTCGGCTTATAGACTTACTTGTGCCAATAAAAACATTCACTTTATAGTGGGTGTTTTTTTATTGTATAGAAAAGTATAAATTTTAAATATATTAAATTTACAAATGTAGAATACCTTATTCATTTGCAATATATGTTAAATGAATAGAGAAATTTCAATTATTATTTAGAATTGCATGGAAAAATGCAAAAAACCATAAAATATGGTATAATGTGAAAGGTTTCACAATTGGAAATGTATTATATTATTTTGAAATCGTTTTAATACTAAAGGATTTTCAAAACTAGAAAGGACGTGAATTGATGGACTTATTATCAATTGTTAAAGGTATTAACGGTGTTTTGTGGGGGTATGTTCTAATATTTTTGTTATGTGGTACTGGAATTTACTTCACAATAACTTTAAAATTTGTCCAAGTTAGAAGATTTAAAGATGCTTTCAAACAAACTTTTGGGGGAGTTAAATTTGGACATAAAGCAGGAAAAGATGGAATGTCATCCTTTCAAGCCATGACAACTTCAATAGCTGCTCAAGTAGGAACAGGAAATTTAGCGGGAGCTGCAACAGCTATAGTATCAGGAGGACCAGGTGCTATATTTTGGATGTGGTTAAGTGCATTCTTTGGCATGGCAACAATTTTTGCGGAAGCTGTGCTTGCTCAAAAATATAAAGAAAAAGTTGGCGGCGAGATGACAGGAGGACCTGCTTATTATATTAGTAAGGGTCTTGGAAGTAAAAAGCTGGCAGCATTTTTTTCAGTAACAATAATAATTGCCTTAGGATTTATAGGTAATATGGTACAATCTAATTCAATAAGTGCAGCAATAAGCTCTAATAATAATGTTCGTTTAATCATTGGTGTCATAGTTGCAGCATTAGCTGGTATGATATTTATTGGAGGAGTAGGTCGTATTGCAGCCTTTACTGAAAAAGTAGTTCCATTTATGGCTCTATTTTATATAGCGGGTAGTATAATAATAATTCTAATAAATATTGCTAATTTAGGACCAGCATTTAAAATGATATTTGTAGGGGCATTTAACCCTAAGGCTGCTACTGGTGGTTTAATTGGAGTTGGGGTAAAAGAAGCTATGAGATACGGAATTGCAAGAGGTCTATTCTCAAATGAAGCTGGAATGGGATCAACTCCACATGCTCATGCACTTGCAAAAGTTAATCATCCAGCTCAGCAAGGACTCGTTGCAATAGTATGTGTATTTATTGATACCTTTATAATTTTAACACTAACTGCACTTGTAATATTAACTACAGGAGCAATGGATGGAAAAACTACGGGTATTGCACTAACTCAAAAAGCTTTTGTAAATGGAATGGGAAGTATAGGAGGTCCATTTGTAGCTATAGCGTTATTCTTCTTTGCTTTTTCTACAATAGTAGCTTGGTATTTCTTTGGAGAAGCCAATGTTAAATACTTATTTGGCAAAAAAGCATTAAATATATATAGATGTTTAGTTCTCATATTCATAGTATTAGGTGCGGCACTAAAGGTTGACCTAGTTTGGGAACTGGCAGATACTTTCAATGGATTAATGGTTATGCCAAATCTAATCGCATTATTAGGACTTTCAGCTTTGGTTAAAAGGACTTTGAGAAATTACGAAGATGATTTTGAAAAGTAAAATTAAATTATAAAAAAACTTTTTATAAAAAACGGGAGGACATATATATGCCATCCCGTTTTTTTTATTATATATAGTATATAAAAAGAATTAAAAACGAGAAAGTATGGAATTATAGTAAAATAAGCTTTTATAATAAGACAAAATATACTATAATGTTAATATAACGAATTATAAAAGAAATTTAATGTTTAATATTCGTATAAATTTTTATTTTGGAGGTATTAATCATGGAAAATAAGATATATAGGTTATATGTAGAGAAAAAAGCGAACTATAATGTTGAAGGTGAAAAATTATTAAGAGATATAGTGATAAATCTAGGTATAGCAAACTTGGAGGGGCTTAGATTAATTAATAGATATGATATTATGGGAATTTCAGAAGAGCAGTATTATAAGTCAAGGAATACGATATTTTCTGAACCTACAGTAGATGAGGTTTATGATGAAGAGTTAAATATTGAAGCGGGGGAAAACATATTTGCTATTGAATTTTTACCAGGGCAATATGATCAGAGGGCAGATTCAGCTGCTCAATGTATACAAATTTTAACTCAAAAGGACAAACCTATAGTTAAAACTGCAAAAGTTATAATATTAAAGGGTAATATTACTAAAAGTGAAAAAGATGTGATTAAAGAATATTGCATAAATGCTGTAGACTCTAGAGAAACAGATTTAGAAAAGCAAACTGATTTAAATCAAATTTTTGATGAGCCAGAGCAAGTAACTATAATAGAATCTTTTACACATATGAGTGATTTGGATTTAAAAGGATTTTTAAATGATAATGGTCTTGCTATGAGCTTTGAGGATTTAAAATACTGCAGAGAGTATTTTAGTGAAACTGAAAAGAGAGACCCAACTATAACAGAGATAAAAGTTATAGATACATATTGGTCAGATCATTGTAGGCATACTACCTTTAATACTGTAATTGAAGATGTTTCTATTGAAGAGGGAAAATACTCAAAGCCAATTGTGGCTGCATATAAAGAATACTTAGATACTAGAGAGTTTGTTTATGGTAAAACGGATAGAGCAGTAACACTTATGGATATGGCAGTTATTGGAATGAAAGAACTTAGAAAAAAAGGAAAATTACTGGACCTTGATGTTTCAGAGGAAATCAATGCCTGCAGTATAGTTGTAGAAGCGGATATTGAAGGAAAGAAAGAAAAATGGTTAGTAATGTTTAAAAATGAAACTCATAATCACCCTACTGAAATAGAGCCTTTTGGAGGGGCAGCTACTTGCCTTGGTGGGTCAATAAGAGATCCATTATCAGGTAGAAGTTATGTGTACCAGGCAATGCGTGTTACAGGATCTGGTGACCCAAGGCGAAAAATTTCAGATACCTTAAAAGGAAAACTTCCTCAAAGAAAAATAACTCTTGAGGCTGCTCATGGATATAGTTCTTATGGAAATCAAATCGGACTTGCCACAGGACTAGTTTCTGAGGTTTATGATGAAGGATTTGTGGCTAAGAGAATGGAAGTAGGGGCAGTTATTGGAGCAGTGCCTTATGAAAATGTGGTTAGAGAAAGACCAATTGCGTCGGACATAGTCATACTTCTTGGTGGAAAGACAGGCCGTGATGGATGTGGTGGGGCTACGGGTTCCTCTAAGCAACATAGTGATAACTCATTATTAACATCAGGAGCAGAAGTTCAAAAGGGTAATGCACCTACAGAGAGAAAGATTCAAAGATTATTTAGAAATCCTAAAGTTACAAAACTTATAAAAAGATGTAATGATTTTGGGGCAGGTGGAGTATCGGTAGCTATAGGGGAACTGGCAGATGCACTTATAATTAATTTAGATGCAGTGCCTAAAAAATACCATGGCCTAGATGGTACAGAACTTGCCATATCGGAATCCCAAGAACGTATGGCTGTTGTTGTTAGACGTGAAGATGTGGAGCTATTTATAAAACTTTCGCAGGCAGAGAATTTGGAGGCTGTGGAAGTAGCACAAATAACTGATGATAACAGACTTAAGATGATATGGAAGGGGAAAACTATAGTTGATGTAAGCAGAAGTTTCTTAGATACCAATGGAGTTAAACAGTTTTCAGACGTAAAAGTATCAGCACCAAAAGAAAGCGAATACTACTTTTCAAAAATTGGAAAAGGAAGTTCTGAAAAAATAAAGTCAATAAAACAACTATGGAATGACATCCTATCAGACTTAAATGTTTGTAGTCAAAAGGGATTAGTTGAGAGATTTGATAGCACTATAGGAGCAGGAACAGTACTTATGCCTTTTGGTGGCAAGTTTCAGAAAACACCAATTCAGGCTATGGTAGCAAAATTGCCTGTGCTTAGTGGAAATACAAATACCGGTACAATAATGTCCTATGGATACAACCCTAGATTATCTAAGTGGAGTCCTTTTCATGGAGCAGCCTATGCGGTAATAGATTCTGTAACAAAGATCGTTGCTTGTGGTGGAGATTATGAAAATATTAAACTCACTTTTCAAGAGTACTTTGAAAAATTGTCAAAAGATCCACAAAAGTGGGGTAAACCATTTTCAGCACTCTTAGGTGCCTATCATGTGCAAAAACAATTTAGTATAGCGGCTATTGGTGGAAAAGACAGTATGTCAGGTACTTTTAATGATATGAATGTACCACCAACCCTGGTATCTTTTGCAGTAGACATGGTAAATACAGAGGTGGTTATATCACCAGAGTTTAAAAAATATGATAGTCAGGTGGTTTTAATTCATGCGAATACTTTAGAAGATGGATTACCTGATTTTGAAAAGCTACGTGAAAACTATAAATTAGTAAAGAAATTAATAGATGAGGGGAAAGCCTTATCAACCTATGCAATAGGAACTGGAGGTCTAGCAGAAGCTATATCGAAAATGTGCTTTGGTAATAACATAGGATTTAGATTTAGTGAGGATATTCAGGCGGAGAGTATATTTAAAGAAGATTATGGAAGCATAGTAATGGAAATTGATAACTCCATAATTGGAGAGTTAATTAAAGACAACGCAAATATAACGATACTTGGAAATACTCAGGTAGAGCCAAATATTGTAGTACTTGGTGAATCTATTAGTTTAGAAGAGGCACTGTCAAATTGGGAAGGATCACTTGAAAGTGTATTTATTACAAAAGTAAATAGCGAAAAAGTAAAGGATATAAATTATAAAACTAAGATAGACCTTGAAAATTTAAAAGCTACAACCAAAGCTATGATTAAAATTGCAAAACCTAAAGTTATAATCCCTGTGTTCCCTGGTACTAATTGTGAATATGATTCTATGAGAGCCTTTGAAAGAGCTGGGGCCCAGGTGGAAATAGTGGTATTAAACAATCTATCATCAAAACATATTGAACAATCTATAAAAGTTATAGCAGAAAAGATAAGAAATTCTCAAATAGTTATGCTACCAGGTGGATTTAGTGCTGGTGATGAGCCAGATGGTGCTGGTAAGTTTATGGCTACGTTTTTTAAAAATCCTATAATAAGTGAAAGTATTAAGGAGTTATTAGAAAATAGAGACGGTTTAATGCTAGGAATTTGCAATGGATTTCAAGCACTAATAAAGCTTGGACTACTCCCTTATGGAAAAATAATGGATATAACTGAAAATAGCCCAACCTTAACATACAATGAAATTGGCAGACATATATCACAAATGGTTCAAACTAAAGTAGTTTCAAACTTGTCTCCTTGGCTTAGCCATTTGAAAATTGGAGATACCCATACTATACCAGTATCCCACGGAGAAGGTAGATTTGTAGCAAATGAAGAAGTTATTAAAAAATTATTTGAAAGTGGTCAGGTAGCTACTCAATATGTAGATTTTGAAGGCGCTCCAAGTTATGATATAAACTTTAATCCAAATGGATCAATGCATGCTATTGAAGGAATTACTAGTTTGGACGGAAGAATTTTTGGTAAAATGGGTCACTCTGAAAGAATTGGCTCAAACATCGTAAAGAATATTATTGGTGAAAAGGATCAAAAAATATTTGAAGCAGGAGTGAATTATTTTAAATAAAATCAGTATTCTATAAAAAGACGAACGATAGTTTAAATAAAAGGATTTAATTCTACTTAAATGGATATAAACACGAACAATAGCATAGACACTATCATTAACATATTGACTTAGGGGAAAATTGATGTTAAGATAAATTATAATTAGTTCATCAATATATTTCTAAGAATATGGCTTAGAAGTTTCTACGAGAGGCCGTTAACTTCTCACTATTGGTGGATCTTGAATTGACCTTATAATTCAGGATTACACCATAAAATAATTTTTTTATGGTATAGTCCTTTTTTTATTGGTAATTATAAGAGTTGATTATTCTATTTTGGGGAGGCAATAAAATGCAAGTAGGAATTATTTTTGGAAGCAAATCAGATAAAGAGGTAATGAAAAATGCAGCAATAATACTTAAAGAATTCAATGTTGAGTATGAAGTACATATTTTATCAGCGCACAGAGTGCCTGAAAGATTAGTTGAAGTAATAAAAGAAATGGAAAATAGAGGAGTAGAATGCATTATAGCAGGCGCAGGCCTTGCAGCACATCTTCCAGGAGTAATTGCCTCACATACAGTAATGCCGGTGATTGGGGTGCCAATTAAGGCTGCTATGGAGGGCATAGACTCACTACTTTCAATGGTACAAATGCCAAAAGCTATTCCTGTAGCTACTGTGGGAATTAATAACAGCTATAACGCTGGAATGCTTGCAGTTCAAATTTTATCCCTTAAAGACTCAGAACTTAAAAATAAACTAATAAAATATAGAAAAGAAATGAAAGAAAAATTTATAGCAGAGAATGAGGAAAACATCGAATTTTAAAATAAAAATTTTAAGGAGTGGTTATTAATGGGAGATTCAGTATTGTTATATGAGGGAAAAGCTAAGAAAATGTTTAGTACAGATAATAAAGATGAGATTAGAGTATATTTTAAAGATGACGCAACAGCTTTTAATGGTGTTAAAAAGGCTCAAATTGAGAATAAAGGAATTTTAAATAACAGTATAACTACTACATTATTCGAATTACTAGAGAAAAAAGGTGTGAAAACTCATTTTATCAAAAAGTTAAGTGATAGAGAACAACTTTGTAAAAAGTGTGAAATAATTCCTCTTGAAGTAATTGTAAGAAATGTAGCAGCGGGAAGTATGGCAAAAAGATATGGAATAGAAGAAGGCACAAAGCTAAAAACAACAGTATTCGAATTAAGCTATAAAAATGATGAATTAGGTGATCCACTTATAAACGATTATCATGCAGTAGCTATGGGACTTGCAACATTTGAAGAATTATTAGAGATATACCATTTAGCTTCAGAAATAAATGATACTCTAAAGGATCTTTTCCTTAAAAAAGATATTAATTTAATAGATTTTAAAGTAGAGTTTGGAAGATTTCATGGAGAAATACTTTTGGCAGATGAGATATCACCAGATACTTGCAGATTTTGGGATGTTAAAACAGGAGAAAAATTAGATAAAGATAGATTCAGAAGAGATTTAGGTAATGTTACAGAGGCCTATGTGGAAATATTAAGTAGAATTAGTGACAAATAAGATATATTTTAGAAATGAAAATAACCCGAAGCATATCCAAAGGCTAGAAAAAACAAGGAGGGATTTCTTTGAATGGAATTATAGAATTAGATGAAGTATCCATTAATGATGAAGATAAGTTTAAAGAAGAGTGCGGTGTATTTGGCATTTTTTCACCAGATAAAGACTTAGATGTAGCATCTTTAACTTATTATGGCCTTTATGCTTTGCAGCATAGAGGAGAAGAAAGTGCTGGAATAGTATATTCTGACGGAAATACGCTTGTTTGTGAAAAGGCTATGGGCCTTGTATGTGATGTATTTAATGAAAAGCAAATTAAAGAAATGAAGGGTCATGCTGCCATTGGACACGTTAGATATTCCACTACAGGAGGCAGTGAATTAAAAAATGCACAGCCACTTTTAAGTAAATTTAAATTAGGGGACATAGCTATAGCACATAATGGGAATTTAACAAATGCAGATGTCATCAGAGAGTTGCTAGAGGATTGTGGTCACCTGTTCCAAACATCTATAGATTCAGAAGTTATATTAAACTTAATTGCTAGAGGTGCAAAAAAAGGTGTAGAAAAGGCCGTAGTAGACGCTATTCAGGCTATTAAAGGTTCCTACGCAATTGTCATGCTTACAAAGGAAAAGTTAATAGGCGTTAGAGATCAAAATGGTATTAGACCTCTTTGTATTGGGACAATAGGCAACAGTTATGTTATTGCCTCTGAAAGTTGCGCCCTAGACGCAGTTGGTGCAGACTTTTTTAGAGATGTAAAGCCTGGTGAGATAGTTATAATAGATGAAAAGGGACTTACATCCATTAATTTTGCAGAAAAAACTAAAAATGCAACTTGCTCATTTGAATATATATATTTCGCAAGACCAGACAGTACCATTGATGGTATTAATGTATACACTTCAAGAGTGATGGCCGGAGAACAGTTATTTAGAGAATCACCTGTAGATGCAGATATGGTTGTAGGGGTTCCAGATTCAGGCATGGCTGCTGCAATAGGCTATTCTAAGGTATCTGGAATACCTTTTGGAATGGGTCTTATAAAAAACAGGTATGTGGGTAGAACCTTTATAAGTCCAACTCAAGAAATTCGGGAAAGGGCAGTATCCGTAAAACTAAATGCATTAAAAATAAATGTAGAAGGTAAAAGAGTTATTTTAATAGATGATTCAATAGTTCGCGGAACTACAAGTAGAAGATTGGTTGAAATATTAAAAAAAGCTGGAGCAAAAGAGGTTCATTTTAGAGTTTGTTCACCAATAGTAAAATATCCTTGTTATTTTGGGATAGATACGCCTTATAGAAAAGATTTAATCGGTGCTAATAGCGATGTTGAGGAAATTAGACAAGAGATAGGTGCAGATAGTTTGGGATATCTAAGCATAGATGGACTACTTAAATCATTGGGTCACACTGAATTTTGCTTAGGTTGTTTTAAGGGTAGATACCCAGTATCGGCTCCCTTTGAAAATGATAAAGATAGATTAGAAAGGTAGGGGATATTTATGATAACTTATAAAGATGCAGGTGTTAATATTGAAGAAGGTTATAAGTCAGTAAAATTAATAAAAGAATATGCGGCAGCAACATTTACAAAAGGTGTTTTAAATCATTTAGGAAGTTTTGCTGGTATGTTTGAAATAGGAGAGGGTTATAAAAATCCTATTTTAGTTTCAGGTACTGACGGAGTAGGTACAAAACTTGATATAGCATTTAGAATGAAAAAGTATGATACTGTAGGAATTGACTGCGTTGCTATGTGTGTAAATGATGTCCTTTGCCATGGTGCAAAGCCACTTTTCTTTTTAGACTATATAGCTTGTGGGAAATTAGACTCAAGTGTATCAGCACAACTCGTAAAAGGTGTATCAGATGGATGTATTCAATCTAATTGTGCACTAATAGGTGGGGAAACTGCTGAAATGCCAGGGTTCTATAGAGATGGTGAATATGATATGGCAGGGTTTACTGTTGGTATAGTAGATAAACACAAGATTATAGACGGTTCTGCTATAAAAGATGGTTATTCACTTATAGGAATTGAATCTTCAGGTCTTCATAGTAATGGTTATTCCTTAGTTAGAAAATTAATACCAGATTTAGATGTGGAGTTTAATGGAGAGAAGATTGGTAAAACTCTTTTAACACCAACAAAAATTTATGTAAAAACTATATTAAACCTTTTGGATAAATTTGATATAAAGGGTATGGCACATATAACCGGTGGTGGTTTTTATGAAAATATACCAAGAATGTTTAGTGATAAATTCACAGCAGTGGTAGATAAAAATAGTTTTAACACTCCAGATATTTGTAAACATCTTATGTCCCTTGGAGTAACAGAAGAACATATGTTTAATACATATAATATGGGAATAGGATATGTATTATGCGTTGAAGATAAGGATGTTTTGAAGGTAATAAAGACAATCGCTGATTTAGGTGATAGAGCATATAAAATTGGGCATGTTGAAGCTGGAGGTGGCGGAGTTTGCTTAAAATAGCCGTATTAATATCAGGCGGCGGAAGCAATCTTCAATCTATAATTGATAATATAGAAAGTGGATATTTAAACTGTTCTATTGAAGCGGTGATTAGTGATAAGCAAGATGTTTATGGCATAGATAGAGCAAAAGCCAAAGATATAAAAACCTATGTAGTGGATAAAAAACAGTATGGTGCGAAGCTTTCAGATGAAATATTAAAAATTGTAGATGGTAGTGTTGATTTAATTGTTTTGGCTGGGTTTTTATCCATACTTCAAGGGGAAATTCTTTCCCAATTCAAAAATAGAATGATTAATATTCATCCAGCTCTTATTCCTTGTTTTTGTGGACCGGGAATGTATGGTATAAAAGTTCATGAAAAAGCCTTAGAATATGGTGTTAAAGTCTCAGGCTGCAGCGTTCATTTTGTAGATGCAGGTACAGATTCAGGACCAATTATAATTCAAAAGGTTGTAAAAGTTTATGGAGAAGATACAGCAGTTGAATTGCAAAAAAGGGTTTTAGAGCAAGAGCATATAGCGTTGTCTGAAGCTATTAAATGTATAAGTGAAGGAAAAATAAAAATTGTGGGAAGAAAAGTACTAGGTATTTGAAAGTGATTTAGGCACATTAAAATAAATGTGCCTATTAGAGAGGTGGAGTAATAATGATTAAAACAGCACTTATAAGTGTATATGATAAAGAAAATATTTTAGAACTTGCAACATCACTTGCAAACAGTGGGGTAGAAATTATATCCACAGGTGGAACTTTTAAATATTTAAAAGATAATGGTATAAAAGTAGTAGAAATTTCTGATATCACAGGCTTTGAAGAGATATTAGATGGAAGAGTTAAGACACTACATCCAACTATTCATAGTGGAATTTTAGCTATAAGAGATAATAAAGAGCATATGGCAACCATCAAAGCTAAAGGTATAAAGCCTATTGATATGGTAGTAGTTAATCTTTATCCTTTCTTTGATAAGGTGACAGAAAATATAAGTTTTGAGGAGAAAGTTGAATTTATTGATATTGGTGGACCAACCATGCTAAGAGCAGCAGCTAAAAACTTCAAGGATGTTATAGTACTAAGTGACACCAAAGATTATGAAAATATTATAAATAAAATGGAAGCCAAAGAAGAAATAGATTTTGAAACTAGAAAATATCTAGCAGGTAAAGTATTTAATTTAATATCAGCTTATGATGCAGCAATAAGTAATTTCTTACTTGGAGAAGATTCATACCCTGATTATCTTGCTGTTTCTTATAAAAAACAAATGGATTTAAGATATGGTGAAAATCCACATCAAAGCGCAGCTTACTACGTTAAAGCATCAGGCACAGGAGCTATGAAGGATTTCAAGCAGTTAAATGGCAAGGAATTATCTTATAATAATATAAAAGACATGGATATTGCATGGAAGGTAGTATGTGAATTCGACAACACTGCTTGTTGCGCTCTAAAGCACAATACACCTTGTGGAGTTGCCATAGGAGATAGCGTACTTGAAACATATAAAAAGGCCTACGAGTGCGATCCTATGTCTATATTCGGTGGCATTGTTGCTTTTAATAAAAAAGTAGATAGTGAAACAGCACAGGAACTTATAAAAATATTTTTAGAGGTGGTTATTGCACCAGAATTTGACGAGAGTGCCTTAGAGATATTAAAAGGTAAGAAGAATTTAAGAATTATAATATGTTCAAATAAAGCAAATGATAACATGCAGATGGTTAAAGTTGATGGAGGTATTTTAGTACAAAGTTCGGATAATGAATTAATCCAGGATATTAAAGTAGTTACGCAAAACAAGCCATCAGAAAAAGAAATGAGAGATTTGATATTCGCAATGACTGTGGTCAAATACGTTAAATCCAATGCTATTGTAGTAGTTAAGGATGGTGTGACTAAAGGAATTGGTGCAGGGCAAGTAAATAGAATATGGGCAGCAGAGCAAGCCTTAGAAAGAGCAGATGACGGCAATATAATGGCATCAGATGCATTTTTCCCCTTTGGAGATGTGGTAGAGCTAGCTGCAAAATATAATATAACATCCATTATTCAACCAGGTGGCTCCATTAAAGACGCTCAGTCCATAGATATGTGCGATAAAAATGGAATCTCTATGGTGTTTACGGGTATTAGACATTTTAAACATTAATAATCCATTCACGGATTAAGCTGCTTAGTAGCGACTTTCTTCTGAAATGTCGTTACGAAATTAGGCTCATGGTGGAATAACACAGTTATTGCATCATGAGCTTAATAAAGATATAGGAGGCGTTTTTATGAAGATATTAATTATTGGTTCTGGGGGAAGAGAGCATGCACTAGCGTCAAAGGTTGCAGAAAATTCCTCTGTGAAAAAAATATTTTGTGCTCCTGGAAATGGAGGCACGCAGAGAGAAGATAAGTGCGAGAATGTTAATATTACAAATCTCGAGGAACTTCTAGCCTTTGCATTGGAAAATAAAATAGATATTACCATTGTTGGATCAGAGGAATGGCTTGTACAAGGTATAGTAGATAAATTTAAAGAACGTGGACTTAAAATATTAGGACCAAGTGAAAAAGCAGCGAGACTTGAGGGAAGTAAAGCATATTCTAAAGAATTCATGAAAAAATATGGCATTAAAACAGCTGCCTACGAAGTCTTTGAAAATGAAGTGGAAGCTATAGAGTATTTAAAAAATTGTGAATATCCTATAGTAATTAAGGCAGATGGACTAGCAGCAGGTAAAGGCGTTGTTATTTGCAGTGATTTTATAGAGGCTAAAACCAGCATAAATGATTTTATGGTATTAGATATATTTAAAGGTAGCGGGAAGAAAATTATAATTGAAGAGTTTTTACAAGGTGTAGAAGCATCTATACTTTCTATAACTGACGGGACAATCATACTTCCGTTTATATCCTCAAAAGATCATAAACAAATATTTGACGGAGATAAAGGACCTAACACGGGTGGTATGGGAGCTATAGCACCAAATCCCTATTGCGACAAAGAAGTATTAGATGAGTTTGAGCAGCATATATTACAGCCTACCCTTAAGGGAATTCAAGAAGAAGAAATGGATTATAAGGGTATAATATTCTTTGGAATAATGATAACTATTAAAGGGGTATATTTGCTTGAATATAATGTTAGATTTGGAGATCCTGAGACACAAGCTGTTCTTCCGCTTATGAAAAGTGATTTTACTGAGCTCTTGATTAGTGCTATAGATGGGGAACTCAAGAATTTTGATTTGCAATGGAATGCTGGATATTCTTGCTGCGTAATTGCTGCATCAAAAGGTTATCCAGGTAGCTACGAAACAGGATTTGAAATAAGTGAACTGCATAAATTAGAAGGCAAGTTATTTGTGGCAGGAGCTACATACGCTAGTGGTATGCTTAAGACAGCTGGTGGAAGAGTTTTAGGAGTAACAGGGCTTGGTGAAACTTCAAAGGGTGCAATTGATATAGCTTATGCTGATATGAAGAAAATTGGGTTTGAGGGAATGTACTACAGGAGAGATATCGGAAAAGTGAACTAGAAATATGAAATTTGATTAAGAGTTTTTTCTTAGATTATGCTATAACGAAAAGTATATATTGCTAAAATGCGTTCACTTTGCCAAGTAATTCTAAAATTTATTTTATTCACAGTTGCTAAAAAATACAAACTCGCTAACGCTCAAACATGTATTTTTCTTCACGCAACTGCAAATAAAATAAATTGTGAATTACTAAGGCACGTTCAAACGCATTCTACGCAATATATACTTTTGTTAGCATAATCTAAGAAAAAATACCTAATTTTAAAATTACTATTATTTCTTAAAGTAACAGTCTCTAAGTTTATTCCATGAAAAATTTCTTAATGCACTTATTTGACATCCTGTCGCAGAAGTGCTAGGACAACCTCTGGGGGACATACAATTACTAATTGCATAAACTAAGAGTCTGTAAACCCGCTATATACTATCTATTACACTTCTACATGATTTTATCTTCATGTTATAATACATCCTCAGAAAGTTCAGTTTCATGGGATGTATTCTAGAACAGACATTGGAAAATCAAATTAGAGAGTATAAGATTCTCTGGAGTGACTTGCAATAAGAAACGATAAAACTATTGAAATTTGATTTAGAAATTCTTCTTTTGCGAATATAAAATTCTCGTAAGCCTGCCAGGACGGCAGGCTAGCGAACCTGAGCCAGGAAGGCGAATGTGAGTGTTAGAGAATTTTATATGAGCAAAAGATTAGAATTTCTTAATCGAATTTCCAGTTTTGAGTTCGTTTGCAAGGCACGCAAGAGAATTTTTACACCTTTTAATGTTCCTTGAAAGTGGATTTAGGGACGGTTCTCGAAATGATATTGAGAATCGTCCCTAGAAATATTGAAAAAAAGGTTGAATATTGCGACAATGTCTTATATTATTGTAGTAATGAACAAAATTATAATTGGTGACATTTTTACATAGGAGATGATAATTATGAAAGTTATCAAAAGAGATGGAAAACTTCAAAATTTTGATTTAAAAAAAATAAAAACTAGTATATATAGAGCTTCTGATGATGCTAGTCAACCCCTTAATGAATCAGATATTGAGAATGTAGCCAAGAGCATTGAAAAGAGTTTAAAAAATTATCAAAAGGATAGTATTCATTCTGATATTATTCAAAAATTTGTATTGCGTGAGTTAGAAAAACAAGGTTTTAAAATTGTGGCTGAATATTATAATCAAGGAAAAGTATAATAATAAAAGAAAGTGGATGAGTTAAATCATCTGCTTTTTTGTTAGGAGTGGATTTATATGGAACTATGGGACATTTATGATGAACATAGAAAAAAAACTGGACGTACACATCAAAGGGGTATTCCTGTGAAGGAAGGCGATTTTCATTTGGTGGTTCATGTTTGGATTGTTAATGACAGAGGAGATTTTTTAATTCAAAAGCGACAACCATGGAAAGAAGGTTGGCCTAATATGTGGGATGGTTCGGCCGCTGGGTCTGCAATAGTTGGAGATAGTAGTAAAGGCGCAGCTATAAGAGAAACTAAAGAAGAACTAGGCGTTGATTTGAATATGAGCAGGGGCGAAATTTTGTTCACCGTTAAATTTTCTAGTGGCTTTGAGGATATTTGGCTTGTTAGGCAAAATGTTGATATAAAAGATATAAAACTTCAATACGAGGAAGTTGCTGACGCAAAATGGGCTAGTGAGAAGCAAATTAAACAAATGATAAGCAATGGTGAATTTATAGCATTCAATTATATTGATAAGTTATTTCAAATGGTGAACCCTAATATAAAGAAACCTATCTTTAATTGTGAAGTTAAGGAAACAAATTAAAATTTTATTAATCTAAAAGGAAAAATAAGTTAAATGTTGAATATATTAGAATATGAAATTTTAATTCTAATAAGAGATGGGGGAATATTGAATGGCAAACTTATTTTATTGTAAAAAGTGTAAAAGGGTGATTGCGAGTGGAACACAATGTGATTATTGTGGCCATATTGAAGTTAATAGACTTATGGAAGGAACCTCAGTTAATATTATAGGGACAAAAGAAAAGGGTAAAGTATTTAAAATTAGTGATGAAATTGTTAAGGTTATAACAATTGATTTAGCAAAAAATAAACTTGTAAAAGAATATAAGGCTGAGCAGCTTAAAAAAATAGTATAACTATAGCATGAAAAAAAGTAGTTAGTTTATTTTAGCCAGCTACTTTTTTATTTTTGAATTTGTTATGTAATTATTGAAGTATGTTTATAAGCATTTTTAAGGCAACTGCCAGGGACATGGTTACAAATATAGGCTTTATAAGTTTTGAACCTTTTTTTAATGCAACGCTTGTACCCATTTTAGCTCCTAAAATCATAAATATCGCCACTGGTATTCCAAACATATAATTTATTTTGCCACTAAGGGCAAATAAAATTAGGGCTGTAACATTGCTGACGAAGTTTAAAATTCGAGCGTTAGCAGAAGATGATACAAAGTTGAAACCAAAGATATTTATAAATCCAAAAACTAGAAAAGAACCAGTGCCAGGACCGAAAAAGCCATCATAAAAACCTAGAGAAAGAGCAAGTATAATGCCATATATAACATTTTTTTTAGTAAGTCCCTTAAATTTATCTTGGAGTCCTAAGGATTTAGAAAAAAGAGTATAAATACCGATAAACATGATAAGAATTAAAACTAAGGTATTTAGAAATTTTTGGTCTATATTTAGTACTGCTTTAACACCTAGCATTGAACCTATGAAGGTAAAAGGAATAAGGTATTTTAAAAGTTTAAAATCAGCTTTACCTGATTTTATAAATCCAATAGAACTAGTAAAAGAACCAGCGGTGGCACTAAATTTGTTTGTACCAAGTACCATATGAGGAGGAAGCCCTGCAAGCATAAAGGCAGGTACACTTATTAATCCGCCACCTCCAGCGATGGAATCTACAAATGATGCTAAAAAACCAGCCATACATAGAAGAACAATTTTAGTAATCATAGAACACCTACCTAATTTTTATTGAAATAAAAAGCAAATAAACGGTTTCCTTATCATTATAGATGATTATTAATAAAAATTAAAGAACTATATCCATCCACCTTGAGTTAGGCTATCACACAAAAACACAACATAAATTTTTAGATGATACATAATAGCCTCTTGATTTATACTGCATAAATACGTATTATATATAGATGGGAGTAAAATTTATATGTTTATTCCCTTGGCGGATTAATAAAATAAGGTTTTGAAAAATAATAGAAGAATATGAGGAGGATTTACAATGTTAGAACAAAAAGACGTAAACAAAAGTGTTATTGAGGAATCAGATCATATAGACAACAAACAGGTCAATGTTATAAAACCTAATTTTATAGATACTTTTAAAGCTAACTTTATAGATTTGGTAGTTATAGGAGGAATATCAGCAGTAACAGTATTTGTGGCAGATGCGATTCTTAAATTAGCAGGATATGCTATAAGTCAAAAATTCCAAATGGCATTTATAATTTTTATGGTGGTTATGGTACTATACATGAGTATTATGGAAAGTGGTAATAAATCTAGTACTCTTGGTAAGAAAATATCCGGACTAATTATTACAAAAGGATAGGGGATATGGAAAAAACTATGCAAAAAAGAAAAGAGTATGAGTTTTATATAGAAGATATGGAATTTCCAGCACAGGGCATAGCATTTTATGAAGGTGAAAAAGTTTCTATTAAAAATACACTACCAGGGCAAAAGGTAATCGGTAGAGTATTAAAAAAGAAACAGGATGTGGTGGAAGCGAAACTTGTAAGAGTCCTTGAGGATGTAGACTATAAGATTCAGCCACAATGCACCATTACGGATTTATGTGGAGGGTGTAGCCATCAATTTCTTTCTTATGAAAAACAATTAGAGTTTAAAAAACAACAGGTATTAAGATTGTTTGAGGGAGCAGAAATTAAAGATTTTGAGTTTTTAGGAATTGAAAAGAGTCCAGTACAATTTGAATATAGAAATAAGATGGAATTTACTTTTGGTGATTTTCAAAAAAATGGTGAATTGACTTTAGGTATGCACCTCAAAGGAAGAAGTTTTAGTATAGTTACTGTGGATGATTGTAGAATTGTAGATAGTGATTTTAGAGAGATTTTAAAAATGGTATTAAACTATTTTAGAGAATTAAAATTACCACAATATAAAGTAATGGAGCGTGTGGGATATCTAAGAAATTTAGTTATTCGTAAGGCTATAAATACTGGTGAAGTATTAGTAAATATTGTGACTACAACACAGATAGATTTTGATTTTAGTGAAATAACTAATATGCTTAAAGCATTAAAATATGTTGGTAACATTACAGGAATAATACATACATTTAATGACGGCCTGGCCGATACAGTACACCCTGATAAAACTGAAATATTATACGGACGAGATTATATTATGGAAGAATTATTAGATCTAAAGTTTAAGATAAATGCTTTTTCTTTTTTTCAAACCAATACAAAGGGTGCAGAAAAGCTTTATAGCTTAGTTAGAGAGTTTTTAGGGTCTTCAGAATCAAAGGTTGTGTTTGATTTATATTGTGGAACGGGAACTATAGGGCAAATTGTTGCAGCTAAAGCAAAAAAAGTTTTGGGAATTGAATTAATAGAAGAAGCAGTTGATGCTGCAAATGAAAATGCAAAAATTAATGGACTAGATAATTGTGAGTTTATAGCAGGGGATATAGCAAAGGTAATTAAAGAGGTTAAAGACAAACCAGATAGCATTATTCTAGATCCTCCAAGAGCTGGAGTTCACCCTATAGCATTAGATTATGTAATAAAATTTGATGCTCCACATATAGTTTACGTTTCTTGTAACCCTAAAAGTCTAGTAGTTGATTTGAAGGAAATGATGGATAACGGATATAAGGTGCAAAAGGTAGTACTTATGGATATGTTTCCACATACACCACATATTGAGACTATTGTAGACATAGTGAAGGCAAATCAATAGGTTCAAGGGTTTAGATGTTTAAAACTTAATCAGATTATGAATTTTTCCGACGGTTACTCAAGTTCGTCAGAAAAGAAAACTACATTTTATAAATTAATTAATCAGTATGAAGAGGGTAAATAAAATACCTTCTTTTTTTATTTTGGATTAAATATTTGGGTAGCACTAACATTTTCTATTTAAACACTCTAAATAATAGTTAACCGTTGTATAAAATGGTATAATTTATTCAGAGTTATTTCGCAGTAGTAAAAAAGTCCGAAGTTAGAATTATTTATTTTTAAATGTATATGGGGGAATTTAGATGGTTACAAAATGTATAAGTACAAAGCGAGTAATTATAATAAATACTGTTCTTATTCTATTTTCTGCAATTTTTGCGATTATTGTTCATGCACTTCTGCCCACTTCAATAGATGTTGCGAAGTTTGATAGTGTTTTTGTTAAATGGTTTGGGTTTCCAGCCGTAGCAACATTTTATTTCATTCTGCTATTTATACAGTGTGCGATGGTGGTAAGATACATAGGCGTGAGAGCAGATGTGCCTAAATTACAAGTAGGGATT
>Ga0209123_1000900_pt1 | contig 33591 bp, 27 predicted proteins | sample BarGraIncu00431A_FD_184500 | JGI IMG/M metagenome (GOLD analysis project Ga0209123, IMG submission 184500) | Arctic peat soil microbial communities from Barrow, Alaska, USA - Barrow Graham LP Incubations 004-31A (SPAdes) (version 2) | ecosystem: Environmental > Terrestrial > Soil > Wetlands >... | reverse complement strand
ATATACCTTGGACAATATACAAAATAATAGAGTTATTTTCATATGTTATAAATGTTTTTATACACTTATTTCTATTTATAATCATTGTCTTAAATATCTTCAAGTGCTATCCATCCCACACCTGAAGGAGTGGGCTTTCCGCACAAAATCTGTAATAATACCAACAATTGCATCTACGGATGCACCTTGTAGTGCACTGTCGGTTATATATACAGAACAAGGCGCGTTTAAAGAATATTTAATTTTACCTAACAGTCCAAATTTAATTTTAGTTGATACTGCAATAATAGCTAAGGCGCCAGCTAGATTATTAGTAGCAGGTATAGGCGATGCGCTAGCTACGTACTTTGAAGCAAGAGCTTGCATGAGGTCAAATGCTTCAAATATAAGTGGTGGTAAAATAACAAAAACAGCTTATGCATTAGCAGAACTTTGCTATAGCACTTTATTAGAAGATGGACTTAAAGCTAAAGCAGCAGTTGAAGTTACGCCAGAGGATGTGTATGCAGCTATACTTGGAGCAGATGCATTAGGAAGACTTTACAAATAATTATTTGTCCAAAATAGTAGAGAGTAAACTAGATATTAATATCTAGTTTACTCTTATTTTATTTTAAGCCAAACCATACTCTAACATGTAACAATATTATTGTGCTTCAGTTCCTTCCTGTACATTACTCTTAAGTCCAAGTCTTGCCTTCATATATTTCATTGTAAACACTGTTAATATAATCATAGCTATCCCAAGTACCATATGAGTTGTAAATATATTTTCATGATCCTTTAATACTCCCATTAGAGGAAAAGCTATAGCTACTGACATATTACAGGCTAAGCTTTGAAAAGAAAGAACAGTTGCCCTTTTGTCAGAGGGTATATGTTTATTTAGATATTTAGTGGTAACCGGCCTATATATTCCCCTTGCCACCTGTTGAAATAATATTGCAAAAACTCCAAACCACATCTTTACTACGCCCATAAGTGCAAAGGATATTATCATTAAAAGCGCCATAAAAGTTAGGGTTTTAGGCTTAGTTTTATTCATAATCCAGTGACTTCGCTTTGATGCAAAGGCTGCAGTTATATTAAAGACAAAAAATATTATGCCAAAATATCTTACAGGTATTTTTACGGCTTCCATGTAAGGTTGATAATAAAAAAAGGCTGTTCTATAAAATATGAAAAACATCATAGTAAAAATTATTATAGCTTTAATTTTCTCATGAGATAATATAAACTTGCCACTTTCTTTTATTTGCTGCATATAATTTATGCCGTATTTTCCTACCTTACCTTCAATTGGAGGTTCTTTAAATCTTAGTGTAATAATAATGGTTACTAACATAAAAATTACTGAAATTAAAAATGGGAGATTTTTATTAACTTCATACACAAATCCAGCAATTATTGAACCTACTGCCTGTGCATAAAGTGCAAAAGACCTGGCTTTTCCTTCTATGCTTTGAAATTCTTTTTCTCTTCCCATTACTTTTAGAGAATCATATATTAGAGCATTGTCCGCACCAGATTTAAAAGTTGCACCTAAACTAAAAATGACTTCTGCTAATATAAACATAGGAAAGCTTGTACCCACTACATAAAATCCAAGACTTATAGCCCAAAGAAGCGCACCTAAAAGTATACTTTCCTTTCTACCAATCTTATCTGCCACTGCACCTGTTGGCACTTCAAATAAAACTACTGCAATGGCCGAAATAGATTGAAGTACCATGATTTCAGTAAAGGATAGCCCCTTTGAAATCAAAAATAGCACTAGTATTGGACCTAATATTAACAATTCTGCAAAGGTTGAATAAAAATAATACGTCTTTATGTTTTTGGAAAAATCCATTTTCTCACCTTCCTCATTACTTAAAATAAAGAGCCCCACAGAATCACTTTAGAAGTGACTCGGCAAGGCTTAACTAGGAATAATAACATAGCCTTATTTTCTTATCTCTTTAAAGCTAGTATGCTTTTCAGCTCTGCTAACTTTTCCTCGAAATATATTTCATCGCAATAATATTCTGTAAATACTTCTATAGTTCTTTCTGAACACAATGGCATATTTGAATTGATTACCCATTTTATGAAAGGTAAAATTAAAAATAGCAAAAAATATTTTTGATATTTTATTTCGGAGCTTGTTAATCCATTTCCTTCAAAACTATAAAGTATATCCATATAATTTTTCATAATTACTTCAATAACATTGTATCCAGAAAATAATGCTGAGGAACAATCGAAGCCTGCAGATCCGTTTAATGCAGAATAGTTTGAATTATTCTTTAACATTTCTAGTTGAATATACATTTGCTTTAAATTATAAAATAGAAACTTTTCTTTATCATTAATATTTTTATAATTATCTTTACTTATAACCATACTAGTATTGCTAACACCAGGTAAAAAGATTACATCACAATCTCCATGTAAATTAATATACTCTCCTGTAGCTAGCTGCAATACTTTTTGAAAGTCTTTACAAGCAACTATATTGCTTTCATGAGGTACTTCTTTGTTTTGTAACTGAACTTGTATTTCTCTTAGCTGATTTGTAACCCCATCTGTACCTTCTACTCCTGTAACCTCAGGTCTCACGTTACATTTGGAGTTACATTTATGTCGGTCACACATGTTTGAACCATTAACTCTACTGCAATGGTCATCAGTAGCATGCCAATAATGATTCTTTTTACCCTGAATATTCACTCTTTCATTAAGTTGATCTTCATTCATAGTATTTTCTATACTGTCATAGTAATCAATAACATTCCAAAAATAATTCTTTTTACCTTGAATATACTCTCTTTCATTAAGTTCATCTTCATTCACAGGTTCTATACTGCACTGTTCATCAGTAGCATGCCAATAATGTTTCTTTTCACCCTGAATATTCACTCTTTCATTAAGTTCATCCTTGTTCATAGTTTAGCCTCCTAGCACTAAAACGTTATATTACCGCTACTATATGCTATTCGGATATAAACTAGATTGCTACATATACAGAACAAATAACTGCAAACAAACTATTAATGGAAACTAGGACAAATTTATTTTAATACTTCATTAGCATGTTTAGTTATATCTTCTCCACCGTTTTTATACCATTCAACTACAAATTTATCAAAATCACTTATAGGACGTTTTCCTGTGATTATATCAGCTGAATATTCTTTATAAAGATTATTTATGGAATCCCATTTAACTGAAAATTCTTCTGGAATTATAAAATTAATATCTTCAGTATAAAGCTTATTAACATCCTCTAAAGACTTAGTTCCAGCCTTTCCCAATAGTGGTTTTTCTAATTCTTTTCCTAGTGCAACTTTTGTAGGCTCCCAAAATTTTGCATACCATTCTTGTGATTTTTCAGTTAACTGTATTTTATTATCCTTAATCACATAATGCTCACCTTCAAAACCTAATCGATCTATCATTTGACCTTTTTCACTAGCCATAAAATCTAAAATTTTGAATGCAACATCTTTATTTTTAGATGTAGAAGAAATAGCTATGCCTCTACTCTCTTTAGAAACATCTATTGGAAGATATCCTTGTGCTTTTCCCTTTGCTGGTGGTAAAACTGTAAGTCCTACCGCTGCCCCATCAGCCTTTTTAATTTTACCTTCATAAATGTCTATAACCTTTCCTGCTGTTCCAACTATTACAGCAGCTTGATTATCATAAAAAGCCTCTTCTTTTGTGTCCCATTTTTTAGTTATGTATTCTTGATCTAGTATTCCTTCTTTATAAAGTTTACTATAAAAAGTTAACTTTTCTTTTTCATTACTAGAAACTTTATTATAAATATACTTTCCATTTTCATCTTTTATCCAACTAGTTTTATTTCCAAAAGCTTGGTCAAATATTTCATCAATTTCTAAAACACTACCAGCAGCTGTTAATGTATAAGCTGGTGATCCTTTTCCACCTAAATTAGAAGCTTTTAATTCTTTTAAAAATGCATAATAATTATATATAGTAGGGTCTTCCATAAGCTTTTTAGATGTACTTAGTTTATCAAACCAATCACTTCTCATTACTGGAACCTTTGATGCAAGGGGTTTAATCCATAATAAGTAAGGGTAGTTTTCTAATCTCTTTTTATTTTGTGGTTCTAAATTAGGTTTTATATACTTAGATTTTTCTATATATGGTGTTAAATCCTCTAATAATTCTTGCTGGGATATTTGCTGATCTCTACCTTGGAAGTATATAATATCTGGAATATCTTTACCAAGTAACATTAGGTTTAACTTTTCAGCATAGTTACCTGAAGGCATTTCTACAAGTTCAATCTTAACTTTTGTTCCCTCCTGCGCCATAGCTTTTTCTATAAGTCCTATATACTTTTGATTTATAGGATCTTTTGGACTTACATCTTTCATGACCATTCTCACCACTACTGGCTCACTTGAGTTATTTTTTTCTACCGTTTCACTGTTTTTTGATTTACATGCCCCTAAACTCAGCGTACTTATAATTACAAGAATTAAAGCTACTGTTTTTTTCATAATACCCCCCTAGATAGAATTCCTTGCATTTTTATGAATACTTTAACATATATGTCTATATTTTATCATTCACTTCACTATATTACCAACATTTTTTTATAAGAAAATCTATAGAACATTAGAACTGTTAATTAAATTCTACATAATATATATGGAAGTATTTTATTGTTTTAAATTGGAGGATAATATATGAAAAATAAAGTAAGTTTGTGTATGATTGTTAAGAATGAAGAAACCTACTTGCCAAGATGTCTTAACAGTATTAAAGATATTGTTGATGAAATTATTATAGTTGACACAGGTTCTACGGATAAAACTGTTGATATTGCTAAAAGCTTTGGAGCCAAGGTTTACTATTTTCAGTGGAACAATAATTTTAGTGAAGCTAGAAATGAATCATTAAAATATGCTACTAAAGATTGGATATTGATATTGGACGCAGATGATGAATTATACCTAAAGGATCAAGAAAACTTCAAAGACTTATTGAATAGACAGTTGGATGAAAATGCAATTTACTATTTCGAGACATTAAACTATTATGGAAGTACTATTGATGATAATTCCATAACTATAAATTTAAATCCAAGATTATATAAAAATAACCATGGAACTCACTATGAGGGAGAAATTCATAATCAGTTAGTACACTCAGAAAATAAATATAAGGCAATTTACAAGTTAATAAAAATTCACCATTATGGATATATGAATAAAACTATAGAGTCTAAGAATAAGAGAAATAGAAATATAACTCTCTTAAATGAACAAATAAAAAAAGATCCAGATAATTATTTTGCTCACTTTAATCTAGGCACTGAATACGCAGCATTAAATGATGAGAAAACGGCTTTGGAGCATTATTATAAATCCTATGAAAAGTTTGATCCTTATAATGGATACAGTTTTTTGTTAATATTTAGGATAGTTTTTTTAAATTATAAAATAAAAGATTATGATACAGCTTTTAAGTTTATAAATATTGGTATTGAGCACTACCCAAAATTCACTGACTTATATTTTTTAAAAGCTCTTATCTTCAAAGATATGAATATACCTACACTTCAGATAAAGGCTCTAGAAAAATGTATTGAACTCGGAGAAGCACTCTCTGAATTAAAATGTATATATGGGGTAGGGAGTTTCAAAGCATACTATGAATTAGGCAATGCTTATTTGAAGCTCAAAGATTATGATGTTGCATACAATTATTATATTGAAGCAATGAAATCAAAACCCGATTTCATTAACCCCTTATACCTTATTGGGCATATACTAAAAAATAAAAATACTCCATTAGATAACTTTAAAAAAATTATAGAAGAGTTTTTTTCTGATTATCCCAAAGCTAATCTTATTATCGCAGATTTGTTTTACAACGAAGAATTTTATAAAACAGCATTGGAGTACGTAGAAAAATGTGAACTAGCTGGGATTATTACAGAAGACCTCATGTTACTTAAAGCTAAGTGTCTTGTGATGTCTGGCGCCTTTAATGAGTGCATTGATATGAACAGTAAAGCTTCCAATGATTCTTCTAATTTATATTTTTCAATGTATAAAGTTATCAGTAGCATATTAACTAATAATTATGATAATGCTTTATCACTATTAAGTAATTTTAAAGAAGATACTTTATCAGATTACAATAAAAAACTACTAAAAGTATACTCACAGTTTTCAAAATTATTTACCAAAGAGCCCACCGCTGTTTTATCTGAAGAAGAAAATGAAAAGGAATACCTTGTTATCATTTTAGAAATCTGTGAAATATTGCTCATAAACAATAAATTTGATGAACTTGAAATAGCTGTAAACTTACTAAATTTAATAGACAATAAATTTGTACTGCTTAATCTTGGAAAGTTATATTATAAATATGGATATATTGAACTTGCTAAAAAACAAATAATTAGATCAATAAAAGAATTTGAGGTTTATGACGCTGAGGGCTTAGAGATATTGATGTGCTAGGAATATAATGCGAAATAGATGTAAAGCAAAAGAAACAGCTAGAAATGGCTGTTTCTATGACTAACTGAACTAAAATAAACTAAACTATACTAAAAAATTATCCTCTATACTTTATAAGAACCATAAAAATCTAATGTCTCAACATCACCTATTTTTTCCTTTGGAATGATAGCCATATTGTAAGTTTTATCTATATGAAGAGGGGTATTGCTTAACAAGTTATTATACTCATCAGCAACGTAATAATTATCTGTGTGTCCAGTACCTCTTCTGTTTACTCCAATATTTACTATAGCTTCATATTGTGAATCTTCTGCTACTGTTCCTATAACTCTAACTCGTCTGACAGTAGACTTTCCTTGGTCACAATTAGGTTTTTCAATATTATTGCACTTACTGCTAATAACCACCTTTATAAAAGGAATGAGGTAAGTATCTTTGCATATTGAAGAACCGAATTGTGCAAGAATACTATTGTTTTTATCAAATAATGATATGCCCGTATTAGTCAATTTATTTTTAAACCATAATGAAACAAGATAGGATAAATCTACTGTTACCGCAACCTTTGAAGTTATTGGATAAAATTTTTCTCTAATAATACTATTTACTCTCGGGCGATTATTAAAAGTTGTATAAGTGCTGAAATAGTCACTTAATGGGAATACAGAAAAATTTTTAGTACTGTCGTTATAAAAATTATCTGTCTTAAATAATACAAGCTCTGCACTTAAAATAGAAACATTGCTTGGTATTGCGGTAATATCAAAAAATAAATAGCTAATATATTTAGACATGCCATCATTACCTACAATTATAGTGTCTTTATTTATATTTCCATTAGGCAGTTTATTTGTTACTGTGAGACTTTTAGTAGCAGGAATTAATATACTTGACAAGTTTATCACCTCTTTTCTAAAGCCTCAACTTAAACCATGGAGCCAATTATGGCTCCATGGAATATAAAATAGTTACTATTAAGCATTACGCAGTGTATGACCAGGCTGTTACTATACCAGTAGACTCATCAACAGTATCACCGGTTATGAACTTTGGTATAATTGACAAAGTATAAGAAGTATTAACAGCTAGAGCTGTGCCGCTGGCTGTATTATCATAAGAGATTACTCTGTAAAATGATCGGCCTCTATTTGCTGAAATAGCATTAGTAACGTTAAGTCTAATTGTCAAATAAGCAAGACTATTTCTAGCAACAGTTCCTGTAACTGCAACAGAACGAGGCGAACCAGATTTTGGGGTATCAAAATCAATTGATAAAGCCATAAAAAAATCCATCTCCACAAATTTATTAGGATTTCTAGTCCCTATTTATTATATGAACTTTTACATAGAACGTGACTTATAGTTATATGTAAGTAGCTTTGTTAGTTCTGCAACGAGTTCATTTATCATCAGATTAATTAATAATGGCAATATTGGGCCGAGGGACTTTCACCCAGTTAGATTGCATCTTATTAGGAACAAAAAAAACTGTAGAACATTTTAATGTCCTACAGGTATATATGTATCTATTTTTATTAAAGTTTAAAATCTGCTGGATTTACTCCAAGGTTTTATTTCTAAACTAGCTATTCAATTTTAAGATTTTTGAAGTAATATTTTTTATCTTTATCCGTAATTTCCCCTATTACTTTACAAGGATTACCCACAGCTATAGAATTAGGCGGAACATCCTTCGTTACAACACTACCTGATCCAATCACTACATTATTACCAATAGTAATTCCTGGATTTACTATAACGCCGCCTCCTATCCAAACATTATCCCCTATATTAATTGGAAAAACATATTCAAGTGCTGCATTTCGTGGTTCAAAATGAATAGGGTGACCTGCTGTAAAAAGACTTACGTTTGGTGCAAACATAACATTATTACCAATTGTAACTTTAGCACAATCTAAAATAGTGCAATTATAGTTGCTATAAAAATTTTCTCCAATAGAAATATTATACCCATAGTCACATCGGAATGGTGGTTCTATATAGAAATCATTACCCACCTCACCTAATAATTTTTTCACGATTTCCTTTTGCTTATCGCCTTCGCTTGGGCGTAGGGTGTTATAATCAAAAATCATTTCTTTTGCATATTGGCGTTCAGATGATAATTTTTCTCCAAATGCTTTATATGGTTTTCCGCTTAACATTTTTTCTTTTTCTATCATAAACAATACCTCCATATATATACCTAATCCTACTGGTCTTATACTCTTATTTACATTCTCCATTTATTAGGTTTTTCCTGTATAATTCAAATATTTAATAAAATCTTCACAAATTACTAAATCTTTAAATTTAAAATTTATATTAAGAACTTTAAATTAAATTTTACATATAATGTATGGAGCTATTTAAAATGTTTTGAATTGGGGGATAATAGATGAAAAATGAAGTAAGTTTGTGTATGATAGTTAAAAACGAAGAAACCGACTTACCAAGATGCCTAAGCAGTATCGTAGATATTGTTGATGAAATTATTATAGTAGACACAGGTTCCACGGATAGAACTATAGAAATAGCTAAAAGCTTTGGAGCTAAGGTTTACTATTTTCAGTGGAACAATAATTTTAGTGAAGCTAGAAATGAATCATTAAAATATGCTACTAAAGATTGGATATTGATTTTGGACGGAGATGATGAACTATACCCTGAGGATCAAGAAAATTTTAAAAAATTTTTAAATAAGCAGTTAGATGTAAATGCAATTTATTATTTTGAAACCTTAAGCTATTATGGAAATACCATTAATGATAATTCAATTACTATAAATTTAAATCCAAGATTTTATAAAAATAACCATGGAACACACTATGATGGAGAAATTCATAATCAGTTAATATATTCAGAAAATAAATATAATGCAATTTACAAACTTATAAAAATTCACCATTTTGGGTATATGAATAAAAACATAGATTCTAAGGATAAGAACAATAGAAACATAACCCTGTTAAATGAACAAATAAAAAAGGATTCAGATAATTGTTTTGCACACTTCAATTTAGGCACTCAATACGCAGCTGTAAATGATGTAAAAACAGCTTTAGAGCATTATTATAAATCCTATGAAAAATTTGATCCTCATAATGGATATAGTTCTTTGCTAATATTTAGGATAGTTCTTTTAAACTATAACAATAAAGATTACGATACAGCTTCTAAATTTATAAATATTGGTCTTGAGAATTACCCTAAGTTTACTGACTTATATTTTTTAAAAGCTCTTATCTTAAAAGATTTAAATATGCCTACACTTGAGATAAATCACTTGCAGAAATGTATTGAACTGGGAGAAGCACCATCTGAATTAAAATGTTTATATGGAGTCGGAAGTTTCCAAGCATATTATGAGTTAGGTCATGCTTATTTTAAACTCAAGGATTATGATACTGCATATAATTATTATATTGAAACAATGAAATCTAACCCCGATTTCGTTGACCCACTATATGATATTGGTCATGTATTAAAGAATAAAAATACACCTTTAGATGATTTTAAAAAAATAATAGAAGAGTTTTTTTCTGATTATCCCAAAGCTTATTTCATTATTGCAAATTTATTTTACAACGAAGAATTTTATAAAACAACATTGGAGTACGTAGAAAAATGTGAACTAGCTGGAATTATTACAGAAGACCTTTTGTTACTTAAAGCTAAATGTTTGATAATGTCTGGTGCCTTTAATGAGTGCATTGATATGGACAGTATAGTTGCAGAGAATTCTTGCTATTTATATTTTTCCATGTACAAAGTTATAAGCAACATATTAAATAATAATTACGATAATGCACTGTACCTATTAAGTAATTTTAAAGTTGATGATTTACCAGGTTATAATAAAAAATTATTTAAAGTATACTCACAATTTTTAAATTTATGTGTCAAAGAGCCCTCATCTATTATATCTGAAGAAGAAAATGACGAGGAATTCCTTATTATCATTTTAGAAATCTGTGAAATGCTTCTCATAAACCATAAATTTGATGAACTTGAAATAGCTGTGAACTTATTAAATTTGATAAATAATAAATTTGTAAGACTTACTCTTGGAAAACTATATCACAAATATGGGTATATTGAACTTGCTATAAAAGAAATAATAAGTTCAATTAAAGAATTTGAAGTATATGATGATGATGGTTTAAAGATATTAATGAAGCAAGTTTTTTAACTAATGTTATAAATTTTATACATTAAAAAATAAAAGGTAGACTACATAATATTTTATGTTATCTACCTTTTATCATAGTTAAGTTATATAGATGGTATTTCTATATTTTTATATTATTTTTTAATTATTAATAAATCCACCTTTAATAAGCATTTCCTTAGCTTCATTGTATCCTAATACATAATCATTAGATGAATATTGCTTTTTATTTAAGGGGTTTAAATTTAATTTTTTATAATATTCTTTTAAACCTTCTATATTTATTTGAGGTAGAATAACAAAATAGTCCTTATCATAAATATATGCATTATCAACTTCATACCTTGATATCAATACCTCATGCACCTTTTCGCCTGGTCTTTTACCTATTATTTTAACGCTACAGTGTTCATCTCCAAATTCATCTTGTATAATACTCGCGATATCTACTATTTTATAACCAGGCATTTTCATTACAAAGGTTTCCCCACCTATACTACTCTTAATTGCTTTGAATATTAACTGTATTGCCTGCTTTAAAGTTAGGAAATACCTTGTCATTTCTGTATCTGTAATTGTAATTTCATTACCTCTCTTCACTTGATCTATGAAGTATGGCACAACGCTTCCATTGGTACCTAGCACATTTCCTGCCCTTATACAAACAAATTTTGTTTGGTCAGTTATAGTGCTGGCATGAATTATTAACTTCTCACCAATAGCCTTTGTCATTCCGTAAACATTTATTGGCTCAACAGCCTTATCTGTAGAAACATCAATTACTTTGATTACCTTATTTTCAATTGCTGCACTAATAAGATTTTTAACACCTGCAATATTGGTTTTTATTGCTTCGTAAGGCTGCTCCTCACAAATAGGTACATGTTTTAAGGCCGCAAGATGAAAAATATACTCTACATTTTTAGTAGCTTGTTTTATTGACTCATAATCCCTTATGTCACCTATAATAAATTTTAACTTAGGGTTTTTAAATTTACGTTGCATATTGACTTGGTTTAATTCACTTCTTGAATATATGATTATTTGCTTAGGATTCATTTCTAAAAGTTGAGTTGTAAGTTCATTTCCCCAGGAACCTGTACCCCCAGTGACTAAAATAGATTTGTCTTCAAACATAGGTAGTCCCCCTATAAGTATTGTAAAAATATAATGCTTCTCTTTTTATATTCCCGCTGTTATACATTTTATAACTACTTACAAAAAGTATTGCGAATATATTTGCCTGTTTTTTAGCATCCAATCTTTTAATTCACTAATCATATCTGTATAATTAGGCAACTCTACAGAGAAATCTTTTCTCATACTAATGAGTGATTTATTATTTTCAATTCCATCAAAACTTTCAATTAGTATATTTTTATCAAATACAGAATTAACTATTTTTAATAATTCATATTTGCTAATTGAAGTTTTTGAAGTCAGATTGTATATTCCATTTAAATTATTTTCTATCATAAGATCCAGAGACTTTCCAAGTTGCAACGTAGTAACTCCTGACCATATAACTTTTGAATATCCTATAACTGTTTTATTTTGTTTCATAAACCAATGGAATAGTCCTGTGCCATTATACTTTAGTTCTGGTCCTATTATTGAAGTCCGCACTGTTAGATCTTTATTATTATTTATTTCACCTAGTATTTTCGTTTTTGCATATAGATCCTTTCCGTCAGGTACTGAATTTTCATTATAATTACCTGTATCACCTGAAAAAACACAATCTGTACTTAGGTGTATAAGCTTAATCTTAGCATTTTTAAATTGTTCTTCTAAATATCTTGAGAAATAAGAATTAATGAATATAGTATTAGAAGGGTCCTCTTCAGCATTTTTATTAAGGATTCCAATAGAATTGATTATAATATCTGGATTTAGTCTCACAATAAATGTGTTTAATAAGTTCAAATCATGTACATCTAAGACAATAGAACTTTCTTCAAATTTAAAAGTATGGCATATATCATACACTATATATTTTCCGGGTAAAGTTTTAAAATATCTGCTAATCATATGCCCTGCCATACCTGTTGCACCTAGAACTAAAATTTTTTTCACATGCACTCACCCCTAATTTGATAATAAAAAATTCACAACTTTACTGGAAACATTATTATCAATATACCCATCTGGATAACTCCACCAAATGTTTGCATTTGCCATAAGCCTTGAACACATAATAATTTTTTCATAATTAACTCCTGAAACCACATTACTTCCACATTCAACGGTTTCTGGTCTTTCCGTAGAATCTCTAATTGTAATTGTAGGTGTTTGGAGTATGCAGCATTCCTCTTGAACCGTGCCACTATCTGTTAATACAAAGGCAGCATTTTTTTCAAGCTTTACAAAGTTGAAAAATCCAAAAGGTTCACTATAAATTATATTTTTATTCGCATTTAGAAGTCCGAATTCATCTATTTTGCTTTTAGTTCTCGGATGAACGCTAAAAATTATTTTACAATTAAATTCCTTTTGTACTGATTTTATAGCATTTAGTATACTTTCTAAACGTTCTTTCACATCCACATTTTCTGCTCTATGAATAGTGGCTAATATATATCTGCCTTTTTCTAAATTTAAGTCCCTTAAAATATTGCTTTTTTCGATATTTTCATCATAATGTTTGAGTACTTCAAATATTGGATTACCTGATACAAATATTTTGTCTTTTGATATGCCATCTCTTAAAAGATTTTCTCTACTTCCTGCAGTATAAGGCATCGCATAAGTTGAAACTGCATCTATTATCCTTCGATTTTTCTCCTCAGGAACCTTTAAATCGAAACATCTGTTACCTGCTTCCATATGAAATACTGGTATGCCAAGTCTCTCAGCAATAATTGCAGATAAACCACTGTTTGTATCCCCGAGTATTAGTATTTTATCGGGTTTTTCACTTAATATAGTTTCTTCTATAAGTTGTAGCAATTTCCCCACTTGCATACCAAAACTGCTGGAAGGTATTTGTAAGTAGTAATCAGGTTTTCTTATGTTAAGTTCCTGAAAAAATATATCATTTAGCAAAGAGGAATAGTTTTGACCTGTATGAACTAGCACGTGAGTACATTTTTTGTCTAATTTTTCTATAATTAATGACAGTCTTATTATTTCTGGTCTAGTCCCTAGGATCGTCATTACTTTCATATCTAAATCACTCCTAAGCTCTTAACTTCTTCCATATACTTATTATATAATTCTTTTAGTTTAGCAAGTTCACTTAAATAATCTGTACCTTGCTTTAAGCCTTGGTCAATATACTTCATTCCCTCTTTTGCAAATACATAACAATATTTCACTAATTCCTCCTTGGTGACATTCCCTCTCACATATTCAGGTATTGCGTTCATGCTTACATGATTTTCAATTTGATCATAATAAAATTGTGCTAATACATAATTTTTTAATTGACTTCTATTTGCGAATCCAGCCCATTGAATATCTGATGCATACACTTCTTCTTTAAAATTCATAACTATATAATCAAAAACAGAAACAGAGGAATCTATTCTTTTTTGTAGGTTATTAGATAAATTATTTGAATGAATTCTATAATTTATTACTGCTCCATCAATTTTGCCATAATTCCAGTTGTATTTTATAAACTGTAGTGAATTTAATGTATCTGCTGAAAAATCGTTATCTCTATATACTATCCAATTTATTTTATTATCTCTAAAAAAGCTCAATCTATAGAGACAATTCATAGGTATCATACCGGAGGCTGACTTGAAAATATGCTCAACAACTTCATTTTGCGAGTAAACCTTATAATTCCATTGGTTAACTTTTATATTATCCTGATTTACTATATTAAAGTTACTATATACATAGTCCTTGCTTGGGTTTTTCTCTAAATAATCTACAAATTTGTAAATAGCGTCTGTTTCAGGGAAATCATCATAAGCAATCCACTGAAAATATTTTCCTTTTGCATTGTTAATAATTTCTTGAATTCCTTTTGATGCTCCACCTGAGTTTACACTATGATATATTGCAATTATATTTTTATATTTTCCCTCATATTCTTTGATAATTTCTTTAGAACCATCAGTTGAGCAATCATCAATAAGTAAAATCTCTATATTTTTATAAGTTTGATTTATAAAGCTATCTACACATTTTGATAGATATTGTATACCATTATAATTTGTTATACCTATAGTAACTAATGGCTCATCAATAATCCTATTTTCTTTAGTTTCAATTATATTTGTAAATAGTGACTTTAGTTTTTCTATTTGGAGATGAAGCTCAAAATCATTCAAAATAAACGAATAATATTCTTTAGAATTATATTCATTGTCAGTTATCATATCAACAGCTTCATTTATTGTGTTCCAAACTAAAGCTTTAGGATATATGTTTTTTGCTCCCACAAAGTTATGAATTATAGGTTTTATTCCTTTTACCATAGCTTGCATAACACTCATATTTTGTGATTCTAGGATACTTGTACATAGTATATAATTTTTATCTTCCAACCACTTATCCAGGTTATCCTGCCAACCTTCATAAATTACATTACCTTCTAAACCAAACTCTTTTACCATTTGATTGAAATACAAAACATCTCTATCATCTTGAAATTGGCCAGCAATAAATAATTTATACTGGTTATTTTTATCAAATATACTTTTAAAAGCATGCAATAATAACATTGGTCCTTTTTTATAATTTATATAACCTACATAAGCAATATTAAAGCCTGGTCTTCTCTCAGCAAAAGTCCACCTTTTGCTGTCAATACCGTTAGGAATTACTATTGCCTTTTCTTCATTTATGCCAAATTTCTCATTAACAAAATTTTTAATTTGTTCTGCCACAAATATGATTTTATCTACATTTTCCCAGGCAACATTAGCTGGATTATTTGTAAATGCCTCATAACTGTGTAGTCTACATATAATTTTCTTTTCCTTTGCAATACTAGTTTTACTCCCATAGTCTAGTAGCTCATCACACCACTCAAACCAGCATATATCAGCTAATTTCATTCTTTTATCAATTTGTTTTAAATTGGTCACAATTACCTTTTCAGTTAAATATTCACTTGATAATGACATCATAATATCATCTAAAAAACTATCTAATCCCTGCTTCACAAAAAAAACAATGGTTTTTTTATGGTTTACTAGTCTTATATTATTTGAATTTTCCACTAAATAATTTCTCCTTTCAATGTAAAATTTAAATTATCATTCAATTACATATTATGCTTTATAAGAATAAATGTACTTGTTATATATCTCTAATCAATTCACTATATTACCAACGCTTTTTTTATAATCTTCTTTAAATATATCTAAAAAACCTGTAGGTCAATTACCTCTTTATCAAGTTCTGTCTGAAGTACCTATAGAGCGACAAACAGTTTAGCACTATATCATGCTCTTTTGAAATTTGGCCACATACTCATATGCTAAGAAATGTCCCTTCATTTCAGCACCCACTATACTACATATACTATTTAATAACTTCTCATCTTCTAATGTTAATTCTCTACTATAATGAAATATAAATGGGTTAACATATCCACACTCCTGAAAAATTAGTTGTATGTCATCCAAAGTAAAAAACTTATTGTTATTTCTATTTAAAATTGAATCTTTGCCATATAAAAATTTCCCTCTTAATAACTCTTTTATAATTGTGTGGTGCATTAAGTTGGGAATGGTGGCAATTATATATCCTCCAGGCTTTAAATGTTTTTTTAAACTACTCAATAAATGCCAAGGTTCTTTACTTAGTTGAAGCCTATTTCCAATAATTATATAATCAAAAAAATCTGTGGTGTCATTTTTAAAAATCATGTTATAATTCTCTTCAAAATTTTCACTCATTACTTCTAGTATCTTTCCGCTTATCCTTGCAATATTCTCATCTGTTTCTATTCCATATATCTTAGAATTGGGATACATATATTTTAACTTAAGTAATGTAGACCCTAGCCCACAGTCAAATTCAAGAATATTTAATTCCTTTTCTTTTGGCTCATTTATACGTTGTATTATGTCAAATTTCAATAAACTGCTTAAGTTAGAATTAAATCCCCACTTATCCTCGATTTTTTTACAATTTGTTGCTAGAAGTTCATTAAATTTTATTGAATCTTTATTAAAAGATGAACTTCCAAAGTGATGTATAAAACTGTCATTACAAAGCATTAGCTTATATCCTGCCTCTATGATTCTTAGGCATAAATCATCATCTTCAAAATTTCCTGGTGTAAATCTCTCATCAAAAACTCCAATATTATTAAGTGCATCGCGCTTTACCATCATGCAAAATGCCACAAGCCTGGATTTTTCCTCCCATTTTTTTGGATTTGATATATTATTAGCTTCTGCAAAGGTCATCATCTCTACAATATTATTATAGGTAACAATTATAGACTGGTAATTAGAACAATTATTAGTTATAGCTGCAGTGGCACCAATTTTTTCATCACTGTAAAGACAAGTTTTAAGGTTATCAAGCCACCTTGAAGTAACTACAGTATCATTATTTAAAAATAAAATATCATTTTCTTTTTGAGAATGCGCTATTCCAATATTACATCCTTTTGGAAATCCCATATTTTCATCATTTAAAATAACTACAATATCCTTTTGATCTTTAAGCCATTCTCGTGTCCCATCAGTTGAATTATTATCTACAACAATAATTTCATAGGTATTATCTTTTGTGTATTTCCTTATGCTATCAATACAAATTTGATTATAAATAAGATTGTTATAAGTTAAAATTATTATGGACGTTTTTCTCTTTTCAGTCATTACACTATCCCTTCCTCTAATACTTAGAGAGAACATATTATGCTTTAATTATATATTATTCTTATTTTAAAAAAATGTACCTGTTCTATATATTAATGCATATCAAATGTCATTAAAATTAATTTGGTTATTCTTAAATACATCATCCTATCTACAAACATGTTTCCTATTTAGAACTATAGCATATTATATACTGTAGAATTTTTTAAGGAGGTTTACATGGTAACTATTAGTTTATGCATGATTGTAAAAAATGAGGAAGATGTATTAGGTAGATGCCTTGACTGTGTTTCAGATATTGTTGACGAAATAATTATAGTAGATACCGGCTCTACTGATACTACAAAAAAAATCGCACAAAATTATACAGACAAAATATTTGATTTTCAATGGATAAATGATTTTTCTGCTGCTAGAAATTTTTCTTTTTCTAAAGCAACAATGGATTATACTCTTTGGCTAGATGCTGATGATATAATTCTCGTAGAAGACATAGAAAAATTCAAAAGACTTAAGCAAAACTTAACTCTAGACGTAGATAATGTAATGATGATGTATAACGTAGGTTTCGATGGAAATGGTAAAGTAACCTTATCGTATTTTAGAGAGCGCTTATCAAAAAGAATAAATAATTGTAAATGGATGGAGCCTGTACATGAATGCCTAATAATGACGGGCAACACCATAAACACGGATATTTGTATAACCCATAGAAAAGAACACGCTGCAGTTGCAGGTAGAAATATTTCTATTTACAAGGCCCTACTCTCCCAAGGGAAATCACTATCTCCTAGAGGCATATTCTATTATGCAAGAGAACTATATCAAAATAATTTTATTGATGATGCTATAAAATATTTTAATGAATTCTTAGACACAGAAAAAGGTTGGATAGAGGATAATATAAGTGCGTGTTTTGACCTTTCTAAATGTTATGCCATTAAAGGTGATAAGATAAAGATGCTAAGAATACTACTCAGAAGTTTAGAATATGATACTCCAAGGGCGGAAATATGTTGCAATATAGGAACTTATTATTTTGAGGCTTCAGATTATAATAGGGCTATTTTCTGGTATAAACTCGCCTCAGACCTTATTAAGCCAGTTAATAGCTGGGGTTTTATATCTCACGATTTTTGGGGATATATACCCAATATACAGCTATGTGTTTGCTATGACAGGCTAGGAAATAAGACTGAGGCCCTTAAATATAATAATAAAGCAGCTGAATTTAAACCTACCTCTCCAGCAGTACTTGCGAATAGGAGTTATTTGGAGGGTGCAATTTTATAAATTTTTACTATATACTATAATTGGAAATATTACTATCTTAGATGAAAAAGCAAAGCTGACATCATATGGAATTGATGTCAGCTTTAAAAAAATTAAATATTAATCAATAAACTTTTAAATTAAATATACCCCTCAGTTCCTCTAGTTTACTATCAAAATACGGCTCACCTTCATAATACTTTGTAAATATTTCAATCCCACCTTCTATACTTAGTGGTAATCTAGTTTGCAATATCCAACGAATTAATGGAAATGTAATGCTAAGTGAAGCAATTTTGTGATAGGCTATCTCTGCATCTGTTAATCCATTATTTCTAAAGCTATACAATATATCTAAATAATTTTTTATAGCTACCTCCATAATGTTATATCCAGATGCGCCTGCTGACCCCGTATCACCCCTACTAATTTGCCCACTTAAAATGCAATAATTGGGATTACTTCGTAACAATTCAAGTTGAATATATATGTGGTTAAGACTTGAGTATAAGAACTTTTCCTTTTGTAGAATTTTTTTATAGGCATCATTTTTTATAACCATGCCTGAAATCCACCCTCCAGTTCCTGAATCTATTTGATAATTGCTCATTCCCATTCCACGTTTTATATTTAATGGATGCCACTTCATTGACAAATACATTAAATCACAATCTCTATTAGAATTAATCATATTAAATATCGTATAATAAATTCCTTCATTAAAATAATCATCGTCACCATGTAAATTAATATATTCTCCCTTTGATAGCTCTAATACTTTTTGTATATTTTTCGAAACCCCTATATTAGTATCATTTTTATAATATACTAAAGTTTCATATTTCTGCAAAAATTCTTGAATAATTCTAGAAGTATTATCTGTTGAGTCATTATCACATACTACAACTTCAAATCTACAATCATTACCAACCTGCGAGTATATATTCTCGAGACACTTTCTTAAAAATTCCGCCCTATTATAAGTTGGTATACCTATAGTCAAAATTGGTCTTAGTTTTGATTCAATTTCTTTATCCTCATTAATATTATTACACATAAACAATTACTCCTTAAATAGTTTTTAAGCTATATTAACTTTAATAAACCCTTGATTTCATTCAGTTTTTCCTCAAAGTATATTTCATCCGAATAATGTTTAATAAAAGCTTCTACTAAACCAGTTAAATCTATTTCATTTTTTTGATTTATCACTTTATAAATGCTAGGGAAAATTATTGAGTTCAAAACTTTAATTTTTTCATATTTTAAAGTTGCTATCTCTAATTCATCTTTAGAATAACTCTCCAATATATCAAAATAATTATTTATTGCAGCATCACTTAAATTATAACCACCATAAGGAGCAAGACCTGAATCTAGTCTGAAAATATTACCATGCAAAATACAATACTTTGGATTCATTTTTAACAATTCTAATTGAATATATACTTGGTTAATTTCCGTATTTAAAAATTTGTCTTTATCCTCTATTTTTTTATAGTCCACATTTTTCAAAATCATTGAAGTAATAAAATTAATGCCATTTAACTCATTAAGATAGTTATTCATATTTAAACCATTAGTAATATTTAATGGTACATTTTTCCAATAAGAATACATAACTGAACATTCCTTATTTTTATAAATCATTTTGACTATTTCATATATCATACCATAATTAAAAAAATCATCATCCCCGTGAGGATTTATAAACTGACCTGTTGATAAATCTAATACCTTTTTTAAGTTTTTTGAAAATACTACGTTTTCCGGTTGCCTGTAATAAACAATATTATTATGAGTTTCTTTATATTTTTTAACTACCTCATAAGTATTATCCTCTGAAGCATTATCGCTAATAACAATATCAAAAATAGGATCATCTTTAATTTCACTATAAATGCTATCTAAACATTTATCTAAAAAATTAGCTCTATTATACGTAGGAATTCCTATTGTTAATAATGCTTTTGTCTCATTATTATTCATAACTTAATACTCCTTCTGTAATTATATTATTTTTTGCTTGTATTTTTTATAATATAATCCTCAATTTTTGATGCCATATAATTTATCATAACTTCAGTTATTCCAGGGTAAACACCAATCCAAAATGAATTAGTAGTTATTAAATCTGTATTTTTTAGTTCTCCTACGATTCTATATGAATTTTTATTACTTTTATATTCTTCAAACAATGGTTGCCTTGTAATGTTCCCTGCAAATAGTAATCTAGTTTGAATTCCCATACTCTCTAAGTATTCTAGGAATTCCCTTCTATTTATGCTTGGATCTTTTATTGTCATTAAAAACCCAAACCAACTAGGCTTAGAGTTTTTCTCAGCCTCTGGCAGAATTAAATATTCATCTAAATGCTTTAATTTATTTTTTAAAAGCTCCCAGTTTTCTCTTCTTTTTTCAATAATTTTAGGTAGCTTATTTAACTGTGCACAACCTATGGAAGCTTGCATTTCTGTAACTTTTAAATTATATCCTAAATGTGAGTAGATATATTTATGATCATATCCAAGAGGCATATCGCCATATTTTATGGCAAATCTTTTTTTACAAGTATTATCACATCCAGATTTACAAAAACAATCTCTTCCCCAATCTCTAAAAGATTCAATAATTCTATTTAAGATAACACTATTAGTATATACCGCGCCCCCTTCTCCCATAGTAATATGATGGGGAGGATAGAAACTTGAAGTTGCTATATCGCCAATTGTACCTGTATATTTTAATTCTCCTTTAAATTCATATTGTGAACCAAGGGCATCACAATTATCTTCTATTAACCATAGATTATTCACATCACAAAAGTCCTTAACTCTTTCTAAATTAAAAGGATTGCCAAGTGTATGCGCTATTACAACAGCTTTACTCTTATCTGACAATGCTTCCTCTAATAAATTAACATCAATATTATAAGTTGGTAGCGTTATATCTACAAATACTGGCACTGCGCCAAATTGCAATATGGGAGCTATGGTAGTTGGAAAACCTGCTGCTACTGTTATCACTTCATCACCTTTTTTTATTCGACGGTCATTTAATTTAGGAGATGTGAGTGCCATAAAGGCAAGAAGATTTGCGGAAGAGCCTGAATTTGTTAATGAACAATATTTGACTCCTAAAAATTCTGAAAACTCTTTTTCAAACCTTTGACTAAATCTTCCAGTAGTAAGCCAAAAATCCAAAGTAGCTTCAGTAAGATTTATCATTTCATCTTCATCGAAATATCTTCCTCCATAGTTTATTTTGTTACCCTCTTTCCACTCCTCTTTATTTTTAAAAACCTCGTCATAATATTCTTTAACATTTTCTATTATTTTATCTCTTAATAATTCCTCTTTGCTTGACAATTACAAAACCCCTCCTATAGCAAATAGTTATATATTGCACTAATTTTTCCTTACTCACTTGCCTCTGGAATATGTGTTTCATCACCTATCCAAAAATCCGTAATACCCAAGGCATTTTCCCTTAAATATACAGGCTGATTTATCTTGATTTTTATATTGTTTGTTCTTTGTTGATTAATTAAAAAGATATTAAATAAACGTTCACCTAAATAAGCAAAATCCTTAACAATGTATTCAGGATTTAATCTCTTCTTAATTTCTTCAAAAATATCCATTATCCAAGTCATATAGCTATCAAATAAATCTCCTCTCATAATAAACAAATTAATATAATATACCTCAGTACTTAATAGCGCTGCATAGCAGTCTATTTCATAACTTGGATACTTTTCCTTAATAATTTGTAAAGCTGTAATTAGATATGAACTTTTATGCCACATATTATATTGGCTCCACATATTACCTAGTCCAAACATTCTAAAATTTAAAGAAGTAGGAAGTACTACATCATAATCTTTTAAAAGATTTTCTAATTCCATCTTGTTCCAACCATATTTATTTACTGCTTCACTAAAATTATTACACCCAACTACATTATCCTTAAATGATATATATCTTCGATATTGAAAAAATCCTACATACTTTGGTATTTTTCTATTTTTCCATACCCAATAGTAGGTTGTAAACTCAGCATATAATGGATTTTCACTAGAAATGTTGTCTCCTTCATCAGAGCATAAAATATTGTAATCATTCGGAACAATTTCTCTTTTAGTATATATGGATGTAAATATTTCAGATTCTACAACTTTATAAGGTTTATGACTAATAACATAAATATCTATTAAAGAATTTTCGTCCACATTGTCACCATCCTTATTTTCAACTTTCATGTAAAAAGCTAAATAGTTTTTTACAAATAACAATCTACTTTCATTAAATCCATTTTCTGTATTTACAATGCCGCAGTCATGGACACACCAAGGAGTATTTTGTTTTGGTACAACTACTTTATAACCTAACTTTTTAAACTCCATGCATTGAGATAAATCATAGAAATGCCAATTCTTAAATATGTCATCCCTCCATGGAATATCATATTGAGTTACTATAATTAATCCGTCAACCGCTTGTACCTCTCTAAATTCTGACTCTACTTCCTTAAATTTTAGTAACCCCATCTTTCCTGTATGACTTTCGTAAACCTCTCCTACCAGCTCAGAGCTCTCCCACCATATTCCATTTTCAGGTATGATTTTAGCTCCACAAACACCCATAACACCTATACTTACTAGCTTAAATACCTTTAATAGATCATCTATAAAATTCCTATTTATAATAAATACATCTTGATGAAGATAGACTTTATATTTAGAATCAGAGCTATTCATACAAGTGTTATAGGCTTTAGTTATATATTCTGCATTTCTAATTGGAATTACTTCAGTTTTAAAACCTTCAGGTACTATTAAATTATTTATATAAGCTTCACACTTTTTATAAAGCATTTCATCATTTACTGCTATTATAAAACTTACCTTATTATTATCCATACATACAAAACCCCTTGTAATTCTATTTTAAAATTAAGCCTTATACATTTCAATTATCATGCTTTCTTTAAGCTCTGCTCTGTCTATTAAAGGCTCTTGGTCTTCTATGGGCCTACCCATGCCTAATTTTGGAATTACATAAGTTATATTTTCAAGGTCCACTTCTATAAGATAGCTTTCATCATCATTTAATTTATCTTTTAAATCATTTATTTGACTTTTATCACTTATTTTTATTGCTTTAATCCCATAAGCCTCACTAATTTTAATAAAATTTGGAACAGAATATCCTTCAATAGTTCCATAATAATTCGATTCAAAATACATTTCTTGAAAATGCCTTATCATGCCTAAAGCTTTGTTATTCATAATAATAATTTTTATTGGTATTTTTTCCCTAACTATAGTTTGGAGCTCTTGAATATTCATTTGAATACCACCATCACCAATAATAGCTACTATTTTATAATTAGGTTTTGCATACCAGGCTCCTATTGCTGCTGGAAGCGCAAATCCCATTGCCCCCATGCCACCTGCATTTAATAATCTTTGATCTTTTTTTAACCTTAAAGATTGAGATGCCCAAATTTGGTTTTGCCCTATATCTAAACACATTATAGAATTTTTTTTAAGCATTTCACTTATTTTATTCATAAATTCATTAGGATCAATTTCTTTTATTTCTGTTTTAGTTGTATATGATGGGTACTTAGCTTTGTAGCCGTTTATTTTATCTATCCATAAACTAAAATCAAATTTATAATGAGCAATATTTAAAATTTCATTTAGCTCACAAATAAATAACTTTAAATCACATTCAATGCTTAAATATTCTTTTACCTTAATATTAATTTCATTTTTATCTATATCTACATGAACTATTTTAGCTTCTCTTGCAAAGCTATCAGTTAATGAACTTGTTTGCCTTGAAGTTAACCTTGAACCTAGAACTATTAGTAAATCACAATTTGCTACAGCTAAATTTGAATACCTATTTCCATAAGCTCCCATGTACCCCACATAACACTTATGCTCATGATTTACACAATCTATTCCCATTAAGGTGCTAACTACTGGAATACCGGTCGCCTCTATAAATTCTTCTAATTCTATCTCCGCCTTCGCAAGTCTAATTCCTCCACCTACTAGTATCAAAGGTCTTTTACTGTTTTTTATTAACTCTATTAATCTATTCACATCTTGTGCATTTACTTGAGCCCTAATTTTTGTTTTAAATTCCTCTGATTCATAAAAACCCACTAAATTATCCAGATTAACCTCAGCCCTTTGTATATCCATAGGTAAATCTAATAAAACCGGTCCTGGCCTACCTTCCTTTGCTATATAAATTGCCTTTTCTAAATAAAATTTTATTTTTTCTGCCTCTGTGATCATAATTGCATACTTAGTTATAGGTTTTACTATGCTTACTATATCCGTTTCTTGAAAGCCCTCTTGCCTTATTTCCTTTGAACGTTTGTATTCGTAGGTATTAACTTGACCGGTTATATATAAACAAGGAATAGAGTCAAAATATGCACTTCCTATGCCAGTTATTAGATTTGTTGCTCCTGGTCCACTAGTAGCTATACATACTCCTATATTTCCACTAACTCTTGAATAACCCTCAGCCGCAAAAGCCGAGGCCTGCTCATGGTGATTTGATATGAATTTAATTCCCTCAGTATTATATATTGAATCAACAAAATGAGTTATAGCTCCACCTTGATAACCAAAAACTGTTGTAACCCCATTGTCCTTTAGAAAGGTTGCCACATAATCTGATAGCTTCATTTTACTTATCACCTACCTATAAAATTCCAAATTATTTCTAAACCAATTTATTGTTTTATTTATACCCTCGCTTATTTCCACCTTTGCCTTCCAGTTTAATTTTTCATAAGCTTTTTTATTATTACTAACCCACAGAGCTGGCTCATATTGCCTATCTAAATTGTTTTGCCAATAGATTTTATTGCCTTTTCCAATTAAATTCACTATACTATCTGCAATATCTCCTATTTTATATTGTATCCCACTTCCGATATTAAATGTCTCTCCTTGCGGGTTTACAAGCCTTCCAGCAGCTAAATAAGCTTCAACTACATCATCTATAAATATAAAGTCTCTCACGGAATCCTTTTGTGATAATTTGATCTCTTGTTCTCTAAGACAAGCGGTAATAACTGTAGGTATTAATCTTGTTTTAGCATCATAATATCCATAGGGGGAAAATAGCCTAAGAGTTACCAGTGGTATTTTATTCATCCTTGCATAGGTACTGCATAAGATGGTTGTCGCTGCCTTACTAGCCCCATACATGTTATTAGGTTCAACTTTCATATCTTCTCTCATGGGCTGAAACTTTTCTCCATATTCAGAGGAACTACTGGTATTAATAAACATTTGTATACCTTTTCTAGAGAATTCTCTAAATAAATTCCAAGTTCCAATAACATTGGTATTTATTACATCCTCTACTTCGCTTTGGTAATAATACCCACCATAAGTTGCTAAATGAAATACTTGATCTATATTTATATTATTAACGAGTTTTGCTATTTTTTCACTATCAAGTAAATCTATATTGTGAATTTCTAAATGCTCTAATATGTCTTGGAGTCTCCATAAATTAGAGGTATCTCTTGTTATAATATGAATTTTATAATTCTCGAAAAGAAGCCTTCTAACCAAACAAGAACCTACAAAGCCACTAGCGCCTGTGATTAACATTTCTTTTTCCATATCAATTACCTCTTATATATCTATTTTGCAATAACTTTCTATTTGATTTATACATAGATCATAGGTAGCTTTATTATTAAAATTTTTGTACCAATCTACCGTGAGTTTTAAAGCTTGCTTTATATTTAATTTTGGCGACCATCTTAAATAAGTTTTAGCCTTGGTACAATCAAGGCTTAATAAATTTGCTTCGTGGGGAGCATTCCCTTCTGACGTATCCACCCATTTGCCATATCCCCATTGAGCAATGATTAAATCTACAACGCCTGATACGGGAACTATAGAATCATTGTTTGGTCCAAAGTTCCAACCACTACAATAACTCAAACCATCCTCAAACATTTTAGACGCAAGCAATAAATATCCGCCTAATGGCTCAAGTACAAATTGCCAAGGTCTAACTGCATTAGGGTTTCTAATTTCAATATCTTTATTTTTATTTATTGCCCTTATGCAATCAGGAATTATTCTATCTGCAGACCAGTCCCCACCACCAATAACATTTCCTGCACGAACTGTTGCAATAGCTTTACCATGATACTTATAATTTTTAGGATTAATAAAGGAATTTCTATAGGAATCTATAAGGATTTCAGCACAACCCTTACTCGAACTATATGGGTCATACCCACCCATTGGGTCATCTTCTCTATAACCCCATATCTGCTCTATATTTTTATAGCACTTATCAGTAGTTACCATAATAGCAGCCGAAACTGTTGCTGAGTTTTTAATACATTCCAGCACATTTAAGGTTCCCATTACATTTATTTCATAGGTTTCAATAGGATTTTCATAGGATCGTTTTACTATCGCCTGAGCTGCTAAATGAAAAACAATATCTGGCTTATATATATTAAAAACTTCTAAAAGTTTTTTATAATCTCTAATATCACCTCTTATATCTATAACTTTATCCTTTAACCCACTAACAACAAAGTTGTCATCTTCTGTATAGGGGTCTAGTCCATATCCTATAACTATAGCTCCCAGCTTATGGAGCCAAATTGAAAGCCATGATCCTTTAAAACCTGTGTGCCCAGTAATTAATACTCTCTTATTTTTATAAAAGTCATTGAATAAATCTACCCTTTGTTGCTCCATAGATGCTCTCCTTTGTCCCATAATTTATTTACAGCTTCTACATCTTTGAAGGTATCTATAGCAGTCCAGAAACCATTATGCTCATAAACCGCAAGTTGTTTATCTTTTGCAAGGTTTCTTATAGGTTCTTGTTCAAAAAAGCAGTCCTCACTCCCCAGATATTTAAATATATCTCTATTAAATACCATAAATCCGCCGTTTATTCTGTTATTTAAAATAGGCTTCTCTTTAAAAGAATTAACAATTCCATCTTTAACCTCCATAACCCCAAAAGTTGAAATAGGATTTACGCCGGTTAGTGTTCCGATTTTACCCTTTTTTCTATGGAATTCTAAAAGCTCTATGATATTTACGTTGCTTAATCCATCTCCGTAGGTAAACATAAATTCCTTATCATCTATATATTTCTCTACTTGCTTTAACCTTCCACCGGTCATAGTTTCAATGCCTGTGTTGATAATTGTAATATTCCAATCTTCTTCTTCCTTTGTATGATATTCTATTTTTCTGTCGCCATTAAAATGTAGTGTAAAATCATTATTTCTCCAGTACATATCCATGAAATACTGCTTTATCATTTCCCCTTTGTACCCAACGCATAAAATAAAATCATTTAATCCATAACTTGAATAACTTTTCATTATATGCCATAAAATCGGTTTACCACCAATTTCAACTAAAGGCTTAGGCCGATATTCTGTTTCTTCGCGCATACGAGTTCCTTTGCCACCACAAAGTATTACTACTTTCATTAAATTTCACCACCATAATTAATTCTGTAAAGTTTTTTTTATATTCCCTATACTTTATGTACATTGCATATAGGAGGTGCATGAATATGTGGAAGTTTTTATGTAATTTTAGCATTTATAATTTTATTAATTATACTCTTATCCATAAGTAATTCACCTTAATAATAAAAGTATTAATTTGTAACTAATATAATATTGTTTTCATAATAATATACTAATACTTTAAATTTTCTCAGGAGGCAAAATATGAAAGGAATCATTTTAGCAGGAGGATCTGGCACACGACTTTACCCCCTAACAAAATCAGTATCTAAACAAATTTTACCTATATATGATAAACCTATGATATATTATCCATTATCAGTATTATTACTTTCAGGAATTAAAAAAATATTAATTATTTCAACCCCTAGAGACATTACTTCTTTTAAAGAATTACTTGGGGATGGTAGCTTTTTAGGTATTAATATACAATATGCTGTTCAGCCCTATCCTAGAGGGATAGCAGATGCATTTATAATAGGCGAACAATTTATAGGAGAGGATAGAGTAGCTTTAATACTTGGAGATAATATATTTCATGGATATGGATTTACTCAAAGACTTAGAATCGCTGCAAACAGAAAAGAAGGGGCGACTATTTTTGGATACCATGTAAGCGATCCGAAAGACTTTGGAGTAATTGAGTTTGATGAAAACAATAATATATTATCCATTGAAGAAAAACCAAATTTTCCAAAATCAAATTATGCTGTTTCTGGTCTATACTTTTATGATAACAATGTAATAGCCATTGCTAAAAATACTCTCCCCTCTGCTAGAGGTGAAATAGAAATTACAGACGTAAATAATGAATATTTAAAAAGAGGTAATTTAAAAGTAGAATTGCTTGGTAGAGGCATGGCATGGCTTGATACCGGAACTCATAGAGGTCTTTTAGATGCAGCTAATTTTGTGGAGGCGGTTCAAACAAGGCAAGGATTATATATAGCTTGTATAGAGGAAATAGCATATATGAATGGCTTTATAGATAGAGCGCAACTCTTGAAAATATCTGAACCACTAATAAAAACAGAATATGGTAAATATTTGATAAATATTGCTTATAATAATAATAATAATAATAATAATGATTCAATTCCATATATATTACCAATATAAAATAATTAATGGAGGATTTAATGTGGGTAAGTTTAATTTCATAAGAACAGAGATTAGAGATTTATATATAATAGAGCCCCAAATATTTGGAGATTCTAGAGGTTATTTCATAGAGTGTTACAATAAAAAAGATTTTTGTAATGCGGGACTTACTATGGAATTTGTTCAAGATAATGAATCAAAATCTAAAAAAGGTGTTCTGAGAGGCCTTCATTTTCAAATGAGTCATCCACAAGGAAAATTAGTTAGGGTTACTGAAGGAAGTGTATTTGATGTAGCTGTTGATTTGAGAATAGGTTCACCTACCTTTAGTAAATATGTAAGTATAATCCTTACAGCTAAAAATAAAAAACAATTCTACATTCCTGAAGGATTTGCCCACGGCTTTTTAGTACTTTCCGAAACTGCTACTTTTAATTATAAATGCACTGACTATTATACACCAGAGTATGAAAATGGTATTTTATGGTCAGATGAAGATTTATCTATTCCTTGGCCAATAGAGGAAATTAAAGAAATACTCTTATCAGACAAAGATAAAAAGCAAAAAAGACTTAGAGATATAAAAATATCAATTTTATGAAAGGAGAATTAAAATAGATGAAAATGAAAACTTATTTAATAACTGGTGGGGCAGGGTTTATCGGCTCAAATTTTATATACTATATGTTTAATAAATATTCAAATATAAAAATAATAAATTTAGATAAATTAACCTATGCGGGTAATTTAGAAAACTTAAAAGGATTAGAAAATAATTTAGATTATACTTTTGTTCAGGGAGATATATGTGATAAAGGATTAGTAAATGATATATTTTCTGAAAATGACATCGACTACGTTGTAAATTTCGCAGCAGAAACCCATGTGGACAGAAGTATAAATGATGCTGAACCCTTTGTTAAAACTAATGTACTTGGCACAGTCACCCTACTAAATGCAGCTAAAAATGCATGGTTAACAAATGATGGTTTTAAACAGGAAAAGAAGTTCTTACAAATATCTACGGATGAGGTTTACGGCTCACTTGGAGCTATAGGATATTTCACTGAAACGACGTCCATAAACCCTCATAGTCCATATTCTTCAAGTAAAGCTTCAGCTGATTTAATGGTGAGAGCATACTTTGATACCTACAATATGCCTATTAATATAACAAGATGTTCAAATAATTATGGAGCATATCAATTTCCTGAAAAATTAATACCTCTATTAATTAATAACTGTTTAAAGCATGAGGATTTACCCATATATGGGAGTGGAATGAATATAAGAGACTGGCTTTTTGTTGAAGACCACTGCCGGGCTATAGATATAGTTGTTAAAAATGGTAAATACGGTGAGGTTTATAACATCGGTGGACACAATGAAAGAAGCAACATGCAAATAGTTAAAAAAATTATAAATTATATAAATGTAAACAGAGATAAAGAGGTTACCGAAGAACTAATTACTTATGTAGTAGATAGGAAAGGTCATGACCTGCGATATGGTATAGACCCAAAGAAGATTACAGAAGAATTAGGGTGGTATCCAGAAACTACCTTTGATATAGGCATAGAGAAAACAATAAAATGGTATTTACAAAATGAAGAGTGGCTGAATAATATAACCTCTGGCGAGTATTTAAAATAAAGGAGGATACATTGTGAAAATATTAATTACTGGAGCAAATGGGCAACTTGGACGAGAACTCACTAAGCAATATAAAGAGGATAGTAATGTGGATTTAATACTTACAGATGTGGCAGCACTAGACATAACAATGGTAGAAGAAGTTTATAGTTTTATAAATAGCTGTAAACCAGATATAATAATAAATTGTGCCGCATTTACTGATGTAGATAAATGTGAAACAGAAATAGATTTAGCCTATAAGGTAAATACCCTAGGTCCGAAAAATTTATCGGCAGCAGCAAATGAGATTGGAGCAGAAATTGTTCATATTTCAACAGATTATGTTTTTGATGGTAAAAAAAATAAACCTCTTACAGAATTTGATAGTACAAATCCACAAACTGTATATGGTAAAACTAAGTTGCAAGGTGAAATACTAGTTACTAGGCACAACCCTAGACATTATATAGTGAGAACAGCCTGGCTTTATGGAGATGGTAATAATTTTGTAAGGACTATGATAAATCTAAGCAAAACTAATGCTGAATTTAAGGTAGTGAATGATCAAAGAGGAACCCCTACAAGTACTGTGGATATGGCTAGAGTTATAATTGAACTAGTAAAATATAAAAATTATGGTCTTTTTCATTGTACGTGTAGAGGAGAATGCACATGGTATGAATTAACAAAGGAGATATTTAGACTTAAAGGTATTAATACAAAAGTGTTACCTTGTTCTACAGAAGAGTTTGCAAGGGCAGCTAAAAGGCCGAACTTTTCAGTGCTTAGGAATTATATGTTAGAACTTACTAGTGGTGATATAACAAGAGACTGGCAAGTAGCACTAGAGGATTATCTTAAATAGCCTTTTCTACTGGCCTTTGCTTAACTATTTTAATTGTTAATTGAGCAGTTCTCCCGGTTTGACTGCTCTTTTTTTTATCTAAGATTATTATATTTTATATATCTTCATGGCGTAAATGCTTACTTCTTTTATGTTAAATTTCTTTGTTTTTTTATTTTGAGATGGATATTTGTTCTATTTATAGTAACATTCTATTTTTATTGGAATAAAATATAGTAGCAGTTTGTACAAAAAATACTGCTAGGAGGTTATTTAGTGATAAATGATGAGTTTAATTTTATTAATAATATGAATTATCTTGATAGTAACAAAAATAATTATTGGCACGCATCTGATGAATGTTTCTCTGATAATTGTTGTAATAGAGTGCATGACACAAATAAGTGTGACAGAAATCGTCGTAATTGCCATAGCAATTTTTTCCCAATAGGTATAACTGGTGCAACTGGCAGAACTGGTGCCACTGGTGCTACTGGTGTAACAGGCCCAGGTACTGGTACTACTGGTACTACTGGTGCTACCGGTGCTACTGGTGCTACTGGTGCTACTGGTGCTACTGGTGCTACTGGTGCTACTGGTGCTACTGGTGTAGCAGGCGCTGGTGCAATAATACCATTTTCATCAGGGCTTCCTGTTTCATTAACTACTATTGTGGGTGGTTTAGTTGGAATACCTTCTCTTATTGGATTTGGTTCTTCTGGAGTATCCCTAAGTGTCCTAGGCGCAACTATAGACCTGACAGGTGCTGCAGGTACACTTCTTAACTTTGCTTTTTCAGTTCCTCGCGATGGAACTATTACTTCAGTAGCTACTTATTTTAGTAACGTAGTGGCTCTAGCTCTTGTGGAATCAACAGTAACTATTACTGCACAATTGTACAGCTCTACTACACCAGATAATATCTTCTCCCCGATTGCTGGAACTGCTGTAGTTTTAGCTCCAGCTCTTACAGGTATTGTAGCAATAGGTACTACTAGTAATGCTCTACTCACAGGGTTATCAATACCAGTTACTGCGCAGACACGATTATTAATGGTATTCTCTGCAACGGCTGCCGGAGTAACATTGATTAATACAGTAGCAGGATATGCCAGTGCAGGTGTTGGAATAGCTTAATTTTAATGTCTTTATGATGTGGAGTTTTAGGTAGCATATGAAATAACTGCATTTGTTTAAATAGAAACTGTTGATTATTTTTTAATCAACAGTTTCTATTTATTATATTCTACAATATTTCAAAGTGTTATCTAACTCTATTCTTCAAATTACAAAACATATTCTAAAATACTATAAGAAAGAGGCCTTCAAAACGTTATTGAAGGCCCCCTTTAAATAATCTAATTCAAGCTAATAATTGTTACTTGAGCACCTACTTTAAGGACCAGTTGCTCCACCTGTTGCTCCTGTTGCTCCAGTATCACCTGTTGCTCCTGTTGCCCCTGTTACTCCTGTTGCTCCAGTATCACCAGTAACTCCTGTTGCTCCAGTATCACCAGTTACTCCTGTAGCCCCTGTATCACCTGTTGCTCCAGTATCACCAGTTACTCCTGTTGCTCCTGTATCACCAGTTACTCCTGTTGCTCCTGTATCACCAGTTACTCCTGTTGCTCCAGTATCACCAGTTACTCCTGTTGCTCCAGTATCACCAGTTACTCCTGTTGCTCCAGTATCACCAGTTACTCCTGTTGCTCC
>Ga0209123_1000899_pt1 | contig 33613 bp, 34 predicted proteins | sample BarGraIncu00431A_FD_184500 | JGI IMG/M metagenome (GOLD analysis project Ga0209123, IMG submission 184500) | Arctic peat soil microbial communities from Barrow, Alaska, USA - Barrow Graham LP Incubations 004-31A (SPAdes) (version 2) | ecosystem: Environmental > Terrestrial > Soil > Wetlands >... | reverse complement strand
ACGAAGCGTTCTTACCATCCTTTTTCATCGCTTCTAGGTTCTTTCCGGTCCTTTTCATCAAAATGGCGCCGACGATCATCATCTCGTTTGAGGGCGCCCCGATGGTGCCCGCCTGGATCGCGTGTGGAGATCCGTCCGGGCCAACGGTGGCTAGGATCTTCGGGTTCTTCTCGTTGTTGATCGCATCGACTACTTCATCAGGTATCTTGACCATGAATTTCACCTAATCACCAAAGTTCGCTGACCATGCGTAAATAGTTGCCTAAGTCAACGCGGAATTTTAACAATGAATTTGAAGACTGAGTGCCCTGTCTGAAGCTCAATTCATGTATACTTTTCTTTCAATCCCCGTGCAAATACCCGTGCGCCCGCCAGATCGTCCTCATTTGGTCTTCCCTTATTTATCCCCCCGAAAAGTTTCAAGGGCCCAACGGTGTCCCATCCCTTGCAGGAGAACTCACCTGTGATGGAGAAACCTCGATTCACCAGCATCTCTTTCAGAGCAGCATGTCCCTGTCCTTCTCTTCCGCCCCTGGTAGAAAGGATGAAACCTTGTTTCCCTGTGACGGCAGGGAGCCCCTCTACGAACTGGAGGAGGGTCTTGTGGAACTTCCCGCCATAGATTCCTGATCCAAATCCGATCAGGTCATATGCAGTGAGGGTTTCGGGTTGTGCCTCACCGATAGGGACAAGGTCCGCCCCAAGCTCTTCTGCCATCACCTTTGCTACTTTTTCCGTGTTCTGGTGGTGAACTGAAGCATAGACGATCAATGTTTTCATGGTGAGTGCCCTTGGTTGTGCTTATTGTAATATATTCTGTCCCTGTGACCACCTCTACGATCGCGTAAGTCCGATATCCAGAGAAAGAAAACCCACCCTTCTTGCGGGGTAATAGCCTTCGATGCCCTGAACAGGATATCTTTGAAGTCGCTGCGACCCGGGAACTTATGACCCTGATGGGGCCGTTTCCGTCGCTTCGGCCGGTAGCGACTCAGCTTCTATATAGACGCGATTGGTCTCCGGGTACGCGCTGAGCAGGTCTGCTTCAATACGGCGGATCGCCTCGTGCATCTGCTCGGCCGTGGTACCTTCGGTAAAGGATACGCCCATGTTAACGAGCAGATCGTGCGGACCCATGTACATAGTAAGGATGTCGCCGGCGCGCTCGACCGTCGGATCAGACTCCACGCGCCGCCGGATGTCTTTGAGCTCATCAGGGGTCACTCCTTCGCCCAGCAGCAAACCCATGGTCCGAGACGCGAGAATCCCGGCCACGCTCATCAGCAATAGGCCGATTGCGATCGACGCTACGCCGTCGAGATATACATTGTTAAACAGGTGGCCGAAAAAGATCCCGAGGAACGCGAAGATGAGGCCGAGCAAGGCCGCACTGTCCTCAAGCACTACCGTGTAGAGGCTCGGGTCCTTGGACTGCCTGATGAACTGCCAAACGCCCTTATCGCCCCTGGCCTGTAGGAACTGCTTGATGGCCACTGTAAATGATGCACCCTCAACTAAGAACGAGATGCCGAGCACGATATAGGCCGCCGTAGGATCGCCCATCTGGGCACCCGGCGCGACGTTGCGAATGTGCGAGAGGCCCTCGTACAGCGACATGCCACCGCCGATGCCGAAAATGGAGACCGCCACGATGTGCGTCCAGAAGTAGAGCGACTTGCCGTAGCCGAAAGGGTGGCTTTCATCGGCAGGCTGCTTAGCGCGATTCATTCCCAGCAGCACCAGGAGGCCGTTTCCAGTATCGACCAGTGAGTGGATACCCTCGGAAATCATGGCCGATGAGCCGGTGATTGCTGCCGCAACGAACTTAATGATCGCTATGATCAAGTTGCCGATGATGGCCGCTACGACCGCTATTCTAGAATTGCCTTCTGTTTCCATGGGTTATCTTTCCTTTAATGGCGGCTCTGACTGCTAGTCCGTTGTCCCATCGGCAGCAATCATTTGGCTTACTTTTACAATGCACAGATATATTATTTATCGACGTAATACATCAAAATCTGAAGTGTAATTGAGCTTTGAGAAGCACTAGAACGTTAAAAGTGTAGCGCATTCTAGTGCTGCTCTCACTCGTCAATGCATATCTAACAGGCACTTGGGTGAGAAAAATAACCTAAAGCTTCATGAAAGAAAGATACCCCCCCAATCCCTGACGGACATTCCAGGCGTAGGCAAGTCCATTGCCAATGATTTAAGAACTATTGGCATTCATAAGATTGATGATTTGAAGGGCATGGACCCAGAGTGGCTATATGAACTATCCAACCAAGATGCCGGGACAATTCAGGACCGTTGCCTGCTCTACGTTTTCCGTTGTGCAGTTTACTTTGCGGAAACACGAGATGAAATTCATGACCCTGAAAAACTCAACTGGTGGTATTGGAAGGATAAGAAGTAAGTGGGTAACCCAGGGTCAAAATAACCTGCAACACAATTTTGCTGCCATGCAGCAACAACGATAGCGCTACGCCCGACCCTGTAACACGTAAGTGTTGGCGCCATCACACACCTTCTAAGAACCGCACCTTGATTGAAGGAGAACGATTCCTATGGAAAAAAAGATTCTGATCGAGTTTCCATTCAGAAAGACAGGAATCCCCGCAACCCTCCTTATCAAAGAAGAACCCGAAATGTGCCAGACCGTGTGGGATCTTTTAGGCCAACCCATGAAGATGATATGCCACCACACTTTGTCCACAGGAGACTACTTCCATGGTTGTGGTCGGCCGCCAAAACATCCGATTGCCATAGGCTCACAGGCCGCCCCCCTCGGAAAGAAACGGCTTCTTCTCAGCCAATTGAAGCCAGGCTCCATCGTGTATAGCGGAGGACACGACATTGCGATTGCATATGGGTCCGATCTGACCGAGCCCTTAGTCGCGAGAGGGCCAGTGGTGGCAAGGGTCTCTAACGATTTTCTAGGAGAGCTCTATGAGGCCGGGAGGAGGGTCTGGAACGCCCAATTCATCACGCATCAGTTGCAGACGATCACGCTAAAGAGAAAGGATGTGTAAGTTGTGGCTAAGCACTGGCGCGAAGTGAAAAACGAAATTGAGGAGGAAATAGACCGAATCTGGTGGGAGGAGCCAGAGGAGGTCACGATGAGCCGACTCGGGATCTTCCCAAGTGGGGCAGGGACAGACGGCCAGGTGTTGGGGAACCTTTTGTTCCTTGTCGCAGATACGCAGGCCATGGGATGGTGGACCACCGAACCCGCGATCCGATCCGCGATCGCAGATCCTCTCTTTACACTTGAGCACTGCAAGAGAATGTGGAAGTACTTGACTGTGCACATGGCCAAACTTTTAGGCGATACCGCGCCGCCGGAATGCCCCGCCCCATGGTTGAATTTGCCCAAGCTTGTTGAGCTCTGTAATGACATTGTGGACTCCTTGGATACCGTTGAGACAAAGGAGGAGTTTGCCGACCTCATCTGGAGCTGGGAAAATTACGTAAACAGATTGAATAAGTGGTTCTCCCTCGTGTTCCCCTGGCACCTGGGGCTTGGTTTTCCCAGGAGAGGACAAGATGAGATAAATGAGATGGTTCGTCTGTCTCGTATTTGGGAAAAACAGTGACTAATGCCGATGAGGGGGTGCAACGCTAGCTGCTGGGCGGGTAGGCGTGCAGCGAAAAAACGAGGGCGTCAAGCGTGAGATGCATTGCTTTGTTGCGCGGAATTAACGTCAGCGGCCGAAGGGCCGTGCATATGACAGATCTAAAAAGGTCTTTTGAAGAGCTAGGCTTCGAAAACGTGAGCACGTACGGCCAGAGTGGCAACGTTATTTTCGATTGTAGACATACTGAAGTCGCGCAATTGGCTAGGCGCATTGAAGAAAAGTTAGGCGACGCCTTTGGGTTTTCGACAAATGTCATCATCCGTACGCAGCAAGAACTCGAGAGGATTCTCGAACATAATCCACTTATTCACGAACAAGACGTAGCGATCGACAAGCTGTACGTCACTTTTTTGTTAGACGCGCCTGACCCGTCTGTGGTTTCAAATCCTGACATAAGGCCGGACGATGGTGAGAAGTTCGCAATCGTTGGCAAAGAGGTGTATCTTTATTGTCCAAACGGGTACGCGCGGACAAAACTAAATAATGCCGCGTTTGAAAAAAAGCTGAACACTTTAGCAACAACGAGGAATTGGAAAACGACAAACAAACTCATTTCAAAATTAAAAGAGCTATAAAGGGCTGCATAGGGCAGCAACGGTGCAGACTCGAAACCTAGCGTAGTAAATTTACACGTCCGGGTTTTCTATGTCCGGAAAGGCATCTTCGAATTCGAGCCTTCTGTCCGTGAGCTTGTTGTAAACGATCACCGCTTCTCCCAAGCTGAGCGGCGTCAGTTCGGGGTCGTACTCTTCGTCGTCTCCAAAGAACGGCACTGTTTTTTCGTATCTGAAATAGAGCCCGTCAGGCGTCAGGAAAAGGTCAACGTTTTTGACGCCGTTTTTTAGCGTTTCAATGCAGAACTGATGTTCGTTTCGTGCAAGGAGTATCGCTGTATCCGTGTCGTACACAACGCCGCCAAACGCTTGTTTCATAGGTATACCTCATTGGGCTCAGATAGACTTAAGTTTTGTATGTGCGCTAAGAAAGTGAAATTTGAACACGACATATAGAAAGCGATGACTTGCGTTTTCTTTGCTAGCTTTATGGGCCTCGCAGCCCCGGTTCTGGTTTAGGGCCCGTACAAGCCCTTTTTTGGTCGAATTTTATAGGCGTTCGTGTCTCGGTTATCTATGTCCCTATGTGAGCCAAAAGATCGGTTTATTCTTCAGCTCGTGGAACGTCATAGAGCCACTTTGCGAGTATCGCGGTGAGCCACGGCAACACGAAATAAGTGAGCAAAGCAACCTGGATGACCAATGAAATAAAAAATGCAAGGGGTTGGGGTAGCAAACGGAGCGCGGGATTGAGGAGCGGCGTTATAAGCTGAGCCAAGATGAAGATGCTGACGGTGAGGACGAGCACCATCTTCCAGCGTTGTGGTGACGCAGGATGGCGCGGATTAAACCACAGTGACAAACCCGTGGTTCGACGGATTGTGGCCGGGAGCTCGCTCATGGCGTCGGCACGGTCGATCAAGGCAGAGCCTGTCGTTGAGTGCTCCCACTGCATCATGCTCTTATAGCTTGCAAATCGGACAATAGTTACGAAGTCCCGATCATCGTCCCTCTCGGGGCGCAAAAACGTACAGCCAAGATAACCTGGGAATGCCGACGCGTCTGCCGATATCTCTTTTTCAAGCTGTTCATAGGCCTTGGCAAAACCACGTTTAATACGGCGCCGAATGACGACTGTGACGGGCCCTGAGTCTGCACGGTCATTCGTTTTTGTCGTGCCATTCATGATCCGTGTTTTACTAACCTTGTGGGCACACAAAAAAGTACGGGTCTAACAATATAGGGCGCAAGGGCGCGACAATCCCATCTTCAAAAGCGGCTCGTATCCTATTCAGCCTCGAGCATTTGCATCAAAGGTTTCTTAAGGATGAGCACACGCCTTCCAACTCGTATGGCCGGCAGTTCGCCGTCCTGCACCAGTCGGTATGCGGTCGATCGGCTAATTCCTATGAGGTGCGCAGCGTGCTCGACGGATAATGTCAGTGCTTCGTCTTTGTGGTGTTCTTTGGTCCTGTTCACAGCTACAAACGAAAAGGCCCTGAGCTAAATATATGTGTCGTTCTTATCTCAAAATTAATGGAAGAGGGAGGGGTTCTATGCTTCAGCTAGACGAGCATCTCCTCTTTTTAAGAGAAGCTCCTCTGTTTTGACTAAAATGAAATTTTTGACGGGCGACGCAACAAGAATCGGAAGAGCTATGCATAAACGGCGCCATCTCATTCGGTTAAAGAGCTTCAAGATCGTAACGTACGCTACTCTCCTGAAACGCACAGAACGTACGATCGGAGGTGTGTAGGTTGTCCGTAATCGAAATTCACAGCTTGACAAAACGCTACGGCAAACACATTGCCCTTGACGGCGTCGATCTCGAGGTTGAGCGCGGTGAGGTGTTCGGCTTCATCGGTCCAAACGGTGCCGGAAAGACCACTACTTTGCGGATCCTGCTCGGATTGCTCCGCAAGGACTCAGGAACGGTCACGCTGCTCGGAGGTGATCCCTGGCGCGACGTCGTAGCGCTCCACCGCCGACTGGCTTATGTGCCCGGTGATGTGAACCTATGGCCGTACCTCTCTGGTGGTGAGGTAATCGACCTCTTGGCGAGGCTGCGCGGTGGCTTTGACCAATCGCGACGTGATGAGCTTGTCGCACGCTTCAAACTCGACCCGACAAGGCAGTGTCGCACGTATTCAAAGGGTAACCAGCAGAAGGTTGCCCTAATCGCGGCGCTCGTCTCTAACGTGGAACTGCTCATTCTCGACGAGCCTACTTTGGGCTTGGATCCCTTGATGGAGGCAATATTCCGAGAGTGCGTCGTCGAGGCCAAGGGGGCCGGCACCACCGTGTTGCTGTCGAGCCACATCCTCTCAGAAGTCGAAGCGCTCTGTGACCGTATTAGCATTATTAATGAGGGCAGAATCGTTGAGACTGGGTCACTCGCCGAACTGCGTCACCTGACGCGCACCACAGTGTCGGTCGAGACCCGGCGACCGATCACTGGACTTACCCGGCTGCCAGGCGTTTACAACCTCACCGTCGAAGGCGCCCACGCCCGATTCAGCGTAGATGCCGACGCGGTCAATCGCGTCTTGCGGTACCTGACCCAATTTGACGTGCGTGCACTTACGAGCGCCCCTCCTACGCTTGAAGATCTGTTTTTGCGCCATTATAAGCTTCAGGAAGGCGTCATGAGATGAACCTGAACGCGTACACCGGCACGAGGGCACTGCTCCGTCTGATCCTTCGGCGGGATTGGCTCATATTGTCGGTCTGTGTGATACTGCCGGCCCTCTTTGCGGTTGTCACCGTGGCGACCTTCAATCAGCTTCTTCCCTCAGCCACATCGCTTGAAGCGTTCGTCTCCGAGACCGCGAACATCCCAGCAGAGGTAGCGCTGCTCGGGCATATTTACATTCCGACCATCGCCGGGCTCACCGCGTGGAGATGGAGCGTCTATAGCGCAGTGCTTGTCGGGCTCGGCAGTGCTCTCTTTGTCGTTCGCCATACCCGTACGCAGGAGGAGGCTGGACGATTTGAACTGCTAGACGCGACCGTGGTGGGTCGGCAGGCAGCGCTGTCGGCGAGTCTGCTTGTGACGCTCGGCGCAAATTTGGTAATCGCCGCGCTCGTTGCGGGCGGATTAATTGTATATGGACTTCCCGTCGCCGGCTCTGTCGCGCTCGGCCTGTCAGTTGCGGCCGTCGGAGCAACGTTTGCTGCGGTAGCGGGGGTCGCTGCGCAGCTCACTGAGCGCGCGGGCACTGCAAAAGGCATTGCCGTCGCCGTTCTCGGCATTGGATATCTGCTGCGGGCTGCTGGCGATATAGGCGAGCACAGCGTACTATCTTGGCTGTCGCCGCTTGGTTGGATGCAACAGATCAAACCCTTTGCTGACGAACGCTGGGGTGTTTTTGTACTCTTCATCGGCGCCATCGCGTTATTAACGGCAATGGCGTTTGCTCTGTCTTCTCAGCGGGACGTCGGTTCAGGTCTTGTGCGGCCGCGGCCCGGCCCCGCCTCGGCGTCGCCGAGACTGCGAAGCCCGGCAGCGCTCGTCTGGCGGCTAAACCGCCGCTCGCTGCTCGCATGGGCCGTTGGGTTCGCTGTATTTGGTGTCGTCACAGGCGATCTCGCTAAAGCCGGCGCTGACCAGCTTGCAACTAGTCCGCAGCTCGTGGGTCTGCTTGCCCGTCTTGGAGGCAGCTCCGGAGTGAGTGATAGTTTTTTCACCTTAGCTCTAACGATAGTTGTCGAGATAGCTGCCGTGTACGCCATTGTCACAATGCTGCAAATGCAGTCTGAGGAAAAGGAGGCGCGCGTCGATCCCGTGCTGGCTACTCCAGTCGGTCGGCTGCGTTGGGCGGGAAGTTACTTGTTACTGACAGTCGTCGGTACCACGGTTGTGCTTGCGGCGTTTAGCGTGCCTGCTGGACTTACCTACGGTTTGAGCGTCGGAAACGTCGGCTACGAGCTGCCGCGCGTGTTCGCCGCCTCGATGGCATATCTGCCTGCAATCCTTGTGATGGCTGGAATCGCGATGGCGCTCTACGGCCTCATACCTAAGCTTACGTTTTTGAGCTGGGGCGCGTTGTTAGGAATCATCGTCATCGAATTGCTCGGTGAGCTCCTACAGATAGGCCAGTCGATACAAGACGTCTCGCCGTTTACCCACGTGCCGAAGATCCTTGTAAGCGAGTTTTCGGCGACGCCGTTGATTGCGCTGATGGGAGTAACAGTGCTTCTTATGGTAATCGGCCTTCTGGGCTTCCAGCGCCGCAGTATCGGCTGATCTTACGCCGTTGAACTGGACTAGATCATGAGGTCAGGATATTTATAAACAAGAGCGAATAATAAGGTCGTTATACGTTTATGCGTTTCGCGATCTGATTAACACGCAAAGAGGAGATGGACATGGTATTTAGGATCAACGAGACTATTTCGTGGATTGGAAAGGTTGACTGGGAACTGAGGACATTTCATGGGCAGGAGCTTTCGACACATCGCGGCTCGAGTTACAATTCCTACTTAGTAAGGGATAACAAAACAGCGTTGATCGATACGGTATGGGGTCCGTTTTCGGGTGAATTTGTTGAGAATCTTAAAAAAGAGATCTCACTTGACGAGATTGACTATGTTATAGCAAATCACGGAGAATCTGACCACAGTGGTGCCTTGCCGGAACTGATGCGCCATATCCCCGATGTCCCGATATACTGCACATCCCGCGCGATAGACTCGCTAACGGGTCTTTATCACGAGGACTGGAATTTTCAGGTGGTAAAGACAGGGGATACGCTCAGCATTGGATCGAAAGAGCTGACATTCATTGAAGCCCCGATGCTCCACTGGCCGGACAGCATGATGAGTTATCTCACGGGCGATAACGTCCTTTTCAGCAACGATGCGTTCGGTCAACACATAGCCTCAGAATTGATGTACAATGATCTGGTGGATCAGGCAGAGTTATTTCAGGAGGCCATTAAATACTATGCGAACATCCTGACCCCGTTCAGTAAGCTGGTTGATAAGAAAATTAAGGAAATTATAGCTTTGAATATTCCAGTGGATATGATCTGTCCGAGCCACGGGGTGATATGGCGGAACGATCCACTACAGATTGTGAAACAATATATTCAATGGGCCCACGCCTATTCTGAAAACCAGATTACGATTGCCTATGACACCATGTGGAACGGAACGCGTCGCATGGCTGAAGCGATCGCGGAAGGAATCACGGCGGCCGATCCAGAGGTTACCGTAAAGCTGTTTAACATCGCCCGATCAGACAAAAGCGATTTGATCACGGAAATATTCAAATCAAAGGCAGTTTTGATAGGATCCCCAACGGTGAATAAGGGAATCCTTTCTGCTGCAGCTGCCATCCTGGAAGAAATGAGGGGTTTGAAGTTCCAGAATAAAAAAGCAGCTGCATTCGGGTGTTATGGATGGAGCGGCGAGGGGATAAAGGTCATATCGCAAAGGCTTAAAGAAGGCGGATTCCAGCTGTTGAATGACGGGATCACGAAGAAATGGAATCCAAACATCGAGGCTATCGACAATTGTATCCTTTTCGGAAAAGACGTGGCATTGAACGTGCGAAGCGCTTGATGAAGTAACTAAAAGAAGGGGTTAGACACTCAACTGGACCCTCACCTCTTCGGCGTGAGTCAAGGCGAAGAAGATGATTAATGGATCTATTTCCCTTTGGATACTTGCATGAAAGCTGTCATTGAGGATACGTTTGCAGAGGCATCTGATGGACTCTATTGCAGGTTAATCATCACGGCTCACGATCGAAAAACGCTTTCTAAAGCCGCAGAAGATGTAACCGCTGCCCCTGCCATAGTCATAGGAAGAACTGAAGGTGGCATAGAAAAGTGGCTCAACAAAAACGAAACCCCAGACGGACGTGTTGGTGCTATCTTGCAGTTTTGGGGAAATATCGACGAGCAAAGGCCATTCGAAAAATCCGTACAACTACTTGAGAAGGAGCTATCTTACCGAATTCGTCAAGACGTACTTGTGAAGCCATTCACCGCCCTCTTCGATGCGCTTCCAACGGCAGAAGGTACATTTGACACTATGGAAAGGGTTGGGCACTGTGGCGACGGTCATGAATGGGAAGAAAAACGCTTCGGGCGCCAAATGATAGTCGTGCCAATTATGGTGCCAGACTTTCAGATAGAACGCTATCTAGGCTATGCACGGGGGGTTTCTGGCGGAAATTTTTGGTACATGTGCAGGACTAAGAAGGCGTTATTTGAAGCAGGTAAAAGGGCCCTCGAAGCAATACATACCGTTGAAGGCGTTATCACACCATTTGATGTGTGCTCAGCAGGGTCAAAAACTGAGACAAGCTATCCCTTGATAGGGCCTACAACAAACCATCGATACTGCTCATCGTTGAAGGGGAAACTTGACAAAGAATCGCTTGTTCCAAAGGACGTCAAATATGTCCCTGAAATTGTCATTAATGGGACATCTTTGGGCGCCGTGAAACGGGGCATGAAAGTTGGCATCGAAGCCACAAGCCAGGTTGAAGGCGTTACAAGAGTTTCTGCTGGAAATTATGGCGGTAAGCTGGGCAAATATAAAATTTATTTGCGAGAGTTGTTTTAAAAAAAATTAGATGCCCCCAGCATTTGTGCGGTAAGGGCTGGAATATCTAAAGCCACACTTATCGTAACCATACAATTACTCTAAATATACTCTCTTTTGAAAAAAGAATAACCTTCTGAATGTGCTCCCAGGAATCATTAAACCTCTTCGCCCTGACATTCTTGAGGTAAGAGCATTTTCCGTTGACGTTGATACGGTTCGCGCAAAGTGAACCCTGATTAGAAGCATCTTGTTGCGGCTTTAAAAGATGACTGGAGGGAAATTACCATAGTTATATATGCGATCATGTGAATATATTTGTTGTTGAACATACTCAACATAAAAAAACGGAGTAATGTATTATGTACGAAAAAAATGAAGGTCCGATGGGAATGCATCACGATATGGGCAAGAAAGGCGACTGGATCACGAAGAAAATGATCTGGGAAAAGCTCGACGACGATGCCAAGAAAGAATATTTGCTGCGCAAATTAGATGAAAAGATAATGAAAAAAGAGCAGAGGATAAAGCTCGCAGAGCACAAACTGGAGACGCTGCGGATTCTCAAGCTCCGGATTGAGAAGTGAGTGCCTCCCTCCTCTCTTTACTACCGCAACTACGCACTGTTAGGGCTTAATATGGGAGGTGACGCCGATGCACAATGAAGAAAAGAAACCTGAACACCAGCGCGTTTTGGTCAAAGGGTACATGCGGCCTGACGGCACCTCTTATTACGTTGTCATCCCGAAAAAGATCAGGGAACTGTTCAATCTGAGCGGTGGGGAGTACTTTTTGATGAAGGCAAAACCTGAAAAGGGGGCAATCCTACTCAAGCTGGTCGAGTTCGCCGACGAAGAGTCAGAACTGGAGCAAGTAAAGAAATAATTTTCACGCAAGCATCGATAAAGTCGTGATTGTCGTGTCAGAACGCTCGTGGGCGTGTTAGCGCGATTTCCCGCACATTATCAAAACCGATTTATTATTCTCCGGAGCACGGGTTCGCCGTATCAACAAGACGGTTTGTCGAGGTAAGCCAGACGGGCGACGCCCTGCTCCAGCTATGTGCGGCCTATAAAACCGGCGCATGAAGGAGTGTATGATCTGATTTAACGGTTTCGTTTCGATTTTTACTTCTTTTGGAAATTGGAGTCGAAATAAAGGTTCGTTAGTGCATTAAAACCGTTATTTTTCCGTGAATGTCTCGCCTATCTCGACACCCGTTCTTTTGGGCATTCGCAATGTCGAAACCGTTAAATAGTTAAGTGTCTTGTATTATATCTAAAGATATATCGGTGAAAAACATGACCCACTACAAAATATACCAGACCTGCGGTCCGATGCATCATATGTCATCCATGTGCAAAACGTGGCTAGCGCACCCTCGACGGGACCGGGGAAACCTAAGCCTTCTAATCTTGCAGGCCCTCGAGGAACAGCCCCTGCACGGCTATGGAATCATCAAAGCTATCGAAGAAAAACGCGGCTACGCGCCAGATCCTTCCTCCCTCTATCCAACGCTTCAGCTGCTGCAGGATCAAGGTTGTGTAGAAATTGACGAAAAAGAGAATAAAAAAGTGTACGCGCTTACTGATGAGGGTAAAACGTATCTCAAAGAAAACAGTGAGCGAATCGACCGAATGTCGGAAAGCTTCGGACAACCTAAGTGGAACTCGCTTCCCGGAGTCGGCAAACGAGTTGCATCGCTCACCGGTACCATTTTTTCGAACTACAGTTACCTTGACGATGCCAAGATAAAGCGAATCGAAGAACTGCTTGACGAGACGCGAAAGCGCGTTGGCGACATCGTCTTCGAGAATTAGTCGGATTGAAGGAGTCCATTGCATTGCCACAACCACTACCATTACCACAGCCGCAGCCATTTCCGCAGCCATTTCCACGGCCATTGCCACAACCACACGCGAGTGCCGGGGCAATGCGCTTTTTTTAACGCGCCGACATGAGCAGCGTCGATCGAGTCATACCGCGTTTGAGCTGCTGCTTTTACGATGTGCCTTAAGGTCGCACTTTTCATTAATAGCCCACACCGCCATTCACGCTTACAGCGATGTGCAGTGCCACTTGGCGGGAACCCACCGCGCGCGCGGCGAATTAAACTTAGACCTCAGACGCGAAAACATCTTTAGTCAATGGCAGCCGGTTCTTGACGAATAAAGTCACAGCTAGCGCTAGGGATGTCAGCGCGATGCCAAACAATTCGCTCTGCACGAACGCGGCAGGCGGTTCGGGAAGTAGTACCACAGAGCCATGGGCAATAACCAACTCGTACGTGAAGCCAATAGTTGCCGCTGTAAGCGGATAGAACAGAGGCACGCCAGCACCAGTAAACAGGTCGAGTAACAGGTGTGAAAGCAAGAAGAAGGTCGCGATTAGTGACACGTTAAATAAAACGTCATTCTTTGTCCAAAAGCGTGCATACACCGCAAGACTGATGGTAGGCACAATGATGAAGATGTTGTGCAAGAGCAAACGGTGGAATGGCGGTAGGAAATGATCTACATCTGGCAACACAGCTAGGGGGGACAGTAAAAGGACGTAGTTTCGGTACTTTTTGTCCCAAAACAGCCATAACAGTGAAGTGGCAACGATGAGGTGAGTAATCGGGTCCGGCATTGTTTCTTTTGACGCTGCTTCTCGCAGTGGTTTTGCTACGGCGTTAATATTAGTTTGGCAATGCCAGTTTAAATATTTCCTCTGGGCTGCCGCTTAGGGTCGCATCGATTCGCTGTTTGCGTACCAATGTTCCCCACCACTCAGGCGTGCGTTTTAACCGCATCATTTGTGAGACAGGCTTCAAAACCCGAGGCTAAGCTTATATACACTGCCGGCGAAGCCCACGCGAACATTGCTAGGGCTGCCCGATCACCTGTGACGTCGAACGGCTCCCTCATTATTCTCGCACGTGCAATTCATTGGTGAGGAGCCTCACCTCATTATCCTCAATCTCAGCCTTGTAGGCTCCGAAATGTTTTTCACGCGTACGCGTCACCTCTCGGCGACTTTTAGCTTCACAGCTGGGCAGGTCATCACAGCAACAATTGCAAGCCGCCGCAGAAAAATCAGACGTTAGTCTGTTTCGCAAGTTCACGGGCATCTGTGTCGAATTGAAGCTGCCTTTTGACGAAGAGAATTACGGCTAAGACAATAAAAGTCAGCGCAAAGCCGAACGCCTCGCTTGGCACGTACGCCCCCAGTGGTTTGGGGATTAAAAAAACAGCACCGTGAGCTTCATTTACCGTGGAGAAACCACCCAACGCCTCGCTTGGCACGTACGTACTCAGTGGCTCGGATATGAGGGCAACAGCACCATGAGCTACGTGCGGCGTATTCGTGAAACCATACCACGTTGTTCGTAACGGATAGAACAGTGCCACTCCGCCATTAAAGAAATCGAGCACGATGTGTGAAAACAGCACAAAGCCTGCCATCAACGCGATGCTGTATACTACGTTGTTTTTTGTCTTCAGCCCGTAGAGCGCGATGGCGAGCGGAGGCACGAGCAAAAAAACGTTATGGAGCATCTCCCGGGGTGCGTACAACGGTGCGAAATGATCGAGGTCGGGAAGCACGGCGAAAGGCAGCAGGAGCAGAACGTACTTCCGGTTACGATCGTCAAAATAAAGCAACAACGCTACGAGTGCAACTCCAACGTGAATAACGAGGCCGGGCATTGTGTTTTAACTCTAAAGTTTTGGTTTTCGCGTATCACTGATAATTTTGATGTGCATATTTAAATAATTCTTCCAGATGCGATTTGAGTTTTTACATCTCCGTGAACGTAAGATAACTCTCTTATTTTCAATGGCATCGATCGCTTCTTCAATTAATCGTGGGGGATCGCCCGATATCGAGCGTTTCCCATCCTCGTAGATTTTTAGGTTGGCGCGATTTCATCGCCTCGGTGTGCCCCGCTTTCACTCTCGCTATAACTCATTTACATGGCATGCGAACAGCTTTCGTTTATCAAAGCGTTTAAAATGCTACATTTCGTAGAGAACACAAATGGCGGTGGAACTAAATGTTTAACAGGAAACGTGCACGCGTTGAAAACACGAAAGAGAACTTCGAAAAATGCTTGTGCTATACAGAACGGTGCCCGACTTACGACAAAACCGGTCTTACAGGCGGGCTTTTCTGTGTACAAGGTAGAAACGAAAAAACCACAGAAAAAAAGGGCTGCGTGTGCCCTTCCTGTCCGATCTGGGCCGAAAGTAAATTAAACGCTGTATTCTTCTGCGTTTACGGTGCCGCTGAGTACAATATGCGCTAGGAACTCCCTTAGTTAACACCGTTAGGTCTGACGTTGATTTGCGTATTTTGATTTAACAAGCTCGATAAGGTGTCGCGTTGTATCCCTCGCTTGCATCACGCTCTTCAAATTGTCTTGCTGCCCCTTTGCGGGGCTTAACTAGTCTCTTGAGATCTTTCAGGCAAGGTAATAGCTTAACCAGGAATCCTTTTTAAGTAACCTGCAATTCGATCCAGGCTGCTTCCGCGTATTTTTTATTCCTGTCACCAATTAAGCTGCAAAAGAATAATACACAGGGCGACGTTCTTGTATCGATAGTTATGAAGGCCTTACTGCTCCTGGGGTGTCCTGAGGTTCCTGTGCAAACCGGCCTCGCGCTGTACATCGGAAACGCATTGAAAGCGCAGGGGTTTGAGGTGATTTGTGCGGGAACGCCAAGCGCTGTCAACTTAATGAAAGTCGCGGATCCCAAGAAAGCGTACATTGAATCGTACGTGAACATAGACAAGTGCATTGACCAAATTGCTAAGGGGACGTTCGACGTTGACCTCGCGTTTGGCTTTATCCATAAGGACTCGGGGGTGCAGTATCTTGGGACGGTCGCGGCACTGTCAAAAAGCACCCCCATTGCCATTGTTTTTGGAAGGGAGGCAGAACTGCTCAGCAAAGAGGTCACCGAATCGGTTGACGGCGTGCAGGTCATATGGGAAACGGCCGTCCATAATCCGCTCCCCCTTAAGAAGAAGCTTGACAAGATAGGTAAATGGGCCGCTCTTGTAAAGGGTTAGTGCCACACAAACGTGCCGGCCGCATCTCGAGTGCCGGACCTTAAACTGGGGATTTGACGTACGCATCGGAGAGAAAAATGGCAAGTACAGTATATTTTGCGCGCGTGAACGCAGGAAGTAAGGACGAAAATGCGATCGCTCGCATTCGACAGCTCTTTGAAGCGGCGCAATTTGACACGCTGATTGAAGCTGACGCCCTCACAGCAATAAAACTGCACGTCGGCGAACGCGGCAATGATTCACATCTTCGACCAGAGCACGTCCGGCAAGTCGTCGAGCTGGTACAAACGAGCGGTGGCAGGCCGTTCGTGACCGACACAAATACGCTCTATTCGGGAAGTCGACACGACGCGGTCGACCACCTCGCGACCGCTCTTGAGCATGGGTTTGATTACGCGGTGTTAGGGGCGCCATTCATCATCTCTGACGGACTTGTAAGCGATCACTACCAGGACGTTCGAATCGACAAGAAACACTTTGACACGGTCAAAATTGCAGGCGACATCGTCGCGGCTCCGAGCATGATCGTCATGTCACACTTCAAAGGTCACGGAATGGCCGGATTTGGGGGCGCAATAAAGAACCTGGCGATGGGATGCGCCCCGAGGGCTGGGAAGGCGGACCAACATAAGGGTATGAATCCGATAGTCGATGTGGACAAGTGCTCAGCGTGCGGGGTGTGCGTCGGGGTGTGCCCACGCTCGGCCATATCGATTGAAGCAGGTGCGTCGAGCATTAATTACGACCTCTGCGTTGGGTGTGGTGAGTGTATGGCGATGTGCTTAAACTCCAGTATCTCATACGACTGGGAACACGATCTCCAACGATTTTTAGAGATGCTGACTGAATACGCCTTTGGCGCGACAGTGAGCAAGCGTGGCGTCGGGTACTTCAATCTCCTTTTGCAGATTACGCCCGATTGCGATTGCGTTCCTTGGAGTGACACGCCCATCGTCCCCGACGTAGGGATTCTTGCCTCAACTGACCCCGTCGCCATTGACGCAGCGAGCGTGGATCTGGTGAACGGGCAGCGGGGCATACCAGGCACTCGTCTTGTCACCAATCTTGAACCTGGTGATGACAAGTTCAAAGGTGTCTGGAGTGAGACTCAAGGCTCGATTCAAATAACGTATGGAGAGCGGATAGGATTAGGAACAAGTTCTTATGAGCTCGTCGAACTGTGATGAGCCGCAGATGAGCTAAAGCTTTCGGCTTAATTAAGCACGGTTTCACGTCACGTAAAACCTTCACGCTGGCTACAGCGCAGGCTTCGGCTCACAAAATTTAAGCTTTTTAAACCCTCTTAAGGGAAAAACAGAAGTCCTTTCACGCCTATTTGCCTAAGGAGGTGGTTCGATGCCTACGTACATCCTTTTAACCAAACTAACCACTGAAGGCAGGAAAACAATACGAGAGCGACCCAATCGCATTCAGGAAGTCGATCGAGAGATGGAGGCGATGCAAGTCAAAGTCATATCCCAGCATGCAGTCGTGGGGCCATACGACTTTGTGAACATCGTTGAAGCGCCTGACAACGAAACCATTCTGAAAGCCTCGGTCGAGCTCGGGGCGCGCGGTACGGTTCAAATAATGAGCATGCCTGCGATACCGATCGACGACTTTATCAAAGCAATAAAGGAGCGGTAAGCAACTTTTAGTCTGAAGCAAACGAGCTTAGCACTGAGCGTGCAGTTAAGAAGCCAACAGTTAGCTGAGAAATCTACACGGCCCAAATAGAGTATCTGTCAATCAATAGATCGCGCAGCACTTCTTAGGTTTGACCTCTTGACTGTAACGTTTCAGTTATCATGCGAAGGATGATGTCCGGGACCTCCCGATTGCGCAGGTTCATATCCTTTACTTTATCGAGTTCGATCCATTTGGCACCAGTCACGCCTTGTCCAACGGTTGGAAACCCGCTTACGTACTCCGCTTCATAGCAAATGAGCAGCACTTGTTCGTCCCACTCCGAGTTGGGGTCATACGACACGTACGCTTTAACCTGACGAGAAACGGCGACTTTCACGCTTGTCTCTTCGAAACACTCACGAGCAGCGCACTCTTCCAAGGACTCGCCCAGCTCTAGTTTTCCTCCAGGGAGTATCCATCGTCCGGCCCAATAGCCACTTGCTTGCTCAACCATTAGTACGAGATTGTTCCTTATGGTGCACGCCAGGCAGCTCGTTACGTATTTGCCGCTCATCATTCACAATGAGTCAAAGATGTTTATTTAGTTAAGCACATTCAGCAGGCCGGGGCTGCAAACAAGATCCCGTTGAACGTTGAATCTCCACGACACCGTAAACTGAATCGGAGTTATGTCGAAGGATATATATTCATAATCATAACTACATCCTAAATTGCATTCGAGATGAGCGTCGAAGAGATAGAAGTTGAAGAGGCAGTCGCCGCCTACATTAAGGAGCAAGGGAAAGATTTCAGAGTGACGACTACGTGTTCCGGTGCTCTGATTTTGCCAATTTCTATCAGTCCCCCTAAAGAGACAGATGTCGCGATACGCATAGGCGAGAACACGCTGTTCGTTTCTATTTATCAAGCGCGCTGGATAAAGCGGATCGACCGACGAATGCTCTATTATCGTGCTTTGCAGGAATAGCGGGCGCTTTCCCACCACATCGCTGTTTATTTTCTTTTTTTTAAGTACTAAAGGCCCATGCCCTCTGTAGTGTGGACAGCTCGTCGCATCTCTTCTTGTAACGCAGGCGGCACGCCTTTAATTTCTATGTCAAGGAAGCCCCGCACGATGGCGGACGTAGCCTCATCTTCGCTAAGTCCCCGTGTCATAAGGTAGGTTATCTCCTCTTCAGCGATTTTCCCCACTGCGGCTTCGTGTGACATGTCGACATCCGGAACGGCGCCATCGAGTTCGGGGACCGCAAAAATCCTGCCGTGGTCACCCAGCATAAGTCCGCGGCATTCGAGATGTCCCTTGACGTCACCGTGGAGAGCGGTAAGGTTTCCGCGCGAGATGATCTCGCCGCCATTCGTAATCGTCCGCGCTATCACGTCTGCCTTGCATTGCTCAGCTTCCAAGATTACTCGCGCTCCTACGTCCATATGTGAGCCCTCCGTTGCGTACAGCAGTGAATACGATAATGCGGTGGCGTTCTCACCTACGCAACGGATCGTTGGGTACATTTGTAAGCTCTGAACGGGCTTCAAACAGACGTAATTGTTGATAAACGTGGCATCCTTCTCAACGATGATTCCGCTCCGCGGGCGAACAGCGACTTCCGGGCCCCAGTTGTGAATCATCGAAAAGGAGCATTTCGCGCCCTCCTTGATGAAGAACTCAGAAACTCCGACGTGAATTCCGTGGGAAAGCTCGTCTGCGGTTCTGCAGCCCGAGATTATGTGCATTTCCGAGCCCTCCTCAGCAATGATGATGTTGTGCACGTTTTGTGACAGGCTCTCTTGGGCTAGGAACATGCACGCCTGAATTGGCAAGATAGTCTTCGTGCCCGCCTTTGCCCGTATGAAGTAGCCGTTGCTGAAATTAAGAGCGGCCTGGGCGGTGTACTTGTCAGCGTCAACCGCGACCGTTTTCCACCAGTAGTCTTTAAGCCAGTCATACTTCTCGAACGCTTCGGTCACACTGAGCACTTCGACGTCCTGTGCCGAGGTCTTCGAGTAGACGACGCTTGTATCGAGCTGGAAATATGAGCCCGATCGCTCATCCTCCTTTGCATCTATTCCAACGCCAAGCGACTGACTCTGGTAGTTGGAGGGCAGCGTCTTGAGTGTCAGGATTTTCTTGTGGGCCGGGGCATTCGACGTGTAACTCTCAAGTGGTATGTCAGGCCCGAACGCCGCCTTCTTCCCACGGGCCTTTTCGGCGCGTTCGGTTAACTCATCTATATTTGACATTTTACACACTCTTCATAACCAAGCTCGCAGATATCATTGAGGAGTTCACCTGGGTTGCCGGAACACGCGATCTTACCGTCAACGAGAACGTGCGCCCTGTCAGTCTGCACGATCTTTAAAATGCCTCCGGCGTGGGTAATGATAAGTCCTGATTTGCGTCGCTTGCGCAAGCGCTTGTCTCTGTCGAGCAGCTTGTTGATCGTCTCTCCAACGAGTTCGATATTCTCGAGATCGACCCCGGAATCTGGCTCGTCAAGCAGCACGAGGTCGGGGTTTTGGGCGAGGAGTTGCAACAGTTCGGTGCGCTTCACCTCTCCACCTGAGAACCCAAAATTGACATCCCGAGTCAGAAAATCGGGCGAGATGTTGATAGTTTTAGCGACTTCTTCGGTATTGAAAGGCTGAGTGCCGTGTTTAGCGGCTATGTCGACCAAATCCTTGAGCTTCACCCCATGAATGGCCGGCGGGTGTTGAAATGAGATCCCGATACCAAGACGCGCCCGCTCGTTTACGGGCAGATGGGTGATATCCTCACCTTTGAAAAGTATGCGTCCCTCGGAGACGTGGTAACGGGGAAACCCCATGATTGTTAACACGAGAGTGGTTTTTCCCGAGCCATTTTGGCCAAAGAGGGCATGAGTCTCTCCTTCGTTCACCTTAAGGTCTAACCCCTTAAGGATTGGCTTACCGTCGACTTCTACGTGCAAGTTTTGAATATCAAGCATTTGCCATTCCACCTCTATTTTTACTCTTCAGAGAACAACTTTCTTTTCCGTTACGATCCGTCTTTGTGTGTGTCGTACGCAGTATTAAGCACGTCCTTAAACACGTCGCCCCCATCGATGACGACCTCGGGCCAAATAGAGACGCCCGAGTGCACGGTAACAGAATCGTTCACAACGACTCGCGGACCGATGACGGTGTTATTTTCGAGAACGCAATGGTCCCCTATGCTCGTTCCGTTGTCGACAATAGAACCCGAAACGGCCGTATGTGCACCGATCTTGACGTCGTTGTACACAATCCCAGAGAGCACTGACGTGTCATCGGCGATATCACAGCCGGACCCTATGGTCGTATAGGGGCTGATTAACACATTGTCGCCGATAACGGTGTTTGCGCCAATCACCACCGGGCCAACGATAGCTGAGTTTGACCCGATCGACACGTCAGTTCCGATTGATGCGGGGCCGTTTAGGCGCGCGTCTTTAATCTGGAAGTGTCCGACGATTTCTGTTCCGCGCAAGTTGTCGAGCAACCACCTCGACGCCTGTCGATAAGCCGTTGCGTTTCCAATGTCGGTCCAGTGTCCGCGCGCCATCCACGCCGACATACGCTCACTTGAACTGAGCAGCCGCGGAAAAAGGTCCTTAGCAAAGTCAAACCGCTCCTTTGGGATGTGGCTGAAGAGCTCAGGATCGCACATGTAGATACCCGTGCTTGCGAGATTGCTAAATATCTCGCCGGAACTCGGCTTCTCTCTAAACCGATGCACTCGATTATTAACGTCAATGTCAAGGATTCCGTATTCGCGTGGATCGTCGATGGACATCGCTCCGACTGACAGTATGCTGTCATTCTTACGATGGAACTGGTAAAACTCGCGAAGGTTAAAGTCCATCACGTGATCTCCTCCAACGACGAGAAAGGGCCCGTCGTTGAGGAGGTGCTCAGCGTTCTTGACGCTCCCAGCAGTGCCCAACTTGTGTCTCTCGCGAATATAGTTTATCTCTACACCGAACATCAGGCCATCGCCAAGGTACTCTTCGATGTTCCGTCCCAGGTACCCGAGGGTGATGACGATGTCGTTGAAGCCATTTGCTGACAGATGTTCGACGAGGTGACCGACTGACGGTTTGTTGAGAAGCGGGATGCTTGGCTTAGGCCGCTCGAAGGTCAACGGTCTGAGCCTCGTGCCGGCACCGCCACACATGATACACGCTTTCATCTATTTTTCTCTCATTCGTGGATTTATGGCCCGAGAATGTAGCCTCGGCGTATCAGCTTCATGAAAGAAATGCATTGACCAAACTTAAAATATTGCCTTTGCGAATTGCGTCGATTAAAAGATGTCGTTTTCGTTAATATTATCGAGTATGGAATCCCGGGCGTCAAGCTCGTTAATCGAGTCAACGTAGCACTCAAGGTGGACAATAAAATCTTCGAGCTTGTCAAAAGGAACGATGAAGCAATCGCCCTCACACAGAAGTGCATCGTCTATCCAGCTTACGATGACGGACACGCTGCTGACGGAAAACGCTCGGTCAAACTCGCCACAGCGGGCGAGGTGTTTTCGCGCCTGTGCCCGAATGGACGAGCTTCTAAGACGCGCCTTGCCGTACCGCTTGGCATCGATGAGCAGGGTCGTATCAAAGCGATAAGCGACGACATCAATTTCGTAGCGCCTACCTGCAGCCACGAAGACCTTCCTAAAATGAGTTGAAAAGCCGGCGCACTCGAGGACGTCACGGATTTGCTCCTCAAACTCTTGCCAGGTAGGCACATAGTCTGCTTCTGCACCCGCATCATAGTCGCCGAAGAGCGTAAGCAACATGAGTTACTCCGTGTCCTCCTTTTCCTCGTCTACATCCTCCTCTTCAATTTCCCTTGCGGCACTCCTGAGGCTCGCAGCCATCTCTTTTTTCAAAATAGCGATCTCCTTGTCGACGTCGACCGTTGGCGTTGACACGTCTTTGCGAGCTTTTACCGGTTCTTCAGTCGATCGTTGCACCTCTCGCGCTTGCACGTCGGTTTTGCGCTCGAGGTCGGCAAGCTGTTCAACGGCTCCGTTAAGCGCTTGTTTGGTAAGTGCAAGGAGTGAGTCGCCGCTGCGAAATCGCCGATCCTCCGTTTTCAGAAGCTCGTACATAAGAAGGATCCGAAGCTCTTTGATCTCGCTCTTGAGATCGCGGACCTCTTGGATGAGGGCGTCAATTCTGTCGTTTTTTGCCGCAGGCATTACGTTTCCATTTCGGCAAGCACGCTGAGGACATCCTCCGGCTCGTATCTGAGTTGAATCTCTCGCGTTCTTCCGCGTGTTCCTTTACCTGTAAAATCAGTGTTGATAAGTCGAATTGAATCAAGCTTGGAGACAATGTCATAAAATCGCGTATAGCCGAGGTGCGTCTCCTCGTTGAACTTTTTATAGAGCTCCCCCGCTTTTATCTTTGCCTCTTGCCCTGCGATCAGTTTAAGAAGGTCGCGTTCTTCTGCGCGCAGCGATTGGATTGAGTACGTGAGATGAACGAGGCGCGATTTTTCATATGAGTGCTCTACATCGTCTGCCGTGACGTATCTTCGCGCGCTTATCTCCGCTCTAAGTCCAATTTTTCTCAAGAGGTCGATCCCCACCCGTAGGTCGCTTGCCTCTTCCACATGATCAATGACCCTTTCAAGCACATCTTCAGGAACCACGTTTGCATAGAACCCGCGCCGCACGCGGTCTCCCAGAATGTCGCGTACCTCGGCACGGGTATAAAGCGGGAAGTATACATCCTCAGGAAGAAAAACCGACATCACACGAGGGTCGAGTTGCTTCGACATCTCAACCGAGAGGTCGCTTGATATTGCGATGACCCCGATCTTGACCTCTGCTGACACCTCGTGAGCTCGCAGGAGTGCATACAGGACTTTGTTGACCGTGTTCTCATAGAAGAGATAGTTGACATCATCAAGAGCGACGATGAGTACCTTCTCCTGATCGATGAGGTATTTCGTAATCTTTGTGAAGACACGTTTGAATGAAACGCCCGAATCGGGTGGCGTATACTTGAAGAGTTTCTTGTAGATCTCTGAGAATATCGCAAAGCGAGTTCCGTCGATTTGACAGTTTATATAAACCGGCACGACGCTGTCGGTGTAGTTTTCAATCTCTTCGAATACCTTCAGCACTGCCGTGGTCTTTCCTGTGCCGTGCGGCCCTGAACATAGACTGTTGATTGGACGGGCGCCCCGCAGTGCGGGACGGGCGGCGATCTCAAGAGCGCGCATCTGCGTCTCTCGATGGGAGAAGTGCTCTGGGATGTGGTCTAATTCAAAATAGCGTTCATCCTTAAAGAGCGTCTGATCCCACTGTAACAAATCCTTAGACGGTAATTTATGAGGCACGCCAATCGATTAAATGCTCAATTTGCATGCTATTTAACGTTATCCTGCCGAACGCGGGGATATTCTCTGTTCTGGGCGAATGGTGCCAATTAGGGCGCTATATGTGCGTAAAAATCAATTTCAGTGAACTCTTGTGAACGTGAGCGGATAAAAATGACAGAGCGTCCCCTTGACCGCTCACCGAGTTTTGCAAGGGGCATTACGGGTGTGATATACGATTACTTTCACGGCGCTCTTACCGTGCGCTTATCCCTTATCGATTCGTCGGCTCACTTGGTGAATCTATGGTAAGTGAGACCTTTCGTGGACTTATTGAACGTGCTGATTACTACGCAAGACAGGAGAAATTCCGCAAACTTGACGAACACCGTAATCGTCTGGAAAGGATCGAGCACAGCGTGCTTGTTCATTCATAGCTCTTAATTTGAGGGAGGTCGTTAAGCCTCTAGGTCGTGCTTTTTTGCCGCACGATCCATTTTTCAGGGTGGGTTAGTTCATCAAGCGTGGGAATGTCGCTCTGAGAGCGCCAAACCCTGTTAACGAAGTCGATCCCCTGACTTGTTTCAACGTGTGAGACGAACTGCTCTCCGAGGACATATTGCTCCATCTTCATACCAAGTCCTGTCGCGCGCTCAAAGAACCGCTCTCTCCCGCTTTTGTTCCTTCTCCGGAGGTCAAAAGCGCGCTTCATGTGATCATACGTTGCGAACAACTCCTTGCCGATCCTGTCCATGACAAAATCCGAATAGCCCTCAATCACGCTCATCAGAGCTTGAATCTGATTTAGGAGGTCTATTTGTTCAAGAGATAGAGCGGCGTGCAGGAGAGAGAATTGTCCTCGTTCGATGTAGTAACTCGCAACGGCGCGCGTCCGTGCTTGGACGCCGTCTGAAGCGAGTCCCTCGTTAGTTGCCTCAAGATATCGTTTTAGGAGTTGGTTTACATGTCCTTTAAGCCACGGCACCGACTCGAACACGACAGCGTGAGTCACCTCGTGGATAGCGATCCATCGCCGAAAGTCATTTCCCGCAAAAGAGAGTTGGCGCTCGACTATTTCGATATTCGGTTCCACAAAATAGATCTGCCCACTTACGATCTCGCGCCCGAAAAGGCTTGGGTCGTACTGACCGAGGACCTTTTTTGCAAGGTAGCCAAGCAGAAGGCTAAAACCGACTGTTGAGATGACTTGATTCGACTTGTACACCCCCCTGCTTATAAGCGAATCACCCTCACGCGTCATAAGCGCCTGTTCGAGCGGCGCAAACTGATCAGCGAATGCATTGATGTTCGTCTTTATCCAATCATACCTGTCAAAGACTCGTATTTGACGAGCGCGTGGTGCTTGAAGCCCAGTTACTTCGATGATTTGCGGCATGGCTGCGTCCACAAACCCGCTATACGTTGGCAAAAGCCGTTTTTTATCTGCGTGAGGCCATCGCTGCGCGTCGCCGACGTTTGCCGCGTTTTTCGCCACTTGCCTCCAGTCTACAGCGCCTGCAGGCGAACGTAAGAACTGCAGACCGGAGTTTAGCACCAATCTTGGAATATCGACCATTATTGTCTGTCCCTTGTCGAGCGAGTTGTTTATATTAGCTTCCCTTGACAAAGTTTTACAGTGCGCAAAGAATAGGCCCCAGAAATAGTGCAGTTCGTGTGGTCGCACAAGCCGATCGTTTGCACCTACATAAAGTCTACTAAGCCCATCTGTTTCGAGGCGTCGCTCTCGAACAACGAGTTGACTGACATCTCAAGGAGCATAAGCCGCTGGCGCGTATACTTGGACACGCCATACTCGTCGGCGATCTGGATTGAACGCGCCATGTACTTCGTTACCGAGCCTTCGTGAACGGTGAGCACGATCTTTCCACCGCATTTCGGACAGTTGCCGCTAATGGGCGGCCGTCGCACCTTGTAATTACATTTCACACACCTCACCTTTTGGCGCGAAAACGCTCGCAGATTGCCAATAAGGTCGGGGAGAAAGTGCGTCTTGATAACGCGCTCTGCGACGTCTCGCTCGTCTACGGCGCGAATGCGACGAGCAAGTTCAAGCTGCATCTCCATTTTTTCCATCATAGACTCAAGCACTTTGTACGAGCTGTTCAAGGGACCGAGCGAAATCGACGACGACTGATGGGTAAACTCAAAGCCCGTGTATTCGGCATTCGTGCCCAATCGCGACGCTACCGTTGCTACGTGAACCTGCTTCGGGTCTTCAAAGCGCAGGGTTGCGCGGTAGAACTCAAGCGGATACTGCTCAATTATGTCGAGGTTGTGCGCTTCGGCGTCGATCTCCTTCGGATCGATCCGCGTCGTCAAGACGAGTGGGGCGTCCATTTTGCCCCCGCGACGATCCGGCAGATACGACAAAGAGAAGTTTAAAAGTCCGTCCAAAAGAAGAACGACGCAGTCCTCATCTCCATCACAATTTCGACGCTTTGAAGCGTGGAAGAATGGATGAGCGAAGCTCGCTGAAGCAGGAGTGAAACCAATGACGCGGCCTAATACGCCGGCGCTTGTGTGAGGTGCCAGCCCGATCACCAATGCACCAATGAGCTCCTCTTTCGAATCTGCCTCGTAGTAAGGGGGTCGTTTATAATATTTGACGAGCAGGTCGTCAATGAACTTGGATACGCGCAAAAGCCACTCTCCGCAGTCCTCAGATAGTATGATATCCTGCGGAGCCAGTTCAACGACCTGATCGTCGTCTTTCACGTCGTACCCTAACTCGACGAGCTTGCTCGCAGGAACTGAGATCTCCCTCGGTGTGAAGTGCGTCGTGGGCAGATCAGTTAAGTCGTATCTGCAGGTCCCATCCTTGAACACGAAGATCTCGTGCTTTGCGCGTAAAATACCTTTTTCTAGGGGTTCTGGGGTTTTATTTTTGGATATAAGGCCTAAGACGCCTTTAAATCTGTCGAATCGCGGCGTTTCGTCAAGTCGGGCAAGCGCTTGCTGGTACACCTTTCTTAAATCAACAGATTGGATCCGATGACTAACACCTTGTCTACCGCACTTTGGACACGCGCCCCCATTTCGCAGATCGCGCGAACATGTCGGACAGAAAATAATGGGCTCTGTAAAACCTCCGCATTCGCAGCGCGTTTGATAGGTTGTGTTCTGACATATTGGACATCGACGGACGCCTATGTCAACGTCAATTATACCGAGGTAATGGGCGTCAATTTCCGAGGCGTTTTCGACGGCCGCTTTTGATGACCCGGCTGCCCTTCGAAGAGATCGGTCACGCCCACCTGAATTGCCGATAGGGAAAAGCACATGCGGAGGGGGCTTCATTTCTCGGGCGTGAGATTTCTCAGGTCGTCCCATGCGCCCCCCGATCCTTGATGGGGCGCGTTTCCGTATTTCGATCTTGCTAAGCAGCGTGACCGCGTCAATCGTCGACTTGATGCGCGGGCTTTTAAGAGAAAACCACTCCTTGCCTAGTGAGTCGGTAAGCCCGAGACTTTTAATGAATGCCGCTGCGTCTTTAATTATCATTTGATCTTCAGTTACAGTGTGTGGGACAAGCAGCGCTTCTAACAGCTCCTTTATCTTGGGATCACGAGGCAAAATGAGGTCGACAGGCTCTTCATAATCGTGCTTGGCTTCAACTATCAATTCGCCCTGCGATGTCTGGCCCGTTTGGCTGACAAAGTCCGCGAGCAGTGTCAACTGTTTAAGCGTTATATCGTGCCATAAATAGGTGAACTTGGGGTGCAACGGGACACTGAAGTGCCGCGATAGGTTCAGCGCGGATGATGCAGTGAGTTCTTTTACATCAACAGAAGGGGCGGGTTCGTGCAAGCTCGTTGCCCCTTCTTCGAGATCTTGTATCCACCATTCGTGCACGTACGGTGAAGGGATCAGTGGATGGTTATTACCTAGGAAGTCACCGTAATTTACGAGAATCTCTCCAATGTCGAGGATCTCGTCGATATCGTTTTGATGTTTGAGGGCCGCTTCGTACGAGTCAATGCGGAAGACGCTTCCGTTAGATAGTTTAACGGTTGGGCCTTCAATCGAATCGACTGAAGAAATGCCAGCAGCCTTACCTGGCCGTTCCATCTTCAATTGCGTTCCCGGAGCGAGGAACTCACCGAGCACGACCATCGTTGCGGGGTTGATGCCAGCAGAGGCAAAGCCCGTGTTACGTGCTCGCCCATAGCGAAGACGAAAGCCTCCCTTACGGGAAGGATGCGAGAACACCGGCCGGCCCGCAATGATATCCTCCATGTACTTCCAGCTTGGGGCAATCGTGCTTTCGCCGCCTCGCCTTTTGGAGATTTTTGACCCTTCTTCACCCCCCTCTTCAGACACGTTAACGTGAATGATCTCGTCTAGCCACCCCCACCCATCCAGTCCGAGCTGCGACACGTACTTCTTCACTTTTGGCGCTTTCTGAGCCAGTCCTTCTGCTAAGACGAGCGCCATGCCACCGCGAACGGCGTTCGTTTTCACACGTTCAAGGTTTCGATAGCCAGAAACCTCCTCTTTTTCTGTTGCTTCGCCATTTATGCAGATAGGGCAATTCGTGACAATGGTTCTGATGTCATCAGCCGGGGGCGTGTATTGCAGGTTCACGAGCGTCTTGTAAAGGGGAATCTCTTCAACATATCGCTCAACTTCATCAGCCCGTGGCACATATCGGCCAATGCCGACCGCGTGCCTAACGTAGTCGGCGACCAACACAGAGAGGGCTTGAGCAGTCCCACCCGCGCTTCTTATGGGGCCGGAATAGAATATTTGTAAGTAGTCGGTTTGATCGTCATTCTTTCCGAGCTCTACGCGTGCAATTCCCTCGATGGGCGCTGCTACCACACCCTCGGTCAGCATCGCAACTGCGGTCCGAACGGCCTTTTCTACAACTTGGACCTTACTCTCATAAGTGCCGAATTCGCCCTTAGCAAAGTCCAGACCAATTTCGAGGGCAGCCTCTTCGCGGGACATTGTTTCATTAAGCTGCCTTATGCGCTGCGCAATTCCAGGGATGCCGATGAGGTTCTCAACGCGCTCAGCGAGGTCACGAGCAGGTAGGATTTCGGGAGAAAGAGATGGATCTTCGCCGTTTTTCCGTGCTTCAGAGGCTATAGCGAAACAGGCCTGAAGCTCAGTTTCTAGTTTTTCAAAGTATTCACTGATGTCTCTAATCATTACATTCTCTTGACAAGCCGACCGGAGAAGAAACGACTCCTTATCAACGATATTGTGATTGATATACGTTAACCTTTCTCGTGTTGGATTTTTTTGGAATAACAAAAAGACGATCGAGATTTCCCAGAGCTAACGTTCTTTAGCCTGACGGAAATAGAGATAAATACATGTAAACATATCATCCCGTGGTTAAAATGGCTGGTATTAATATATTTAAGCTCAAAAACGATTACGTCTTTAAACAGTACCTTGGCGATCCCGGACTCTTCAAGCAGTTAGGCGATTACTACAACGGAGCACAATATCGTTTTGAAATCCCCGAGGCGGAGCTAGATAAGGTTCAAGACATCCTTCAGGCAGCAGGGTACGATATTACTATGATCGACAATCTTAAAGAGTTCGTCGTAACGATCGGCCGATTTCAGAAACATAAAGATATCCTAAAAAACAGCGTCGACGTCCAGGAGGTTGGGGACGACAAGATCTTTCTAATGAAGGATCAGGAATCGGTTGAAATGGCGCTGAGCATGGGCGCTACTAAGTACGAAGGTGACCTCTTCAGCTAAACGAGCTTCTTTGTCGTTCACCACCGCTTGCCTCACCTAGCTTGTGAGAGCAGAGCTGCATCTGCCAAACTTACAGCGTCGCCAATACACCGATTACGTGTCCGAATATCGTATCCCTTGTTAGTTAGGATATTAGCTAGTTTTGCTAATATTCTTGCTTTTCGGTCGTTTGATCTCTCAAGCGCTCTGTTCGGGTCCGCTCATTTTTTTCGGCGTCTTTGGCCGCGATTTTTTGGTAATTCTGAGGCCTTTCAAGATGTTTCGCGTAAGCACGGAGCTTGTAACGTAAGAGCATAAAGAGCAGAAGGACACGTTAAAGCTCATTTGTAGTTGTTTTGCACTCGCTGACGAAAAGTTATATACTCTTTAGCACAGGAGTAAGCAAGAGTTCTGGGAGTACCTCCCGGATGCGCAGAGGTTCTAATGCCAATTTCCACTGACGACATAACGATAGAAAGTTTTCCCACGCTATTTGACCAGATCATTGAGCAAAAGCAGAAGGTGGGTTTGACACCCATCCAGAATAATCCGTCCGATCTCTTAGATCGAGCAAAATGTTACGGAACGCAGTTTAAGAATGGGTCTTGGAACTGGGCATCAAACATTTGGAGCCGAAGTGCTGCAGGCAGCGTCGTTGTCGAGCGCGAAGAGGATTTGCGTATCGAGCATCAGCTATTGATGCTGCGCGTGTTGGAGCACATTCTTGATCAGCCGATGATTCAGGCAGATGCCTCGCTCGGCCAAAAGGGTTCAAAGGGTGAAATGAAATGTCGACTCTACTGCGACTCGCAGTTTCCTGACATCGCATATCGTTGGCAAGCGGTGAATTTTCCGGGCGATCCTGATGCACAACCTGACGCGCAGGTCTTTATGATCCCTCATTACCTTGAGAATCCCAATGTGCCCGGGAAAAACGAGATGCTCAAGGTCATCAGGTTTCCCTTCCACAATTATTCGATCGTCGTTGGATCGTCTTATATGGGAGAAGCGAAGAAGGCCTTCCTTTCACACTGGATATATGAGGTCTATAAAAGGGGGGGGACAGGCGAGCACGCTTCGCTAAAAGAGTTTACGGTCAAGCGTCTTGATGGCACAAGCAAGAACATAGTAATGTGTGTGTGGGGATTGACAGGCAGCGGAAAATCCACGCACGGGCATTATGTCTATGATGAAAACATTGCACAGATCTATATCGATAAGTTTGGAATTGATCCGCTTGCGTTCATCTCTAACCAACTGATAAGAAATGACGACGTCGTGGCAGTGTTCGAGGACCAAGTAGCCAGTCCAGAACGGGGCTGCTGGACTAAAACAGAGGACGTCGACGTTACGCAGCATGCCATTTACAACGCCGGGACGTCGCCGAACGCACTTCACGAAAACACTGAGTGGGACGAATATGGAAACGTGAGTTTCCGTGGAGAGATACTCCAGTATCATGGAAAATTGAATCAAAACGCGCGTAGCATTATTTTCTTGGAAGATACCGGCTACTTCGATGGAAATGTCGACTCTGCTGGGCCGCTCAATATGGCAGTATTCATCAGTCCCGGGTATATCTCAGATTATGCGTGGGTTAAGCTGAATGATCCGGCGTTCGCCGCAAAAGTGCTCGCAGACGGAAGAACGATTGGTCACCCGGCGCAAGGCCGAGAGGGCGTCGGTGGTGAGAAATACGAATCTAGATATTGTCTTCCATTCACGATGGGCGTTGGAAATGCCGCCCACGTCCACCGATTTTATTCCTCTATGAAGGAGCGGGTGGGCACTGATAATCCGATCGAATCGTACCTGATCAACACGACGGGACGCGTCGGCGCTAAATATGTCTGGGTCGATACGCACCTTGGTGACGAACCCGTCTGGCTGGCAAAGACTCTTTTTGAAGAAGTTAATGGTAAAAAGAAGCCTGTCGGAGGGACGGGCCCGACCATCGAAGAGACACAGCTATTCTTGATTCAAGCAACGCGCGGGGCAGTTGACTATCAGCCACACCCACTCTGGGGTGACAGTGTGCTCGTACCAACCGCTGTTGAGGGGTTGTCTCAAGAACGTTTACAGGAACTTAATCCGTTTATGTATCGGACCGCAGAAGAGATGGAAGCACTTCTCAGACAACAGATTGCGCAAAGCAAATATTATCTTAAAGCCCAGTGTGCACGGCTTAACAAGCAGATAGTGAATGCAATGGACTTCTAACGGCAACTGACTGAGTCAACGCGCGATGCTGACTGCTTTATTGTGTGATATACGGCGATCCTGTGGGATATCGCATTTTACATATGTGAACCATTTTTGAATGATGCGGCTGCTCAAATCTAGATTCCTGCGGCAGATCGTCTGCCTTTAAACTTAACCTGATACGCAAGCTTTATGGCTTTGTTGCGATAATGTAAACTGAGTTTATGACCGAAATAAAGTTGTGTAAGTCTTGTGGAGCGCCTTTAAGCCCTACAGCGAATTTTTGCAGGGAATGCGGAACACCTGTACTAAAACCGGCCAGCGTCGTTGAGAGCGTATCGACAGCGCCCGTAGAGAAAGCTGCCGCAGAGACAGCGGCGGAGCCGTCAACTGCAAATGAGCTAGTCAACGATGGCGTTGCTCTGTACGAAAAAGGTGACTATAACGGCGCATTAAGCAAGTTTGAAAAGGCGACTGAATCCGATCCAGCTCTGGCAGCTGCCTGGAGTGACAAAGGCTGTGCATTGGGGCGTCTAGGCAAGTCCGACGCGGCTTTAGAAGCGTTCAAAAAGGCGCTTGAGATTGCACCTGACAATATCGCAGCGCGCGAAGGCAGAGCACTATGCATACGGGTGCTTAGCTCTTAGTAGAAAGCTATTTCCGCCGCTTTGGATGCGGGCCTTCGAGATAAATAGGGCTGCAACTGTCGCGTATCGGGGCAAGGATTTAAGGCGACCCTCTCGCCGGTTAGTGTAACCGCTCTGCAGAAAAAGTGGGCTGAACCAAGACGGTAAGGCCTTTGGCTGGCAACCAATCTGCATAAGGAGTGGCAGTTATTGTGGCGCTGCCTACCGTGATAAGCTTCTTTTTTTTAAGTGCGGTCTTTTGCGATGTGTCGTTGATTGTTAGTCAGCCTGTTGGCATGGTTACTCCAGCACTCAAGTCTATGCGATTCAAAACATATACGCTCTTCTAAGATGACGTTTGATGGGCGTACTAATAATCGATAAAGTGAATCGTTTGTAGGGGTTGGAATTCGTGAGCATCTTCGACAGCAAACCCAATATTTCAAAAATGGTCGGTGACAGTGACGTTGAAAACCTCGCTCACCTCGTCGAATTTGGCAACCCTAGCTTCGACCAGGATGAAAACAGGCGCAGAGAAGCCGTCGACGCGCTTGGAAGTCTTACAGATCAAAGGGCGATTGCTCCTCTCGAGGGAGCCTTGCAGGATGAAAACGGGCGTGTGCGCGTAAGCGCCGTGTCAGCTCTCGAAAGGCACAAGGCATTTGAGCCCCTCTTTACTGCACTGCATTCAAAGGATAACGAGGTGCGCCGGGCCGCAGCCGAAGCCCTCGGCCAGCTGGGAACTCCAAGCGCCGTTGTACCGCTCATAGGGAGCTTAGATGATGATGACCGGCGTGTTCAACTCGCCGCTGTTAAGGGATTAGTTCACCTCAGAGAACCATCAATAGAAGCGTTGATACGAACACTGCAATCTACGAACAAAAACGCACGCAGAGCTGCAGCCGAAGCCCTCGGCCAGCTGGGAACACCAAGCGCCGTTCTACCGCTCATATCTGTCCTAAGAGATCAGGACTGGCACGTACGTTTTGCAGGAGCGTGTGCGCTTAAACAATTAAACGACCTGCGTTCATTAGACCCATTCATACACGCCTTGGGAGATGAATCGTCCGACGTCCGACGGGCCGCTGCCGAAGCCCTCGGCCAGCTCAGAAATTCCCGCGCGGTTCAGCCACTCATCCGCGCGTTATACGCCGAAAATAGTGACGTCCGGCGGGCCGCCGCCGAAGCCCTCGGCCAGCTCAGAAATTCCCGCGCTGTTCAGCCACTCATTGAAGCGCTCTCCGATCGTTACAAAAATGTGCGTCAAGTTGCGGCCGTAGCACTTGGGG
>Ga0209123_1000897_pt1 | contig 33636 bp, 41 predicted proteins | sample BarGraIncu00431A_FD_184500 | JGI IMG/M metagenome (GOLD analysis project Ga0209123, IMG submission 184500) | Arctic peat soil microbial communities from Barrow, Alaska, USA - Barrow Graham LP Incubations 004-31A (SPAdes) (version 2) | ecosystem: Environmental > Terrestrial > Soil > Wetlands >... | reverse complement strand
AAATTTTATTAATAAAATGATTTTTTCTTATTGATAAAGTGATTTTATAGGGTTAACCTGACGTAAATCACCTACTAATAATAGAAATAAAATGACGTTTCAATTAGTTATAATTTGACGTTTAACATTCTGGCATTTACAAAAACACAACAAGTTGAGAGAGTTAAAATATATTTGACTAAAGATAAAGTAGCTTTAATAAAAAGAGCCATTATATTAACCAAAGATATTTCGTTAAATGCAATGAATGAAGATATGAAATATGTATTTATATTAGAGAATAAAAGGTTTAAGATAAACAATATAGATATGTGTAACGTCAGCAAAATACGAAGTAATCGCTTTAGAGAAGCATTTAATGATATACAGAGTGATGTACTAGAAAAAGTTAAGTACACAGCATACAATCTAAGGCAAATGTACAAAACTGCAATATATAATGAAGGTTCAAAAGAAAATGTAAGCTTAATTATTTTAGAAAAGTTAACAGGAACTAAATATAAGACGGATATAAAACATTATATTTTGAGTAATGATATTAGCTTGTATGCAGAAATATTTTCAGGGGTAACTATCTCTGATGTAAATATTAAAGGTGAAATAATAAATGAACAACAAATTGATCTTCTTAATCCTGTTGAGGATGGGCTAGGTGCTTGTAAGCGTGAATGTTGTGAGATAGATAATATGTATAAATGTCTAATATGTACAAATTTTGTAACATCAGTTTCTAGAAAAAATAAATTTAAAAATAAAATTCAAGCCAATAAAATAACGCTTCAAAAGGATATTAGTGAGTATCAAAAAAACTATTTGCTTTCTGAAAATAAAATTTATGCTGCATATTATGCTGAGATTATAAAATTGGAGGGGGAACAGGTGATAAAGTGAAAGATTTAACTTTTGAAACAAGTAATGGCATAACATGGAACAAAAATATTTTAGAATGTTATAACATAAATAACAAGAATTTTTCTAAAGCTAAGAGATTTAAACTACCCTTGATAAAAAATTGTTATTACCAAGATGATATCTGGGACTTTACAGAATTCAATAAGATTGGGAATGAAAACAGAAAATATATTTATGATTTTAAAAAAATAGATGTTGCTTATACACGATACGTAAAAGATTTTATATTATCATCAATGCTTATTGACGAAAATGGTGCATCAAGCGTTTTTTCTGGCTTTTATGAAATGAAAAAATTCACTGATTACTTATCAAAAAATAAAGTGTATAATCTTCAAATGATTGATGAGCAATTAATTATGGAGTTTTTTAATGAAAACAAATATTCTAATTCAACTTTAGATAGATATAAAGCTATAATAGTTATTTTTTTGAATATATCACAAACTTATGATCAATCATTAAATTTTGATGATGCATATAATTATTTAAATCTATATGATAATATCAAGTCTCAATTAGAATTAGAAAATAATAAACATAAATTAATTCCACTTACTATTTGTAATAAAATTGTATCAGTGGCAATAAAGCATTTAATTGAAATTAACAACAGGCTATTAGATACAGATGCTACATTAACTAAAGAAACGATAACCGAAGCAATGTCATGTTGTATGATAATTATATTAGCAGAAACCGGAATTAGAATTGGAGAGTTTGATAAACTAGAAATAGATAAGTTAATAAAAGTAGGACCTAAAAATGAGGAGGCATTTTTCTATTTAGAGTTTCTTACGTATAAAACATCACTTAAAGTTGACGGACATTGGACTTTTACATTCATGACTGATAATGCTGTATTTGCATATAACACTTTGTTAAAAGTAACATCAACGAAAAGAAGGAATAGCAAATACTTATATATATCTAAATCAGATGATAAATATAAAAATATAAGTACATTAGAAAAACATATATATAGATTTTTTGCTTTATACCAAGAAGAATTAGAATTTAAGGATATGACAGAAATCCAAAAGGGTAGTTTTAAATGTATGGAAGTTACAGAAAAACGAAAGTGTGAATGGTATAGGGGAACATTTAGTAATATGACGATTGGATCATATATGTATTATGTAACCCCTCATCAATTTAGAGTAACAGTAGCAACAATTCTTTATAAAAAAGGGTATTCCGTAGAATTTATAAGAAGACATATGAATCATATGTCTTCTATCATGACCCAACACTATATACGTACCGAAGAAATTAAAAACAAGGAGAGCAATATTATAGAAGCAATAATGAATAGAGCCTCTAGTGAAGGTGATATTTTGGAAACTAATATTGATAAAACAAATAATTTATATATAAAACAAGAACTAAATAATAAAGACTATATAGTTGCTTATTCCAATATAAACAGATTTTTAGATAAGATAAACAGTAATAATAATAGAAAAGTTAATCTAAAAGTGTATGAGGACATTCTACAAGTAATAGAAATGTTTAAATTAAGGACTCCTATTACCGAAACAGAACTAGGATTTTGTGTTAGAGATGCATTAATTAAACTTTGTGAGAGGCAAACATATATATCATCGATTGAAGATGGATATTACATTGCACCACATATTCCAACATTGGAAAGCTTGGAGTTCAACTATATAAGGTTTAAAGAGAAAATACAAGTTATTAAACATAATGAAGAAATTTACGAAAAAAACCCTAAATATTTAAATGAAGTCCAGAGAGAAATTAAAGGTATTAAAAAATTTATTGAATATAGATTGGCACCTGAACTAATTTTGTTGAAAAATGAAATGAAAGTAAAAGAGGTCAATTGTATATTAGAAAATAATAAATCTTTAAAAGAAATTATTGATAATATAAATTCAATTGATAGAGAGGTGTATGCATGGATGAACAAGACATTATAAATAAGGTAGTATTATATTTAGAAGAATATGAAATAAGTAGTTTGGATAAGCATAAGGAACAAACAATAAATCAGTTGGTAAATATAGAATCATATTTTGAAAAATGTAATGAAATATACGATGAAATTTTACAAAAATTTGAGTGTATAAATTTATCAACAAGAGGCATTTGTAGAAATTCGGAAATTAGTAAAAGTACAATATATAATAATCCAGATATACTAAAGAAATATATAGAATGTAGAGTTGTTGATATGAAGTGCAATGTACAAATAATACCAAAAGATGAATTAGAAAGGTTAGAAAAAGAAAACTTAGATTTAAAAGACATCTTAAATAAGACATTAATAAATAAGATAAAATATTTAAATTTGAAAAATGAAAATATAGAATTAAAGAATCAACTTTCTAAAGTATATAAGGATCTTGATTTATATAAACAAGAAAGAAAAGAGCATATTAACAAAATTAATGAATTAGAAATAAATATATATCAAAAAAATAATATATTGGAATTTAAAAAATAATCATAGTAGGTAGAAGCCTTAAGGATGGAGATATTTTTTTGTTTTAGTTATGCCTACAGAGAAAATTTTTCAGTTCTTAACAAATGTTGAGATGCAGAATCATTTTTCGGTAAGAATAATATTATGATTTAGAGGTACCAATTGGTGCCTTATTTTTATTTTTTACCATTAATTAGATGTATTTTAATATTTTAATAAGTTTGGTACGGTCACTTCTTAATATGAGCATTCTTGAGGATTGATGTTAATGGTAAACTAAAAGGGGGATACTTCGGCAAACTAAAAGGAATAATAAATTCCAGTTAAGTACAATAATACCTCCTAAGTCGTCACAACTAAAAACACCACAAACTTTTATTGTTTGTGACGTCTAATAAGAATGTTGCGTCATATTATAGTTAAATTTTTTTTTACTGCTTTATTAAGAAACTTAGTTCGCAGAAAATTTGTTTAATATTTATTTATTTTTTAATTCTGTTAGTTCGCCGTCTATCACATTTACTATTCTTTCACAGTATGATGCAACTTTTAAATCATGTGTTACAATAATAATCGTCTTTCCTTGTTTGTTAACACCTTTTAATAATTCCATAATTTCTGTTCCGGTTTTCTGATCTAAAGCCCCTGTAGGCTCATCTGCATATATAATACTCGGATTTGTAACTAACGCTCTTACAATTGCTATTCTTTGTTGTTGTCCTCCTGATAATTGACTCGGCTTTTTATGTAAATGTTCACTTAATCCAACATCCATTAGCCCCTTCTTTATAATTTCTAATCTTGTTTTTTTTCTTATTCTTTCATTTATAGTCTTGAAATTGTTTCCATACAAAATTGGTAATTCAAGATTTTCAAATACTGTATATTCTGGAATTAATGCAAATTGTTGGAATACAAAACCGAATTTTTCGTTTCTTATTTGTGCTAGTTGTCTTTTTTTAAGGTCTTTTATATCTCTTCCATCTAATAGATAATTACCGTTACTTTGCTTATCTAAGCACCCTAGAATATTTAATAACGTTGTTTTACCTGCTCCAGATGGTCCCATTATTGCAACCATTTCACCCTCATTTATAGATATATTAACATTTTTTAATGCATAAGTAACGCTTTTATCATAAATATATTCTTTAGTTAAATTTTTAATCTCTATTATACTCATAGTATCTAATCACTTCCTTTGTTAATTAGTTTCACAGGTTCAATCCTAATAATTTTTATTGCAGGAATTAAAGAAGATAAAACACAAAATATAAGCATGATTAATGTAGATATAAATATAGTAATCAATCCAATTTTAATAGCGCTAATAAACAAAGATATAATTAAAGCAAGCATAATACCCAGAAAATTGCCTACTAAAAATAAAAATAAGATTTCGCCAACAATTAGCTGCATAATATTTTTTGGGGTAGCACCTATAGAATACCTTATTCCAAACTCTGTTTTCCTTCTAATAATTGAAGATAATATAACTCCAATCAAACCAAAAGAGGATAACATAAGTAATATTAATGAAACACCTACAGATGCTATAATTGGAATTTTATTTCTCTCTATGTATTGGTTAACTTCATGGTTTATAATATGAACAGAACCTGTCATATTATATTGGTTAAGTACTTTACTTAAATCTGTCTTAAATGAATCTTCAGCAAAATTGTTTTTTAAATTAATCAATAAATTATTTCCGAATAAAGAGGGTTCACTTTTAGGGAGTATAACTATTATTTTATCATCAGTCCGTTCTATATTATCACTTATATCACTTGAAAATGAATTAGTTAAAAAAAACGTATTATTTTTAATAATACCTTTTACAATAATTGAATACTCTTTATTAACATTATTTAGTTTTATAACTTTAGTAGTACCTATTGGCATAATATTTTCGACATTTTTTCCTACTAATACAGGTATACTATTACTTTTATAGTCTTTAATAGCTTCTATACTTTTGGAATTATTAATGACATTAATTAGATCACTATCTATTGCTAGTACTTTCACATTTTTATATAATCCATCTCGTCTATCAGATGTATCTGATGTTACATAACCAGTATCATATGATCCAATCGAAGCAACTCTATTATCATTTTTTATATATTTATATAAATTTTCTATTATCATTTTTTGATCTTTACTTAAATTTCCGCCTAAACTATCCATATTAGTAGTCATATATAATGTATTAAGTGAAAATATAGATTTTACTTGAGTAATATGAGAAATATTAAATTCTAGTAAGCCTAATCCAATGCAGATAGAAAAAGAAGCTATAAATAGTTGTATTAATATTAATATTGACTTATTTTTCTGTTTCATATGTGATTTTATTATCATCATAACCGTATTCAAATATATTCACCTCCATTGATTAACTTTTTTGTAGATGCCTTTTATATAAGTAGTTTACTACGATTTCAGCGCCTCTGCTGGTTCCATTTTTAGCATTTCTTTAATTGGAGCAATGGAAGAAATAAAACCACAAATTATTGAAACACTAAAAGCTATGATCCAATTATATACAGATATTTCAATAGAAGTCCCGTTTGTAACAAAAGAACTATAAAATACTTTGAATATTAAACTATGGACTACAATTGCTAATATTGATGAAAAAATAGCTATAATAGATGTCTCTAAAATAATACAAATGATTAATTCTGTATCAGTTGCGCCTATAATTTTTTTTATACAAATTTCATTTTTCCTATTAAATATCCAAAATAAAGACAAATTTACTACGTTGATAACAACTACAATTAAAATCATACCTGATATTAGCATAGTTAGAAATATACTATTAAATATGCTACTATTGTCTCTACTATCTATTGTGTCATAACTAATTTCGCAATTAATGTCATTTTTAAAAGAGCTATTTATAATCTCTTTTAAATCAACCTTATTATTTTTATTTTTTCTTAATAATAATGATATAGAATAATCTTTTCTTGTACTAATTCCAACCATTCTTTCATTAAAATTAAGCTTTATTAGTTTAGGCAGTGCAGTAAATGGGATATATATAATATTATCCCATTGAGTCTCCCTGGTTTTTCTGCCTGCTATACCTATCACTTTATAAATTTCACCATATATATTAATTTCTGAGTTATTATCAATACCATTTGGGAAAATTTTACTCTGTATACCTTTGCCAATAATAACAACTTTATTATTACTATTACATTCTGAATTTGAAAAATATCTTCCATACATTATTGGGATATGCCAATCACTTTTTCTAGTATTAATAATTGGAATAACAGATGATGAATAACTTTCATTATTATTTATTTTAACATTACCAAAATTTAATATTTGCACTTCATAATCTTGAGACAATTGTTCCATAATCTTATTTATACTAGTATATGATAAACTATCTTTTTTACTAGAATTAACATTTGCAATAATCATATTATTAGCGTTGCCTGATGTGCTATCTAAGCTATAATCACGTACATTTTTAACAACACTGATACCAAGTGATAAAAATAAAATACCAATAAAATAACCAATTATAAGAAACATAACTGATAATAAATTTTTTCTATAATTTTTTAATATACTAGCTAACATATTTTCACCTCACAATTAACGTAATTCTATGGGAATAGTCTAAAAAATGTTTTGTGTTATTTTGAAAATTTAAAGGATTACTTTGTAAAAAAGCCCAAAGTTCATATTTCCCTTTTTTTGTAGGAGCTTTAAAAGTAATTTTTTTATATAATAAACTAGATTTTTGATTTTTTATTAATAAATATTTATCTAAATTATTAATTAAACATTGTTCATAGTTAACATTTAGCCAAATTAAATAATTATTAACACCAGCATATCCACCAAATCTTATTGCTAAAGGAACATCTTGTCCAAGTTTAGCATATATTTTATTCTCTGGTATATAAAACTTCTGTATATCATCAAAATCTTGATTAATAATAATTCCTGAAAAACTATTATTTGCACTTATATTTGTGTAAGCTAAATTATTATTGAATTGAGTAAATTTGTTTTCGATATTTTTTATATTAATATTTATTTTTAAATTATATTCTACATTTGATCCAAAGAAACTACTCACAGATCCCAAATCAGATGCATGCTTGTTAACGCCTGCAACAACACTAACAACAAATGAATTATTTTCATAAGGAATTCTATTATCAAATACAATTGGTATGGTTATTGAATCATTCACATCTAAATCAAATTTATATTCGTTTGAATATTGATTATTGGCTATAAATGGCGTTTTATCACAATTTAGGTATAACATTAATGAAAATGTACTTTTTTTATCTGAATTATAGTAAATATAATATCACAATCAAATTTTCCATTTTCCTCTACATTAAAAGTAAAATCATTTATAGCATAATTTTCTTTTTTCAACTGTATTCCATATCCACTAAAATGGGTCTTATTTTTATTAGCTTTTCTATTTATATTTTTGTTTAATATGATAACTCCACCTATAATGACAATTATTAAGAATAAAACAACAAATAACATTTTATTTCTACTTTTTATCACAATATACTAATCCTTTCTTATATATAAATAATACGTATATATAAATATTCATATATACGTATTTATTTTAATATTTAATATGTGTAGCTTCCAGAATCACTCCAAGATGTAGGGCTAGAATCAGCATCTGTTCCCCAATAATATGAAAGGAATTTAGTTCCGGCTGAAGCCTACGTTGATCCATAAACTTTCGCAGTAGTAGCTTGATTTGTCCATGTTAAATTTCCAGTATCACTCGAGTTAGTAAGTGATCCACTATTATATACTTCAATTTTAGCTCTTATTATATTTGTATCTTAATCTGCATGCGTTGTAGCACTCGCCCATGGAGCAGATGTTATTGGATTACCTTTTAACATGTACCCATAAAAGTTTGCATTATTAGCTGCAAATGCAGTAACACAACCAGAAGCTAATATTGCTGAAACGCAACCTAGTGACATTAACCTTTTTCTTAATTTCATATAATATTACCCTTATTTAGTTTTAAATGTACAAATATGTAATTTTTAGTATTAAATTATACATTGATAAAAGAATAACATTAAAACTACAATAATTCAATGCTTTTTATTGGAGTCGAAGTTATATTATTAGTATAATTAAATAATTATTTTATGTCGTACTCGTAATTTAGAATTAAACCGCTAAAGACGGTGGCAGACGAGTGCTAATTCATCAATTTAATTTTTACTCAAATAAAAACCTGCAAGTTTTTGAATTTGCCTTGGATGGGTAAATCTTTTTATATCACCAACTTCAGCAATGAATCCTGCAGAAGTCATTATTCCAAGACCTTTAAAAGATAATCTCCTTGACCCCAGGCACCTGAAAAGCTAATTCCTCAATTTATATTTCTAATTGTTCGTTTTGTTTCAGATATAGTTCATACTGTTCCAAGTTAGGCTCCCTTTTAGCCATTTTAAGGCCTTCTTTAATTCCAATAGAAATCTTAGCTGCTTCAACAAGTCTTACAGCCCTTTGAATGCCTACGGCACGTTTGACTTCTTTCTTCCATGTCACAACTATTTGTTGCACACCTGTTAATAAAACTTCCGATGGTGTAGCAAACTCCGTTAATGACATTAATGCAGCTTTACCTTTCCAATCAGCAAAAACATTGTTAAATTCCGGAAAATATTTGTCTAACAATGATCTACTTTATTTTTAATTATATTTAAATTTTTAGTAAGACTTTCGCTCATACCCATTGCTATTCATAGCTCGATATATATTCCTTCCGGAATATAAGGCTGAAAATATCGACCATCGATAACAAGTTTTGCAGTTTGATGATACTGATATTTGGTATAGTAAGTGTGCCCCCTTTTATGACTTATTTTAGAAAGAGCTGTTTTAAAGAAAATACCAAACGTGGTAAAGTAAAAATTTTTTACAATATATTGTATGCTTTTTAATTTCAGAGATAATAGTGAGAATATTGGTATATATCGAGCAACATACAGAGATTATATATAGTTATGATTTAGAAGAAATTGATAAAAAATATGAGTTTAATGGTGATCATATTATTTTGCATTAATTTGTATTATTAAAAAATTTTTATGGTTGTTTTTGTCTTAAATTCTTTATAACATTACAATAATTACTTTTGTGATGTCACAAAAAAACAAAATATTGTATTAATTTACATGATTATACTATACAATGAGAGAATACATTATAAAAAAAAGGATGGGAGTTATGAGAAAAATAAAAAAACGTAGAAAAACCAAAAAGCGTACAAGTACACTTGTTTTATTATTTGTAATATTTGAATTGACGTTCACAACAATCACTGGTCCATTTATGCTTTATTATGGTCCATTTAAAAATGCGAAGACTACAGTGGTAGGTGTGGCAATGACTACTTATTCATTACAATGGCTTGCAACGACATTTTTATCAAAAGCGGCAATAGCAAAAATCATGAGCACGCAAAAGGTGGATGCCTTAGTCCAAAATAACTTAGATGGTGTAAAAGTAGAAAATAAAGATGATGATAGTATAGAAAGATATGATGTAAAAGGAAATAAATTTGAAGGTTACATATTAATAATTAATGACCCAACTAGGTTAAAAGTAGGTTACACTAGTTTGCTTTATAAGGAAGGGCAATTAACTAGTGATATTGCAAAGGATAACAATGCAATTGCGGCAATCAATGGTGGTGGATTTAAAGATCTAGATAATGGAACTAAATGGACAGGTACAGGAGCAAATCCAGTTGGAATTATAATGGCCAATGGAAAAATCGTTGCTAATGATATAACGGATGTAAATAAAAAAACAGAAGTTGTAGCAATGACTAAATCAGGGAATTTATTAGTTGGTCCTCATAGTCTTTCTGATATGAAAACGGCTGGAGTGACTGAGGCAGTATCTTTTGGACCAGCTATTATAGTTAATGGACGGGAAACTATAACTACGGGTCTCTATATTAGCACAATTCTTACCAGGAAACACCAACTCCATTAATATAACAAATATTACTCTTGATATATTAATACCTATCTTATCTTTTATTTAAATGCCTTGTACTCCTTTATATAATGCTATTATGATAGAAATTAATAGTTCAAAGTTAGTGATAGTAGCAATAACAGTAAGGTAGTTAATTTTCATTCAAGATTCTCATTTCTATCTTTGAAATTGTATCGTCACATTTGAATATAGCAAATCATCTTTTCACAAACATCTTCTCTGATTTATCCAAAACCTCAGTTTATTTATTTTTCATCATCTATTCTGAATGGGAAGTGGTGCCTTAATATATTTTACGGCTTCATCATATTTATCAGGAGGTATCGGTATTATTAGTCTCTTTACATCCTTCACATCTAAATATCGTCTATTGGAGTATTTATCTGAATATCTGGCAGGAACTGCATACTCAATTTCAATATTGCCATTCTTTATTTGCTTTTTTCTCATTTCTTTTTTTAATGGAATATCCAAATTAAAAATCTCTCCGTTTATAATAATAGTACCTTCCATCAAGATAACACTGCGGTTTGTGAATAATATATGGTCAATCATACTTATCTTATTCCTAATCATTACTGGTATAAAATAAATAAGAAAACTTACAAATGCAATTAATAGATAAACAGGAATGTTCATTCTATCATTAATGTTTATTAAAAAATAGAGTAGTAAAGCGATTAATACAACAATACTACAGTATACTGCCGCCTTTTTAAAAGATTTAATTTCAATCATATTATTTATTTTGTAATTATAATTAATAAAACTTGTCCATTCATCTCTTGAATAGTGCCATTCAGCATAATGTTTCTCCTTGTAATAAACCTTATTATATCTTACTGCTTTAACAATATGATAAATAGAAACTGCTATACATGGAATTATGGCAAATAAGATAAAAGTAATAATGATGACAAGAATTATATCTTCAATACCAATATTACTTATATTACCTGTTATCAAGTGGTGTTCTCTCACAAATAATACCATTAAAATCATCATTACCACATAAAAAAAGTATAATATAGAAATTCTAAACTCTCTTAAATTTATCATTTAATCACCACCATAGTCTTATTTTTTAGAGTGCCTCCAAAAATGAAGTAATCGAGTTGACTTTGTTGAACAATAAAATACAAGGTTGCAACAATCTCAAAACATGATTACTGCAACATTAATGAAGATGACGCATTAACCATTTAAATTTAATCTACATATCCATATCCTATTAATTTGTTATTGTCCGTTCCTATATACACAATCATATTGCTTTGTACGCCTCCACCTTTTGTTGCAAAATCAACAAGGTATACTTCTCTTCCAATGTAAGATTTATCACTAATGTTGCCCATGCCTTCTTTTAACGTTAAATTAGAAAGTTTACTATCTTTCCAAGTTCCTGATACTCTGTCTTTATCATTTGAAGTTAGTTGATTGAACGCAATTTCTCTGACATCTTGTTCCTTTGCAGTTACGTTAGATGTTTTCTTATTATTTGTGTTAATTGTCTCGTTATTTGTTATAGTATTGGGTTCTTTTGGACTTGAACAAGCAATAAATAATCCTAAAGAAAGAACTGATGAAATAATAAGTAAAATTACCTTTTTCATATACGTACCTCCATCATTGTTTTTTATATTAATACGGTAGAGCATCCAGATTAGTTCGTTTTATCCTACAGTTGTGTCGCAAGTTTAGAATGTTGTGAACTATGTATTTATGCATAGTCATTTATTAAAGCAAAATGCATATGGTCTTCCCATATACCATTAACTTCTAAAAACTTATGGGATATACCTTCGTTTATAAACCCAATTTTCTCTAATACACTTATAGATGCTTTATTATTAGGCATTACATGAGCCTCTATCCTATGCATTCCATATTCCTCAAACATAATTCTAATACCTTCTTTAAGTGCTTCAGTAATAATACCTTTTCTAATTTCATCTTTATCTGATTTGTATCCAACATGGCATGATAAAAAGGCAAATGGTACGATATTATAAAATGTTATTTGTCCAATTACTTTATCAGGGTTATCTTTATTGAAAATCCAAAGTCTTAACATACTTTTCTCTTTAATATAATTCAAATCATGTCTTAATTCACTTGCTTGAAAACCAATAGTATAAAAGTCTTCATTTCTTTGTGGCTCAAATTCTTCAAAGAAATCTTTATTGCGTATAACATAATCTAAAACTTTTTCAGAATTATTTTTATCTAATATTCTCAAAAGTAACCTTTCAGTCTCGTAAATTAATTTCATAGTCATCCCCCTTTTTAATTCATATTTTTTTACAAGTATGTCCTTATTTAATTATATAGAATATTAATATAAATTTCAAATATTTTACATAAAAACATTAATTTTAAACACAGCCTAATTTTCAATGAGGCAATATACTATTTACTATAAATAAAGTTAAATAATACTGTATTTCTAATAGTTTAAGACCATCAACCGATTATTACCGTATATAAAAAAACAAAATATTGTATTAATTTACATGATTATACTATACAATGAGAGAATACATTATAAAAAAAAGGATGGGAAGTATGAGAAAAATTAAAAAACGGCTTTCACCTTGCTTTAATTTCACAATTTCTCTTCTGCAATTTGTGCCTGAAATTGTACCATACATTTGGAATGAAACATATTCTCCATCAATATTTGTTGCTCTATGATAAGGCGGAAATGCCTACAGTAATTTATAGACCTTTTATAAATAGGTTCACATGGATCAATTTTTGGGTTTTCGACAGGGGGGTGAAATTGATGAGTGCCTGCAATTTCATCTTTTATATCATTTATTCTATCTTCAATAAAAATTCTAGGAGTTATCTGCATACTATTAATATATTTATGTAATTCAGTATAGTTAGCAAAATATGTTTTAAAGCTTCCTGCAGCAGTAAAACATACTATATAATCTTTAATTGTTTCATAATTAAAATGTTTTTCAGGATTATCAATCATGTATCCTTCTATGGTTATAAAGGAGCCTCCTTTACCTGGTTGAGGTATAATTGTTTCTATTTCATATTTGGGCAATGAATTATTGCACAAATATGAAATAGATTTATATGAGGTATGATTACAGAAAAAATTGACAAGCATAATTATTATTTGGATATATGCGAAACAACATCAGGACGAGGAACTTGTTTACGGAGAAATTTTGCAGCTTTTTTTAGTAAAAAATGATGACTCAATTGAAGGTGATGGTGAATATTAATTTATAGAATTTTAGTTTGTATTTATCAAATAAAAATACTGTTTTTGTGAAAGAAAGGGTTATATATGAGTGATAAATATATTTTAGCGATTATTACAGCATTAGTTTCCTTTATAATTACTCCTTTGGTTAAAAAATTTGCAATAAGGATTAATGCAATTGATGTTCCTAAAGATGAAAGGAGAGTTCATTGTAAGCCTGTTCCTGTTATGGGAGGGCTTGCTATATATATTTCTTTTGTCATAGGTGTAACTTTATATAATGGTATTTTAACCACTTCTCAACTAGGTATAATTATTGGAGCAACCATAATAGTTATGGGTGGCATGATAGATGATATTAAGGATTTAAGTCCTAAGTATAAGCTTCTAATACAAATTATGGGCGCTGTTTGCCTTTTAATGTCAGGTGTAAGGATATCAATTCTAACAAATCCTTTTAGAGAATTCTATCCTTATTTAAATATAGGGTGGATTAATATACCTGTAACTATAATATGGATTGTAGCTGTGACTAATGCATTTAATTTAATAGATGGACTAGATGGACTCGCAGCAGGAATAGCATTTATAGCTTGCGTCACATTAATGATAGTTTCTATAATTAATGGAAGATTGGAGCCGGCATTTTTAACGGCTGTTTTAAGTGGTGCAATTTTAGGCTTTTTACCATATAATTTCAACCCAGCTTCTATTTTTATGGGGGATACGGGCTCTCAACTATTAGGGTTTCTTTTAGCAGCAATTTCAATTGAGGGCTCGATTAAATCTGCAACAGCATTTGTTGTTGCAGTGCCAATTTTAGCTTTTGGATTACCCATTTATGATACCCTTTTTGCTATGATTAGAAGGAAATCTAATGGGAAACCTATAATGCAAGCAGACAAAGGTCATTTGCACCATCGGCTTTTAGATATGGGACTTAGTCAAAAACAAGCTGTTATCATTATGTATTTTATAAGTGCTGCTTTAGGCGGAGCTGCAATTCTTGCAATGCAAATAAGTAACCAAAGGGCATACTTTTTGTTAGGATTAACATCAGTTATAACTGTTTTTACAGCGTGGAAATATGGTATATTTGAGCAAAAATAGTAAATTACATATTAACGTATAGTTTTGTAGCTTAGAGGAGGCGGTTACAATAGCTATTAATGCACTCAAAACTCAATCCCCCTCGGATGAAGAGAAATACATATAAAGTGTATTCATTAAATCAGGTGTTAATAAACTTGTTGAAGATTCAAAAGAAGTTATATCTATCGTAAACGACAGTCATATTTCTTTACATCTTTACGATGCTATAGCGGAAAAAGACTTTGCTAGAATATTTGACTTTCTCAATGATTCATCCACAAATGTCATGATTTCATTGTATTTGAAGATGTTCCTGGGTGAAAATGATGAAGCAAACGAAACCTTAAAAAACATAATAGAAAGTGATACTACTTACGATAATTTAACAGACCACATTATTATATTGCAAAATGGACTACAGTGTATGGTTGAAAAATGCACTTATCCAACAGACCTAATTAATGTATTATCCGAAGAAGAGAAAAGATATATTTGGATAATATGTGATTTAAATGATAATTTCAAAGAACTTTTTTCTGAATTATCATCTGAAATCATTAAAATTCAAAAGAAATATAGTCCATATTCATACAATAGTATATCTGAATATGGAGTGAAAAATGCAACATATAAGAATGTATCAACGCAAATTATTAATATAATGAAATACTTCATTTCCAATGCTCTGTATACATTTGGAGGTTATGGTTCCACGTGTAATATTGGCGGATACATAGAACTTTTAGAACTATATATTGATAATCTCTTTTTCTTTCAATCTCCAAAATGTGAACACTCCAAATATGAATGTATTGATTTCACAAAAGATGATTTAGTTATTATTAGTAGCTATATGAAGCCAGAAGATACCCGGTTAATGATTAATAAATACAATATAAAGAAAATTAAACTAACTCCTGATTGTGTAGATTATTTATTATCTTCACTGAGGAATGTAATAGTAGAGCAGAAACGGAGAATTACAGATAAACAACAATGGATATTCACCTATCACAAGTTGCTTTAACAATATGTGAACTGTTGAAAAGCTCTGAGTTAAGTATTGATAATGAGGAATACTTTGTTGAAACAGCTAGTATTATATTTTCAATAACTTCTTTGAATTTAAATGATTATTCATATGTTGTTATAAGAGATTTATATTCTGAATTGTTAGCAATAACGATTGAATTTTCTTGGAAAACTTATAATACTAAAAAAATAAGTTACTTAAAAAAATCTTTGTTAACTATTGTTAGAATGTTTATTGTGAAAAACATAATCAAGAATACTCCATTATTTATCAAAGCTATATTTAACCTTACAGGGTAATATTGAATGTCTGCACTGTTTTATCTAATCATAATATCGTTGTAGATGATCCATTAATTGATGAGTTTATTTCGATTTGCACCAAATATAAATTTTATAAAGACGCATTAATTGATATTTATCCCGTATGTGCTGAGGATAAGAAAGAATTAATTCAGGATGGCATATTATCTGAATTTAATAAAATTTCCGTCTTTTCTATATACGTGGCATTAGAGCATCGAATTATAATATATGATGAAAAAGTAGAAAAGCATTTAATAATGCTGTGCGAAGCCCATATTACTCATCAAAAGGTTGATGATAGCGGATCGTGGGATCGCCTTTATATGTTGTTTTGCGCTTGAAAGAAAAAGGCATTATCAAGTCATTAAAAAGTTATAAGCGCAATTTGCTTCAAAAAATTATTTCTTTAACTTTGTAAGCTTTCCAAATGAATTCGATTATAAAAAAATTGACGTTAATTGGTATTCATGGTTTGATCTTCTAGAATATTCACATGCTGCTATTAAAAATGGTCAAAGTATATTAAAGCATAAATTTGAAGAAGCAATCAGGAAAGATACTACTGTAAATATAAAGGCGACTTATTATAGGTTTTTTTATGATATAGAAATTGAAATAAATAAGTAATTAAATTGTATTAAACTTTTAGCAATCCAAATATTTTAATCAGTTTATATGAAAAAAAAATTTGTGTACTTGGAAAAAATATGCGAAGAAGTTTATCTTACCAATATTAACTAATTATAAGTGCAATAAAATAATAATAACTTTCAAATATGTCTCCTAACCAATTTATAATGATTAATGTTAATGATTTTTAAAGATAACAATGGTAGGCTCACCTACATAAATTAAGTCGCAGTATTAAATACAAAAGATGTGTAAGTGTCCAAATTATTAGGATAAATCTTACAAATAATAGTGATTAGAATTTGAATGAAAAATGATGTTGAACTAAATATGTGTCCATATTTGTAATATTTAGAAAGTAAAGCTTAAGTCTAGTATTATCAGTGCTTTCATTTGGTTGGACATATTTACAAGGTATTATAAGGGCTTGCATTTATTGCGATTCAAGAAGCAAATGCTATCAGATGCATCATGATTTTGAAGATATAGAGGTAAAGCTTAATGCACCGAAAGTTTTAGAGGATGGCCTCCGAAGGAAAAGGAAGAAATGTATGATAGGCACTGGGGCAATGAGTGATCCATACATTCACTTGGAAGAAAAACTAGGGAACACCAGAAAGTGTATTGAACTTATTCATTCCTATGGATTTGGACTGGCCATACAGACCAAGTCCGCAAGAATTTTAAGGGATCTGGATTTACTTAAAAAAATTAATGAGAAGACAAAGTGTGTAGTTCAGATGACTCTTACTACTTATGATGAAGCTTTGTGTAAAATTATAGAACCTAATGTCAGCACTACAAGAGAACGGTTTGAGGTGTTAAAGATAATGCGTGATAACGGAATTCCTACGGTAGTTTGGTTGAGTCCTATTTTACCATTTATCAATGATACAGAGGAAAATATTCAGGGGATTCTGGATTATTGTATAGAAGCGAAAGTACATGGCATTATTTGTTTTGGCATGGGATTAACATTAAGAGAAGGAAACAGGGAATATTTCTATAAAAAGCTGGATGAACATTTTCCAGGAATGAAGACTCGATATATAGAAAGATATAACTATTCATATCAGATACCAAGTCCTAACAATGATAGGTTGATGAATATGATGAAAATAACCTGTAAAACCCATGGTATATTGTGTGATATTGAAGAATGCTTCAATTATCTTCATAAATTTGAGGAAAGAAATGAGCATGAGCAGTTAATGCTTCCTGGACTAGATTAACTGGGGCTGTATTAGAGCACAGTGGTTAAAACTGCATGTAACAAAATTTTGCCGTCCGTCTTGGCTAAGTAGTCTTTTGAACTAGGACAAGCTATATAAGCGGTTTATGATTTTTGCAATTGCAACAGATTGAATAAGTCGCACTGGTATGATATTTTACAATAAATATCGTCACCATTTAATATTTTCTTTACACTAGAATATAATTAAGATTATAAATAGGTTAGGGGGTTAAGTGATGAAAGAAAAAATCCGGAAGATATGTGATGATTTCAGCAAAGAATATAATTTTTCGGGTACTTGTCTTGTGAAACAAGGAAATAATATAATTTTTTCACAAGCATATGGGTTGGCACATAGAGGTTTTAATATTCCCAATAGAATTAATACTATGTTTGATACTGCATCTATCACCAAGGTTTTTACTGCAACAGCCATCTTGATTTTAATTGAGAAAGGATTATTACATTTTGAAGACAAAATAACTGATATTATTGATTTAACGGGAACTGCAATTCCAGCAGATGTAAGTATCTATAATTTGCTTACACATACCTCTGGAATCGCTGATGATGCAGACGAAGAAGCAGGAGAAATTTATTCTGATTTGTTTATAAATAAACCGAATTATTCTATACGAAATACAAGTGATTTTCTTTCTCAATTTGCATATAAACAACCTATGTTTAAGGCAGGTACTGGTGCTAGATATAATAATTGTGCTTTTGTTTTATTGGGTTTAGTAATAGAAAAAATAACTGGACAGGATTATAGAAGTTTTGTCACAAATAATATTTTCATACCATGTGGTATGATAAATACAAAATTTTGTGCTATGGATGAAGTGAATACAGATATAGCAGAAGGATATGTTGGGTGCTATGACAAAAATAAAAACTTTATTAAGTGGAGAAAAAATATATACTCTTATCCGCCTATTGGGTCTCCAGATTCGGGAGCGTATACAACAGTAAATGACCTTGATATTTTTATCAGAAATCTAAAAGCTAATATGTTATTAAAAACAGAATATACTAATATGATATTTTCACCTCAGTGTCAATTTTCCTATTTATTTAAAGAATGGGAACCTACACTTAATGCTACAAAAAGAAACGGATATGCCTTTGAGTTTGTAGAAATTAAGGGTAATGTATTTTGTATGCGTAAAGATGGCTTAAACGATGGTGTAGGTGCAATGCTTTCATATTATCCTAATATTGATGCAACGATTATAATATTGTGCAATCAAGATTGTGATATATGGCAGATGCACAGAGAAATTCAAACTATAATGTATTATGACTGCTTCATAAAATAAGCTTGGTTTTCAGTTTAGAGCGAAATATTCTTATATAAAAAAATAAATCATGAATAGATTAGTGGAATCGCTATATAGAGGTATAAGACCTAAAACATCAAATAACAAAATGTTTGTAAGATGAATGAACTATAATTGCAAAAAAAGTGGGGGTGTCACATATGGTGAACGAGTTAATTTCTGAGTTAAATACCCGTGGTGTTAATTTTATAAAAGCAGTTGATATATCAATGCTCCCGACAAAAGAAAGTAGGGAGTACAGCGTTGCTATTTTGATAGGAATAGTTCTAAGCCCCGGTTATATTTTTCGTCTATCAAAAGAAAACATATCAGATCATTCCGAGTTTGGGGAAAAGGAACACCGTGCTGATGAACTTGCAGAATGGACGGCTGATTTTATCATTGCAAAAGGATACAAAGCCTTTGCCCAATCGGAAAGAAATCTTGGCTTGCATGGATTTTATGATGAAACTACGAAAACCACTCCACTTCCACATAAAAAAGTTGCCATATTGGCTGGATTGGGTTGGATTGGGAAAAGTAATTTGTTAGTTACCCAGGAATACGGAAGTGCATTGTGTATGTGTACCGTATTGACAAATGCACCATTACCTACTGGAAATAAGCCAATAGTAATGCCTAAATGCGGAAAATGTACTGTTTGTAAGGATGTTTGTCCTGTAGGAGTTATTCATGGCTCCACATGGAATACGGACGCGAATAGGGATTTAATCGTCGATGTATACCACTGTAGTACTTGTTTAAAATGTTTATCTAATTGCCCTTGGACACAAAAGTTTATGAATAATAATACTTTTGTATTATGAATGCAATGGAGGCCGCTGAATTTGAAGGTGGAGATATTCATATTCGTTGAGCACAATCTGCAGTAATCCTATTGTTACATCTGATCCAATTAACAAACCATGGATAGGTTACATTTATGATTTTAAAGTATATGATCATGAATTTATTAATAGCAACAACAAGTTAACAAGTAGGAGTTGAACTAATGAAAAAGTTAAAAACAATTATATTTCGAATATTTTTAATACTGGGTAAAATTATTTTTTGGGCACTTTCGTTTATAATCATAATTATATTAGCAATAGCTTTCAATATGCTGATAGGAGCCATTCAAGAAAAGTTACTTTTACCCCAAGAGTATATAATGTGGCTTTTCAAATATCCTTTTTCAAGGTTACCTTTAATTTATGAAGTATATATTGTATTTGGATTTTTCTATGTTTTTAACAAGAATATTAGAGAAGCTATATTATGGGTTATTAGTTTAAAAGAAAGCTTTATAAAGAGGCATAAAATGTTCTTTCTCTTTACTTTCGTAGTACTTAATATAGTTCTGATATACGCCATACTCTATAATGTTACGGTAATAACCAATAATAAGATAATAAACTATACATTTTTATCGCCACAGGGCAAGGAATACGGATACAACGATATTGTAAAGATTGATGCAGGAGTTTACGGTAAAAAAATAAATTCAAATCGTTATCCTCATTACTCAAAGGGCGATTTTTATTATATTATACAACTAAATGATGGCACTAAGATTCATTTAACAGATGTGGGTGGGACTAAAAACGATGAGGATGAACGTTTTATCATTGAAAAGCTTGATAGTCAATATGTAAATATGGATATATCTAAAGTATCGAGTATGGATAACTTTGAGTATTGCACCAAAAATTTAGGTAAAATTTATACTGATAAAATACGAAATATATTGTTAAACATTAAATGATTAAGTTATTAAATTCATGAACAATATGCATACAGTACTTAATAAATCTAAGGATAACTGGAGTAGGTATTGCTCAAAGTGTAGTGACTAAACGACCTATAACAAAATGTTGCAGTCCGCCTTATCTGGTGGACTATTTTTATATAGCTTTGTGTAAATTTATGACTTATAATCTATATATAGGTTAGTAGTTAACCCATCGTCAAGGCGCTTTCCTTCAACAAGCCCGTCGGGCTATGGCTCAGGAACGTCGGCAACAGGAAACGTTAGATGAAATTTCAGTTCTATAAAAGAGGCTTACGCATTTAGTTATTTTTACAGATTCTAATAAAAGAACAAGATCCATTGGCAGATAATATGAAACAAATTTACAGGAGTTGATATAATGTATACCATTTCAGATGATTCAGGATTTTTGGCAATTATTGAACCAATTAATTATAGTTCATTTGTTGATGAAAATTGGGAATTGGAACAACTATTTAATCATTTCAAAAGTCAAATAGCCAAAGGAAACATGCTAATGTGGGCAACCGGAGAAGAGAATACATGTAGTGTAGAGATTAATAAGTTCTTTACAGATATAAAGGGTTATCAGGAAGCATTAGGTTCTATAAGAGTAGATAGTAATAATTTGTGCTTAATAAATTATGAAAGCCTTACAATGGGTGCTCAATTTTCTGATATACATTTGCTTGAAAAACACATGAATGATTTGTTGATTGAATTTGAAAATGGTAATTACAATGTAGGAATAGTGCAATTCTATAATTCTAGTACAAATACTTATGTTGGAAGAAGTGATGTAGATTTTTTAATAGAATTTGAAAAAACTAATGAGCTTGAAAATCTTTTGTCCAATATACCATGGTCTAGTATTTAAGTTTGAGATGAAGTTTTTTCTTTAATAATGGAATGAATAGTGAAGTAATGTTACTGAGGAATGAATGTATTTTCACTTTACTTTATTTGCCATAAATCATATTAATGAAGCTAGATTATTAACTTTTTTAAAGGAGTTGTTTTTATGAGTTTATATATGTTTATTGCATCTGATTATCCAATGTCACTTGTAGATTATAGCGAAACTAAATATTTTAAATTTAAAGAAGGAGTCAAAATTGATGTTGATGATGAGGGAACAATTTATCATTATACAAATGACAGTGATAGAAATTCCCATGATTTATTAATACCTTGTCGTCCAGAAGAAGCAGATACAATTATTGTTGATTCAGAAGAAAGTCTTCAGGAAATACAAATCTCTAAAGGAGACAAATGCGATTATAGTGAATGGTATACAGATAAAACTAATATATATACATTAGATTGGGGATATTCAGATAAAAGAGCAAGTGAATTGATTAATTATTTTAAAGATAATATGAAGGTAGGATATGAAGTAGAGTTATGGTCAACTTGGATGGGTGAATGTAAACAACCAACTAAATACTACCATAATATTGATAATTTAAAAGTTGTAGATATAAAGAAAGTATTTAATTGTATTGGGTTTGATAAGCCCGAATGCATAGTTATATCAAAACAGTAATTGTCTTATGCAGTTAGTGATTTTGAGCTATTCCAATATAATTGATAAGTTATATTAAGGCACATTCCTTCACCAAGCCCGTTGGGCTAAGGTTCAGGAACGTCGGGGACACGAAACGTTAGCTGAAAGGGTATGTTTTTAGTTCTAGTTCCGCTTCGAGTCTGATGAAAAATATAAAATAAGGAGGTTAAAATGAATATATTATTAACTATTTTATTTATCTGTTTTTGTTCATTTTCTTATACCATTTTATATGAATTATTAATATTAATATTAAAAAATCTTAATTATAAGCAATTCACAAAAGAAAATTGGACATATATTTGGGCAATACCAATTGTAATAAGTGGATTAATAATTAGAAGTAAAATTTACATAACTTATCCCCAAAATATTTCATATGATGATATATTTACGTTCTGCATTGCGATATTAGTAGCAATCGTTTTGGCAGTAAACTCAAAATATAATCCTGGTAAGGAAGCTAAAGATATTATAAGCTTTTGTATTGTTTTTCCAGTGGTTGAAGAGATTATTTTTAGAGGAATTCTACTTTTTTTACTCGTTAGAATAGATATTATAAATTCTATTAATATAAATATTTTTTATATTACCAATGTCAGTTTACCTATATTTATATGTGCATCTTGTTTTGGATTAATGCATTTTCAATATCATAAATTTAAAATAAATTCTTTATCGATACGCCAAGTTATTATTGCATTCATTGCCGGTATATTTTTAGGTAAATTTGTAATTGTTTATAGTTCAATATTCCCTTCATTAATTATGCATATAGCTTTTAACAGCACAGCTACAATATTTTGTATAAAACAATTAAAAAATAAAACTTTAGATATTTAGTGTTTCACCAAAAGTGCTAGAAGGAAAAATTACCGAAGTTAGTTTTGCGTTAACATACCCCGGCAGCTAACAAAATTTTGCCGTCCGCCTTGGCTGGAGAGTACATTGAATTAGAAAAGTATTATATTGTGGTATATCTTTATTGTTAAGAAAATTCTTGAAATTCGCCAAAGCACATTCCTTCCCCAAGCGCGTAGCGCTAAGGTTCAGGAACGTCGGCAACACGAAACGTTAAGTGAAATTGGTCACAAAGAGACCGCACGTCCTGTGTGGATTGAGCGGAAAGGGTTTTGAAGAACAAGAATATTGTTTATTTCAATTAGGAAAGGGGTTTTAAAGTGGATGTAATCGAAACGATTTATAAAAGAAGAAGTATAAGAAACTATTTGGATAAGCAAGTTGAAAAAGATACGATTATAACTTTATTGAAGGCTGCTACAGCAGCACCGACGGCAGCGAATTGTCAACCGTGGGAGTTTATAGTTATTGATGAGGCTGAAAAACTTTCTGAACTGAAAGATAAATTGATTTTTGCAAGATACAATGCACCTGTTGCTATTGTTGTGTGTGGGAATATGAAATTATCTTTTAAAGGTCCATCTCAAGAAATGTGGGTTCAAGATTGCAGTGCAGCGATAGAAAACATTTTGATTGCGGCAACAAGTATTGGGCTGGGTTCAGTTTGGATAGGCATATACCCTCTTGAAAGCAATATAAAGCCATTAAAAAAAATACTCAATATTCCTGAATATGTTACTCCACTCGGCATTGTATATATTGGATATCCTGCCGAGGAAAAAGAAGCGAAAACACGGTTTAATGAGAAAAGAGTATATTGGCAGGAGTATGAACCTATCCGTAAGCATAAGACAAAGGATAAGCCTGTTATAGGACATTACTAGAGGTTTTAGGTGGAGTCGTCCGTGACAAGCTCTGAACAAGCGAGGATAAGGAACGTCTTGAGTGCAGAACGTTAAGTGAAATTGGTTGAAAGGCACCACGCGTCGCGAGCGGATTATTTTAAGGGGAGGGACCTCTGGAGATCTGAAGACGCTTTAATTAATATTATATCCAAACTGTAAAGGTAGTGAATACAATGATAGATGGTATTTTAACTATTAAAAAGTTATACAAAAGAAGATTATTTCGCGTACTGGCACTTGTTTTAATTACTCTAGTTAGCGGTATATTATGGCAGCATAACATGAGTTGCTACGAGAAAGAAGAGTATAATCCACCAGGGCAACTAATAAAAGTGGACAGTCATAAGATGCATATTTATGCAGCAGGTGCGGGCTCACCTACAGTGGTATTTACTGTTGGATCAGGTACTCCATGTGCATATACTGACTATTATTATATTCAGAAAGAACTATCAAAAACGGTAAGGACAATTTCCTATGATAGGCCAGGCTTCGGCTGGAGCGAGCCGACAACTATACCAAGGACGATAGGTAAGCAAGTTAATGAATTACATGAGCTATTATGCAAGTCTGGAGAGAAGCCTCCATACATATTAGTAGGACATTCGCTTTCTTCACTAGAAGTAATTCATTATGCGCAAATGTTTCCTAAGGAAGTAGTCGGTATTATTTTAATTGATGGTGGAAATCCAACATTCTATGCTAATTATAGTGAATTTTCAGCTTTAGCATTAAATCATTTTTTTGAAGCGATGAGAATGACAGGAGTAGCTAGGGCTTTGGGCAGCATTGGGACTTTCCCCCCTTTCGTTGGTGAGAATCAGAGACAAAAGTTGCTTCCACATGATCTACGACAGGTGGATAAGATAATGTTCTATAACAATTTGGGACTTGATAAAAATAGAGATGCACTGAGAAATATTAATGAAAGTGCTAACGAGGTTATAAAAAAGGGGAAAATAGGTGATATACCACTAGTAATATTGACTTCAGGAAAGAGCACTAAAGAGTGGAAAAAAAGCCAAATTCAATTAAAATCTTGGTCGAACAACAGTAAACAAGCAGAGGTAATTGGATCATCACATTACATTCATTGGAATTATCCAAATATAATAGTAGAAAAAATTCATGAACTAATAAAGAATTCAAAGACAAATTCTTTTAATATTAACAGATAATAGGGTGACTTAGTTGGCTATAATGATGTTATTGAAACCCATTTTTTTAGGTTTAAGGGGTTACTAAGTGAAGGAGATGGATAAATTGAACGAATATGCTAAAGAGGGACTTCCGACTTTAGAAAAAGCAAAATTATTATTAAGTGAGGCTGAAAGTTTAAACCCTGGTCCATGGGTGGAGCATTCAAAGTATGTTGCTGAAGCCGCAAAATTAATTGCAGAACAAACTTCAGATATGGATCCACAAGTTGCTTATGTTTTAGGATTATTACATGATATAGGTAGAAGACGATTTGGCATAATTGGTATGAGACATAGTATTGATGGATATAATTATGCAATTGAAAATGGATATGATTTAGTAGCAAGAATTTGTTTAAGTCATGTTGCCTTTAAATATAATAATAATGTGATAGTAGTTGGCAGTTGGAATGGCACACAAGAAGAGCATAACTTTATTGTAGATTATTTATCCAAAACTGAGGATACAGATTATGATAAATTAATAAAGCTATGCGATTATATATCAATACCCAGTGGTTTTTGTCTGATGGAAAAAAGAATAGTTGAAATGGCAATAAGAGGTGGAATAAATGAGAACACGGTACCAAGATGGAAATCTACTATGGAAATACAAAGATATTTTGAGCAAAAGATTGGCAAATCCATCTATAAGTTATTACCACGAGTTGTAGAAAACACATTTGAGTTATAATATATAATCACATTAAAATGTGAGCTTAGTTTATACACCAAGCCAAGTCTGGCTAGGTGAAGGAACGTCGGCAACAAGAAACGTTATCAGAAAGAAGAGACAAGATCGCATATATGCTCACAGTACCTTGGGTTAAACTTTGAAAAGTAATTAAATAAAAAGCAATATATTGGGGGGATTTAATGTGAAAAAGCTAGAAAGTAAAGTTAAAGTACCTATTGATAGCTTAAAAGAAACATCTTGGTCAACTATACTATTATTTTCTGTACTGTATTGTGTATATGTAACATTTATTAATCTTGTTGTATTTAAATCTAACATTTTACATCCAATTTCTAAATTAACATCTGGCCTTATAAATCAAACACTTACGGTTAATATTGTTAGTGTAATAATATTTGTTTTTATCATTATCTTAAAGTATGGTAGGCTAAGTTTCTTTGATATAGGATTAAAAAAAAATAGATTGCTTAGTGCAATAGTTGCAATATTTACTCTTTGGATTTTTATGCAGATACTTAATATTATTGTTGGACTAATTCTATCAGGAAAGCCAATTATTTATAATGGATGGAATAAATATGGAGCCTCAGAAATGTTTGGGAGTATCATTGGTCAATTATTTGGAAATTGTCTATTTGAAGAAATAGCTTTTAGGGGATTTTTATTGGTTCAGATTTGTAAGAAGCTTAGAGGTACAAAAGGAAATCTTTTTACTGGATTAGCTGTATCGCAGTTGCTATTTGCACTAATCCATATTCCAAATAGAATTTTAGGTGGATTGAATATATTTGAAATATTACCTTCGCTTATAATAGTATTTATACTCGGAGCATTATTTGCAATTGTTTACCTAGTAACTGATAACATATTTCTATCAATTGGTATACATGCTCTTTATAATACACCATTACTTGTTTTTGATGGGCTTCCGAGTATGTTGGTTATTTTAATTGCTACAATTGTACTTCTAATAATTTGGGATAGAACTTTTGGTAGATTCAGTTCTAAGTCTAATAGTTCATCAAATAATTTAAATTACAAGATTTAGCAGAAGAAGGAGTATAGTTGTATATTTATACGAAGTAAATATTATTTATATGTGCTATATATTGGAGGTAATTAAATGAAAACAAAAAGAGTGATTGTTGTTTCATATGATTCTAAATGGAATGATGAATTTCAAAAAATAAAATCTTATTTAGAAAAAACACTTGAAAACAGTATTCTAGCAATTGAGCATGTAGGAAGTACTTCGATAGAAGGGATATCGGCTAAACCAATTATAGATATAGATGTTATTATTGAAGGCTACGACAAATTTGAAGATGCTAAATCTCGTCTGAAAAAACTAGGCTATTATCATGAAGGTGATTTAGGAATAAAAGATAGAGAAGCTTTTGGATATAATGAAAAGCATGAGTTTATGATGCATCATTTATATGTTTGTCCGAGAAATTCCGAAGAGTTAAAAAGGCACATTACTTTTCGAGATTATTTGAGAACACATAAAGAAGATAGGGAAAAATATAGTGAAATAAAATTACAAGCAGCAATAAAGTATCCAACAGATATCGATAGTTATATAGAAGCTAAAAGTCTTTGTATTACTGAAATTTATAAAAAATGTGGATTATGAACATTATCTTTACACTAAGAAAATTAAAAATAACTCCAAGGCACATTTTTAGAATATTGGCTAGTACCTTACTTTGAAAATAACAGAATAAAATGAAAAAGGAGATTGTATGATAAAAGAGAGTATATACACTGCGGTTGCATTAGTTTTAGCCTTTTTACTAAAAGGCATTACTTATTCGGTTGGAAATTTTAGTTTCGATAATTCACCACTGTTTTCTAAAAAATTCGTATATGATAGTATTATTTTACTTATTTACTATATACTATTTTTATTTGTTATAAGTAAAATAAGAAAAAGAAAAGGACGAGCTATTGTGAATTAAATCATGAATGGATTTTAAAAGCGGTAATATTTCTAAATAATTGGACTGAATTTTAATAAGATGAGGAGAGATAAATATGTGTAAATATAGAGTGATTAAAAGTAGGAAAACTGATTCAGATAATCCAATAATTGTGTATGAAGGTGACAAAGTTATATGTGTGGAAGAGTCCAACGAAGATGGAGATTGGGCTGGTTGGATTTTTTGTAAAAGCGAAAATAATGAAGGTTGGATACCGAAGCAAATAATTAATAGAAATGGGAATATCGGCTTTTTGTTAGAAGATTACGATGCACGCGAATTTGATATAAAAGTCGATGAAATCATTATTATGTCTAAGACATTAAATGGTTGGATATGGGGTTCTAAAAAAGATGAACCACTTACAAAAGGATGGGTTCCGCTGAATCATTTAGAAGAAGTCTTGTTTTAAGAATATTTAGACGTAGTTGAATTTATTGAGAATAGCTATTGGGAGGAAATAAAATAATGAAAATATGCTTTGAAGCATTTAAAGATGATATTGATACTCTTATAGAATTTTTAACATCTGATACTTGGGATTTTCATGGAGTACCGAATCCAAACCCAGAAAAAATTAAAGAGGACTATAAAAACCAGGTATATAATGGGGATTACTGTAAAACATTTTGGATTACTTTAGACCATGATATAAAAGTGGGAATGATAAGGATTTATGATTTACAAAAGAAGATTGGCAAAATGGAAAAACTACCCCAGTAGATTGGAATGACTTTATATGGAACTCACCTCTACATTACTAATGCATATAGACATTGAAGGTGAATCAAAGAAAAAATCACTTTCAGAGCTCAGAAATATGGCATATGAAGAAAATGAATCTTTAAGAAAAGCAGCTTATTATGCAGAAGCTGATGCATACAAAGTCATATCGAAAGCATCAGCATGTTTAAACGGAATTAGTGGGGAAGCACTTACTATCCTCATGGCCTCAAGAATGAATCATGAAACTTTAAATGCTATGTTTTCAGCTATAAAAGAAAGCCTGCCCATGTTCCATAAATATTATCATAAGAAATCACAGAAACTAGGGCACAAATCTAACCTTCCCTTTTATGATATCTTTGCACCAATGGGTGAGGCTAATACAAAAATATCATATTTAGATGCTAGAGATTTAATTGTATCAAGTTTTAAAACTTTCAGTCAAGAACTTGCGAATTTTGCAAAGAAAGTCTTTGACTGTAGATGGATTGATGCTGAGCCAAGAAATGGGAAATATTATTTGAAACAGAAATGGAGATGGAAAATGAAAGATTTAATAAGTATAAAAAAACTTACAACAAGTGAAATTGTAAGTTTATTGGATTTTGCAGATGACATTAAGGAATGGCATAAAAAAGGAAAGGAATATAAACCATTAAAAGATAAAACAGTGATAACATCATTTCCAGCAACAAGTCTTAGAACTAGAATCTCATTTGAAACGGGAATATTCCAATTAGGTGCAAACTCAATTAATATGGAAATTGAGTTTGAAGGGAAAGAACCTTTAGATGATAAAGTAGGGTATTTAAACTGTTGGATAGATTTTTTAGTTATTAGGTATCCAAGTCAAGATATTATTGAGCAAATAGCAGAAAATGCACATTTTTCAGTTGTGAATGCAATGTCTAGACAAAGTCATCCTTGTGAAATTTTGAGTGATTTACAAACAATAAGAGAAAAAAGAGGTGACTTAAAAAATTTAAAGTTTGTTTTTGTTGGGGAAGGAGCAAATATATCTAATACATGGTTTGAAGTAGCTGCAAGGTTAAACTTGAATTTAACACAGGTATGTCCAGAAGGATATGAAGTAAATGAGAAGATATTTGAATATGCAAAGATTAATTCTAAAGGTGAGATAAATATAACAAATGACATTGAAAAAGGGTTGAAATATGCAGATATTATATTAACAGATGGTTGGCCAGTAAAGAGAGAAGATCAAGAACAATTTAAAAAGTTTCTACCATATCAGATTAATATGAATAATATTGAAATTGCAAATAATGATTGTCTTATAAATCCTTGTCCACCATTTACAAGGGGAAATGAGATTGATAATGAAGTAATAAAATCAAAACATTTTATTGGGTATAGTGCAAAAGAAAGCCTATTACATATGCAAAAGGCAATCCTTGCTACACTAAAAAAATAGAAAATTACTCCGCCTAAGTGTGGTCGCACTAAGGCTGGCAAACGTCGGCAGCACGAAAAGTTTTTAAAATAAAGTGCTATTATAATTTTTAAATACTAGTTCAATGTTACATCCTAGTAATTTATAAGGCATTAATGATTAATGGAAGAAATTAAATCGGGGGTAATTCTATGGAAGTAAATATAAGAAAGGCTGTTGAGAGTGATAAAAACATTATCATTGATTATGCAGTTAAATTGAGTACATTCAACCGAAACAATCATAATAGCCAATGTAAATATGATGATTATAAATCCGTTATTAAATCAATACAAAAGAATACCGAAGAAACATTTAACAATATAAATGAAAATATTATAATTTTAATAGCAGAATTAGAAGGTAACCCAGTAGGGTATGTCTTAGGAAGGATATTTGAAGAAAATGAAACCTCCGATAATGGAACAGGTAGAATAGGATTGCTTGATGAACTATTTGTAAATGATACAGCAAGAGGGTTTGGATTAGGACAAAAATTAATAGATGAAACAATAATGTGGATGAAAGAAAAGAAAATTAAGAGGATTAAATTACATGCTTATTCTTGGAATAATAATGCTAAAAGATTATATGAGCGAAACGGATTTAGTGAATATGCAGTATCATATGAAACGTTTGTTTAGTTTCGTAATGTGAATAGGTTGGAGTCGGAAATTGTGATTTAATAAAGTCAAGGAGGATATTTATGAATAAAATTGGAATGATTGGTGGGTTTGGAGCAGAGTCCACTATGGATTATTATCGGTTACTTATAGAAACATATAAACATGAGATGAAAAAAGAAATTAGCCCTGAGATTATTATTTACAGTATGGATATTAACATTCTCTTAAAATTAGTAGCAAATAAAGAATGGGATAATCTTATCATGTGGTTAGTTAATGGTATCAAAGTGCTACATAAGGCAGGTGCGAATTTTGGATTTATTTCTGCTAATACTCCTCACATAGTGTTCGACAAAGTTAATGAATTATCACCAATTCCACTATTAAGTATTGTAGATGAAACGTGCAATCACATTAAAAAGATGGGGGTTAAAAAGGTCGGGTTACTAGGAACAAAATTCACCATGGAAAGTGAATTTTATCAAATAGCATGTAATAAAAATAATATTCAGATATTTGTTCCAAATGAAAAAGAACAAGATTATATACATAATAAGCTAATGTCTGAGATTGAACTTGGTAATTTTTTTGATGAAACACGGAAAGGGTTGCTTGATATAATTAAAAGAATGATTGATGATAACTCAATTGAAGGAATAATACTTGGTTGTACAGAGTTGCCATTAATACTTACAAAAAGTGAATTAGATATACCTTTTTTTAATACTACCAAAATACACGTTGAAAGCATCATAAATTATTACTTACATATGAATGCTGATAATTCATTAATAAAAAGTTAACTTAATTGCTTTAGGGAGGGCTATATGAATATTATAAATAATTCTGTAATCATAGTGCTACATGAAATATATGGGATTAATCAACATATTAAGATGGTCTGCGAGAAATTTTCTATGGCCGGATATGACATTATTTGCCCTAATTTAATTGATCTAAATCAGCCTTTTAATTACAATTTACAAGATGAAGCCTATCAACATTTTATAAATAAGATTGGGTTTGATTTAGCATCTAAGCAAGTGAATCAGCTAATAGTACAAGCCAGAAAACAATATAAGTACGTATTTTTATTAGGATATAGTATAGGTGCTACCATTGCATGGTTATGCAGCAGTGAAGATAATATGTGTGATGGTATCATAGGGTACTATGGGTCACGGATTAGAGACTATATGAATATTACTCCCAAATGTCCGGTTTTACTTATTTTCCCTTCTGAAGAGAAATCATTCGAGGTGAAAGAACTAGTTATTTCTTTAAAAAAATGGAATATTGATGTTCATATATTAAGAGGTAAACATGGGTTTAGTGACCCATTTTCTAAGAACTATTGTACACCTTCATTTGAAGAAGCAGAAATATTAGTAGATAGCTTTTTAAGGATATATGGAAAAAACAATGCAAAAAATTGAAGTAGTTTTTATTAAATTAATTGAGGTGATGTTGAATGTGTAATAAAAGTTGGTCTAATATTTCATTTATTGGGGGATTTTATATTTTTGGCGCGGTTGTACTTATAGTTACGTTAATTACAGGGGCTTATAAAACTGATACTATGGGTCTTTCCATGGCGTTAAGACAGGGTCTGTTATTTTTTCCGGAACTGCCAGCGAGAATAATTTTAATAATAATTTCTTTAATTATGGGGGTTGGATTATTGAAGTTAAATAAATGGGGGTATAGATTAGTTTTATTATTTTGTTTATATTTTACGATTGCAAATATTATTATGGCTTTAAATACAGGCAATAATGGATTTTACTCAAATATTATATTTTCAATTTGGGTTTTATTTACGCTACCAAAAGACAGAAGAGTATTTGATTAATTCAAAATGATAGTAAGTTATGACTTAATGGAGATTAAAATCAGTAATTAGGATTAATATTTGAGTATGAAACGATAGATTTAACGGGATTTACCGATTTTGTGCGGAAAGCCCACTCCTTTAGGTGTGGGATGGATAGCACTTGCAGATACTCAACATGGAATATAAATAGTAATCAGTGTATAAAAACATTTATAACATACGAAAATAACGCTATTATTTTGTATATTGTCCAAGGTATATGAGAAAAATATTATAAATACCTATTGTAATTGATACCTATTGTATTAGTGAAACCATTAAAAAATATGTAAGAACAAAAATAAGATGTTATTGAAAGTGAGGTGAATAATCAGTGGCAAAAAAAGAAGTTAAGCAACGATTTATATTGAACCTAAAGCTCAAAACAGAAGAATTCGAAGAAAAAATATTGGATAAAAGATTTGAAATTGGCCGGAAAATCTATAATTCAGTTTTAGGTAAATCTTTAAATAGATATAATGAAATGATTAAAACTAAAAAATGGAGAAATAATCAATGTGAATTATCAAATATTTATAAAAGTAAATGTGAGAAGGAAGAGTTTAATAAGCTTTGCGCACCATATTTTTATATTGAAAATAAAATGCTTAAAGAATTTAGGCTAACTGAATATTCACTTCATGTAGACGTAAAATTAACGCAACATACATTTAAAGACAATATAGATAGTTTTACTGCTCAGAAGGTTGCATCAAGAGTATG
>Ga0209123_1000896_pt1 | contig 33639 bp, 20 predicted proteins | sample BarGraIncu00431A_FD_184500 | JGI IMG/M metagenome (GOLD analysis project Ga0209123, IMG submission 184500) | Arctic peat soil microbial communities from Barrow, Alaska, USA - Barrow Graham LP Incubations 004-31A (SPAdes) (version 2) | ecosystem: Environmental > Terrestrial > Soil > Wetlands >... | reverse complement strand
GATGTGAAAAAAGTGTTGACTCCCGTTTTGGTGAACAATCCGGAATATCCTTTGTATCACGTTGACTTTTCCTTTGATACGCTGAAATTGGGCGGTTCTGCCTTTGCTCAGTCCTTAAATAAACTGGGTGACGAAGTTCCAACCGTCACCAAGCCCGAATATTTCCGCGAAGCATTCAATGCCATTCAGCACTTCATCGAAGAAAGCTGGATTGTGGCAGGTCACGATATATCTGCCGGAGGTTTAATCACCGCTATGCTGGAAATGTGTTTCTCCAATGTGGATGGCGGTTTGGAAATCAGTCTGGACGAAGTGGCAGAAGAAGACATTATCAAGATTCTGTTTGCAGAAAATCCCGGGGTACTGATTCAGGCACGCGAACCACAGAAGGTTGAAAAATACCTGCATGAAAACGGTCTTGGTTTTGCCAAACTGGGTTATCCAGCTGAAGAAAGACAAATTCTGGTTGAAAAGGAAGGCGTTGAATACCTCTTCGGTATCGACCATTTACGCGACGTTTGGTATGAATCCTCGTACCTGCTCGACCGCAAACAAAGTGGCAAGGACTGCGCCAAAGCCCGTTTTGACAATTACAAGGAACAACCGCTGGAATTTGATTTCAACAAAGATTTCAACGGAAAATTCTCCAAATATGCCATCAATGCCGACCGTCGCGAACGGACAGGCGTACGTGCCGCCATCATCCGTGAAAAAGGGGTGAACGGTGACCGTGAAATGGCTTATAGTCTTTATCTGGCCGGTTTTGATGTGAAAGACGTTCATATGACCGATCTGATGTCAGGTCGCGAAACACTGAAAGAAGTAAATATGATTGTATTCGTTGGTGGATTCTCCAATTCTGACGTACTTGGTTCGGCCAAAGGCTGGGCAGGTGGTTTCATGTTTAACGAAACAGCCCGCAAAGCGTTGGATGATTTCTACGCTCGTCCCGATACCCTCAGTTTGGGTATTTGCAACGGTTGTCAATGTATGGTGGAACTGGGTCTGATCAATCCCGATCACGAACAGAAACCTAAAATGTTGCACAACGAATCGCATAAGTTTGAATCGGAATTCATTTCCCTGAATATTCCTGAAAATAAGTCTGTGATGTTCGGTTCCCTGAGCGGAAGCAAACTGGGTGTTTGGGTGGCTCACGGAGAAGGCAAATTCAGCTTACCCTATGGCGAAGAAAAGTACAACATCATCGCTAAATACAATTACAACGCCTATCCGGCCAATCCGAACGGTTCCGATTTTGCTACAGCAGGTATCTGTTCGGCAGATGGTCGTCACTTGGCAATGATGCCTCACCTGGAAAGATCAATCTTCCCATGGCAATGGGCTGAATATCCCAGAAATCGCAGAAACAGCGATCAAATAACCCCTTGGATTGAAGCCTTTGTGAACGCCCGCAAATGGGTGGAAGCAAAATTGCGTTAATCCTAAAAAACTAAAATTCTATGGCTATACTTGGTAAAATGAACCCACTGAAAGTGGTAAAGATTGTCGATTTCGGCGTCTATCTGGATGGTGGAAGTGATGGTGAAATTTTATTGCCAACGCGGTATGTGCCCGAGAACTGTCAGGTGGATGATGTCGTTGATGTTTTTATATATACCGATTCCGAAGATCGTCTGATTGCAACAAACTTGATACCGTATGCGATGGTAGGCGAGTTTGCTTGTCTGGAAGTGGAATCTGTCAATGAAGTGGGTGCTTTTCTGGACTGGGGTCTGATGAAACAACTTTTGGTCCCTTTCAGGGAACAACATGCCAAAATGCGTGAGGGCGGGCATTATCCCGTTTTCCTCTACGTCGATTTTGAAAGCAAACGCATCACGGCTTCTGCCAAACTGGAAAAATTTATTGATGCAACCCATCCGGAACTTGAAGCCGGTCAGCAGGTAGAACTGCTTATCTACAAGAGAACGGACATGGGATGGAAAGCCATTGTAAATCAACAATACAGTGGTGTTTTGTATCAGAATGAAATATTCCAACCTTTGGAAATAGGTCAGAAACTGACTGCTTATGTGAAGCAAGTGCGTGAAGACGACAAAATAGATTTGATGATCCATAAGCCCGGGTTTGAAAAGATTGACGATTTTTCGGTCAAGCTGCATGAACTGTTGAAAGAAGCCGACGGTTTTCTGCCTTTAACAGACAAAAGCCCTGCTGATGATATCTATGAATACTTTGGTATCAGTAAGAAAACATTCAAAAAAGCGGTTGGTGATTTATATCGGAAACGTTTGATTCTTTTGGAAGAAGACGGTATTCGTTTGGTTTAATCAATGCATGTATCTATAAGGATTTACGATGCCAGAAATAAAGTTTAAGGACGGTCTTTGGAACCAGGAAATCAATCTTCGGGATTTTATTCAGAACAATATTATCCCCTACGATGGTGATGCCTCCTTCCTGGTTGGGCCTACCGAAAGAACCATTCACGTTTGGAACATTTGTCTGGAAGCCATTCAAGAGGAGCGTGCCAACAACGGCGTACGCTCCATTGATGCGAAGACGATTTCCACCATTTCTTCCCACAAAGCCGGTTACATTGACAAGGACGCAGAACTGATAGTCGGTTTGCAGACCGATGCATTGTTGCGCCGGGCCATCAAACCTACCGGTGGCATAAATGTGGTGATGAAAGCCTGTAAAGAAAACGGGCTTGAAGTCGATGCAAAGGTTGTAGAAATTTACAAACACTATAGAAAAACGCACAACGAGGGCGTTTTTGACGTTTATACAGAAGAAATCCGTCGGTTTCGTACGTTAGGCTATTTGACAGGTTTACCCGATAATTATGCCCGGGGACGCGTCATAGGTGATTATCGTAGACTGGCTTTGTATGGGCTGGATCGCCTGATAGAAGCGAAAGAGATTGATATGCGAACACTGGGTGGCCCCATGTCAGACGGTCGTATTCGTTTGCTGGAGGAAGTCAGGGAACAAATCAAGGCCTTGCACGAAATGAAAATACTCGGAGAGTACTACGGATTGGATATTTCCCGCCCTGCCTATACTGCTCAGGAAGCCGTGCAATGGGTTTATATGGCCTATCTGGCTGCTGTTAAGGAACAGGACGGTGCTGCCATGTCGCTTGGAAATGTCTCATCCTTTCTGGATATTTATATTTCGTACGATCTGAACAACGGCAGCATCGATGAAGTTTTCGCCCAGGAGCTGATTGATCAGTTTGTGATTAAATTACGCATGGTTCGCCATCTGAGAATGGCTTCCTACAACGATATTTTTGCCGGAGATCCAACCTGGGTCACCGAATCGCTGGGTGGTTGCATGAACGATGGCCGTCACAAAGTGACCAAAACTTCCTTCCGTTTTCTGCAGACTTTGTACAACCTGGGTTCCTCCCCGGAGCCAAATATGACGGTACTTTGGTCGCAAGTTTTACCCGAAGGATTCAAAGAATTCTGTGCAAAAGTCTCCATAGATACGTCCTCCATTCAGTATGAAAACGATGACCTGATGCGTGTGTTTCGCAAAAGTGACGATTATGGTATCGCCTGCTGCGTATCTTTTCAGGAAATCGGAAAACAGATCCAGTTTTTCGGAGCTCGTACCAATCTGGCCAAGGCTTTGTTACTGGCTTTGAACGAAGGCCGCTGTGAAAATACGGGAACGCTGATGGTCGCAGGCATTCCTCCATTGAAAAGCGAAGTTCTCGATATCAAGGAGGTTATGACCAATTACAACCTGGTGCTGAAACAAATTGCACGGGTGTACAACGAAGCCATCAACATCATCCATTTCATGCACGATAAGTACAACTACGAGAAATCGCAGATGGCATTTATAGATACCAATCCATCCATCAATCTGGCTTACGGTGCTGCCGGTCTTTCCATTGCAGCAGATTCCCTTTCAGCCATTAAATATGCCAAAGTTAAACCCAGACGAAATGCTCAGGGCCTGACTGAAGGTTTCGACATTGAAGGCTCATTCCCTTGTTTTGGAAACGACGACGATCGGGTAGATTTGATTGCCAAAGACATCACTCATGTTTTCAGCGACATGCTTTCTGAACTGCCGGTTTATAAAAAGGCAACACCGACCCTTTCCATTCTGACCATCACCTCCAATGTGATGTATGGTACGAAAACCGGTGCAACACCAGACGGCCGCAAAAAAGGTTTTCCCTTTGCACCGGGAGCCAATCCCATGCACGGACGTGATGAAAAAGGAGCCATCGCTTCTTTGAATTCTGTTGCGAAAATTGATTACGAAGATGCCCAGGATGGTGTCAGCAACACGTTTTCCATTATTCCTCAGTCCTTGGGTTCCAACGACGAGGAAAAAATAGAAAATCTGGTTTCCATGCTGGATGGCTATTTTTCCATAGGAGCCCATCATTTGAACGTGAATGTCATGAATCGGGAAATGCTGGAAGATGCCATGGAAAACCCTGAAAATTATCAACAACTGACCGTTCGGGTTTCAGGTTATGCGGTTCATTTTGTTCAACTGAGCAAGCAACACCAATTGGAACTGATTTCCAGAAGCTTTCATCAAAAAATGCACTGATTCTGATGTTGAAAATACATTCCTACGAATCTATGGGAACTTACGACGGGCCGGGACTTCGACTCGTCGTTTTCCTTCAGGGGTGTAGATTTCGATGTTTGTATTGTGCCAATCCCGATACCATTCCTGAAACGGGCGGAATCCTCACTGATCCGGAAGAAATTTTGCGGATGGCTATGAGCCAAAAGCCTTTTTTCGGTAAAAAAGGTGGTGTAACTTTTAGCGGAGGTGAACCAACTTTGCAAGCTGAAGCGTTGCTGCCACTGTGTAAACGCCTCAAAGAGGAAGGCATTCACATCTGCCTGGATACCAACGGTAATAATTTCAACGATCACACCAAAGCCTTGTACCAATACATTGATATGGCTTTGCTCGATGTCAAGGAAATCAACCCGGAACGGCACCGCATGCTCACATCCCATTCCAACGAACAAACATTGATGACAGCTGCCTGGCTGGAAGAAACCGGAAAACCTATGCGGCTGCGTTATGTGCTGGTACCCGGATATTCTGATTTTGAAGAAGATCTGCATGCTTTTGGTGAACATTTCCAAAATTATCAGTACATTGACCGGGTGGAAATTTTGCCATACCACACGTATGGTGTCCATAAATATGAATCACTAAATGAACCTTATCCCCTGGCTGGGGTTAATGAAAATAGCGTTGAACAGGTAGCAAAGGCAACGGAAATTTTTAAACTCTATTTCCGGAATGTCTGGACTCAATAATCTAATTTAAAAAAGAACCCTCAAAAAAAATATAGGTATGGCAACATTAAGATTTAATCTGGTCAGAGAGGCATTCTCTCACACGGCCGTGGATGTAGTAGCGCCGGCTGGAAAAACGTCAGACTACTATGGTATGAACGTTTTTAACCGTGATAAAATGCGCAAGTATCTTTCCAAAGAAACGTTCAAAGTACTTACAGACGCCATTGATACAGGTAAAACACTGGATCGTCAGATCGCCAATCACGTGGCTGCAGGTATGAAAATGTGGGCCATAGAAAGAGGCGTAACGCATTATACACACTGGTTTCACCCGTTGACCGACGGTACAGCCGAAAAGCACGATTCGTTCATTGAACATGCTGAACCAGGTAAAGTGGTGGAAGATTTTGACGGCAAATTATTGGCTCAACAAGAGCCCGATGCCTCCAGCTTTCCAAGCGGTGGCCTTCGCAATACCTTTGAAGCCAGAGGCTATACGGCCTGGGATCCATCTTCTCCTGCTTTCATTGTAGACGATACCTTGTGTATTCCTACCGTTTTCATTGCTTATACGGGTGAAGCTTTGGACTACAAAACACCTCTTTTAAAAGCGTTGTCTGTCATGAACGATGCCGCTACAGAAACCTGTCAGCTTTTTGACCCGAATGTGAAAAAAGTCCGGACCAATCTGGGCTGGGAACAAGAATATTTTTTGGTGGATGAAGCTCTTTACAGCGCACGTCCCGACTTAATGCTCACCGGCAGAACCCTGATGGGACACGAATCGGCCAAAAACCAACAGCTGGATGACCATTATTTCGGATCCATCCCAACCCGCGTGGCAGCCTTTATGAAGGAATTGGAAATTGAAGGTTACAAATTGGGCATGCCCCTGAAGACCCGTCACAACGAAGTTGCTCCTAACCAGTTTGAACTCGCTCCGATTTACGAAGAAGCCAACCTGGCCGTCGACCACAACCTTTTGGTGATGGACGTCATGAACAGAGTAGCCAAACGTCACAATTTTCATGTTCTGTTGCACGAAAAACCTTTTGCCGGTATCAACGGTTCCGGTAAACACAACAACTGGTCGTTGACAACCGATACCGGCGTTAACTTGTTCAACCCCGGTAAGAATGGACAAGAAAACCTGCTGTTTGTAACGATTCTTGTCAATACATTGATGGCTGTTTACAAGAACAACGCTTTGTTAAAAGCATCTATCGCTTCTGCCACCAACGAACACCGTTTGGGTGCCAACGAAGCTCCTCCTGCTATCATCTCTGTATTTCTGGGAACTCAGATTTCCCGGGTTTTGGATAAATTGGAAGTTTCTACCACTGATGAAGCCATCAAATTTGATGCAAAAGGCTTGTTGCAATTGGGTGTAGGTCAGATTCCTGAACTCTTGATCGACAACACCGACCGTAACCGTACTTCTCCTTTTGCTTTCACAGGCAACCGTTTTGAATTCCGTGCCGTTGGATCTTCTGCCAACTGTGCTTCTGCCATGACTGCTTTAAACACAGCCGTTGCTGCTCAGTTAATTGAATTCAACGCCGAGGTGAAGAAGCGTATGACCGCCGGTGAACCCAAGGAAAAAACCATTTTCGCCATCATTCGCGAACTGATTACCGCTTCCAAACCCATCCGTTTTGACGGAAATGGGTATAGTGAAGAATGGAAAGCTGAAGCAGCAAAACGTGGACTTGATTGTGAAACGAGTTCACCCGTTCAATTTGATGCATATCTGAGTCCTGCTGTGATTGACATGTTTGTTAAAACAGGCGTCATGACCGAGGTTGAATTGCACGCCCGCAACGAAGTGAAATGGGAAATCTACACCAAGAAAATTCAGATAGAAGCCCGTGTACTGGGAGATATGGCCATGAATCACATTATCCCTGTTGCAACTAGCTATCAATCTTTACTTCTTGATAATGTTTACAAACTCAAACAATTGTTTGATGATGCAAAATTCAAGAAACTGGCAGCTGAAAAACTCAATTTGATTGAAGAAATTGAAACGAGGGTCGATTCTGTTCAGAAGATGGTCGGTTTAATGGTTGAAGCCAGAAAAGTGGCCAACAAAATTGAAAATGAACGCGAAAAAGCCATTGTTTATCACGACACCATTGCTCCCTATTTCAACGAAATTCGCTACAACATTGATAAACTGGAATGGATCGTGGACAACGAAATGTGGACGTTACCTAAATATCGGGAGTTGTTGTTTATCCGTTAGATGCATCGTTTTAAAAACGAAAGAGCTTATGTACTGAATTATAACTAACAAAGCCAAATCTTGTAAAAGATTTGGCTTTGTTAGTTATTTCAAATTTTGAACCTCGAAGTAGGAATTAATTTGAAGTTTCGATATGGTATTCTCCTGATGTAATTGTAAAACAAATTCTTCCTTGTTCAGTCTTTTTTAAAGTTATTTCAGGATAGGTTACAATGGCCCGGTTATTAATTTTGACCATTGCGGGATCGTTACCTGGAATGGATATTTCTGCATTTGTTTTTTCGGGAACAGTAATAAAGAGTTTGAAAACTCCTTTGGGTTCAGTTTTCCATTCTGCGTAAATTTTTCCAAAAGGGGAGGAAATGATCCCTTTTGCCCATTTTAAATCACAGGGATTTGGCCTTACCGAAAATGTTTTCCATCCTGCTGTTATGGGTTCAATTCCCAAAACTTTCTGAGGGAGAAGTGCAGTAGGGCCGGAACACCATGCATGCGATGTTGAGCCAAGGTCGCTAGGCCAGTGTTCAATGTCCCAGGCTTCGTGCCATGCTCCGTTAAACAATGGTGTTTTCATTTGTTCTCCCCAATTCTTGCGAATAAAATTCAGTGCCCACTGAGGTCTTTCATTAAAAATAGAGTTCAACAAATAATAAGAAAAAGACTGTTCACTGCTCCTGTTACCTGCTTCAATGGCCTCAATCACGTATTGTTTTTCGGAAGCATCAACCAAGCCATACATAAGTGCATAAACTTGAGTTTGCTGACTGTATTTCTTGCTTCCGTAACTGTCCATATAAAGATGATTAGCAGGTGACCACAAATATTTCCGAATGTTTTCTTTTATCTGTTTGGCCTTTTTTGTCCATTGAGCAGCCTGAGCTGGATCAGATGCCAGGTTTTGAGCAAGATACGAAGCTTGCTGAAGAGCTCCATAATATAAGCAGTTTAATGCGGTTATTTCGTCGGTCTGATCCATTGGGTATGTATCAGGATGGTCGAGAACAATCCAACCCGGAACTTTGTATAAAAGGCCGTGTTCTTTTCCGATATATTTATCAAAGAGTCCCAATAGTTTCTTCAGATTCGGATAAACCTGCCTGATCAGATCCGCATTGCCAAAATATTGGTAATACTCACCTACCATAAGAATCCACTCTAATTCATAATCGGCAAGATATGCTGACGAGCCTGGTTCCAGCAACCAGTCGGTGGGATACCGCGAGCGGATTGATCCATCCTCTTTCCAGCGTTGCGACCATGCTCCACATAAAATGTTGTAGCGGATTAGTAATTCAGAACTCTGTCCAAATGGATAAAAGGCATATTTTTGAAGATACCGGGTATCTCCGGCAATATAATGTGTTTGTTCGCGCCAGGGAGTATCCATGTAAGTATCCTGCCCGCAGAGCAACAATGTTTGATTACCAATTTCCCAAATTTGATTTAGCAACGGGTCAGAGCACTCGAAGCTACCTTCTCTGGTGAAATTATAATGCCGGTTAATTGCAGAAATTCCTTTAATGATAATGCTATCGTTTTGCGAAAGCGACAGGTAGCGAAACCCACGCCATGTAAGCGGACTCCATGACTGATCTCCCTTTTTACCAGTATAATAGTCAGTGTAATTCACCCTTTCTTTATACAAAACGGAGCTGTCAGGTAACAGCCGTTCCCCAGTCCCTATTTCAAGATTACCTCCATTCAATGTTGAGAATAATTCGAGTATGGGAGTACCTGCGATCTCTTTTCCGAAGTCGTACACCACTTTATCGCCTACAAACCAATGTTTGATTGGGTAAACCTGTTCGCGAAACAAAGGTGGACGATTGATTTCGACAATGCTATTCCACGGCGAGATAGGCGGAACTCCAAGTTTACGAGCAGATTCCCAGGCCGAGTCATCAAAACCGTCTTCCTTCCAGTTATCAGGCATTTGCCGAGCATCAAACTCTTCGATAAAACCAACCAGATTGACTGTTGGCGCTCGTTGTTCTGTTTTGTTATTCCAAGCTGTTGCTTTAGCAACTTTCCATGATTCGTCCGTATTGATTCGCATTATTTTTGATTCGCCAAATGTTAAAGTTCCCTGAAAAAAAAGCCCTCCTCGACCGTTCATACGATGATGCATGCCTGTTCCAAAATTATAGACGATAGTTGCAATGGTATTTTTGCCCTTTTTGAAATAACCAGACAGATTAAATTTTTCATATACCTGATATTCCGGGTCACAATTCATCGGACAGCGGTCAACCAATTTCCCGTTAATGTACACATCTGCATAAGAATATGCAGAGATAAAAGCAGATGCTTCGTATGGAATTTCATCTAAATTTAAAGTTTTCCGAATCAGTAAATAGTAATTCCGTGGGTTGTCTTCGCCTGAATCCCAAATCCAGTTAGCTAAAGGTTTTTGCTTGTCGAGCAATGATGAGGGAGTTGAGATTGAGGGCACGAGAGCTTTAGTTTGAATAGGCTGCGCGATTGCCAGATTAATGGAAAACAACAGGCAAACCTGCAGGAAGAATACTCTGGTAAAATATAAAAATCTATCGTCTTTGTTCAGAATGAAAGATGTCATAAGATTAAAATTTTATTTAAGATTAAAAATAATTATATAAAATGTATATCCCGACACTTTACCTAAAAGCATTTCGTCACTAAGATTGGCAACTTCTGCATCGTCCGGATATTCCATCAGTAGTGGGCGAACAATTGGAGCTCCGGTTCTGTAGGCTTCGTGTCCCAGACTATAGATGTATGGAAACAGACGGTAGCGCAGGTTGATACTGAAATGACGTTGATTGGGTTTGAGCCAAAAGGTCGTATTCCGCCTTATTCCACCAGTAATAAAGTGAATAAAAAGATTCTCCCTCGTCGTTCCACCAGGCATCAACGCCAGCCTTCAGCAGGGGTTTCATTTTTTCCATATACCAGGCACGTGCACTGTCGTTGGAAAAATCAAGATCGCGACTACTGATTCCCATATCTTTATTCTGATTTATCAGCCAACTACGACTGCGTGCATAATCGAGATTAGCGGTATTAGCCAAACGGGGTTTTCGTATGCCTATGAATTTTACTCCATGTTTTTTATATTCGGCTATCTGTTTAGCCGGTTCAGGGAAAAATTTAGAGTTATAACCAAAATCGTATAGCTATTCGTTATTTTTTAATTTTGTATTGTTCAATTATTTGAACAGTCACAGGGCCAAGTAGTCCGGATTCAACCAGCTTATCCTCTTTCTTATAGAGTCGCCATGACGTAAAGCTGAAGCGACCTGTTGGACTTGGTTGTCCATTAACCACCCAGTCCGGCCATGAATTTAATGTCCCATCCGGCTTACGATCCGTATCGTCCGGTAAATTTTCATCCCCAATCTGTCGGTTGATCCAGAGGTTTACGACGCTTACTTCTAATTGGTTTTCTCCACTTTTAACGACATCGGTGATATCCACCATGTAGGGCGATTTCCAACAAATCCCAAGATTCTTCCCATTTAATTTCACTTCTGCCATCACAGCAACTTTTCCTAAATCTAATACCACACGTTTGGTTTTGGAAATGGTAGGAGCTACAAAGGTTGTTTTATAAATGGCAGTACCGGAGTAAAATTTAATACCATCCTCTGTTCTTTGAGACCAATCATCCAACGTAGAGAAAGTAATCTCTCCTGGACCTCCAGCTTTTGGATCAAAGAAAACGTTCCAGGGCCCGGAAATTTCTTTCACTTCGGAATTGGCTTTCACATGAATAATTCCGGATTTACCACTTGCTGTCATCAACTCATACTTACCGGCCTGATTGCCTGAAAATATTCTTTTATTATCATTATCTGCTGAAATTTCGGCTTCCGGTAAACTGTTGTCGATTGATAAAAGATTGATTGACAGTTCATCTGTTCCAGACGCCTTTTTTATTTTACCATTGATCGAAAAATCAACAGTTAGCGTTTTAATAACCCCAAAAGCCGGATCATCATCCTTTGCCATATCTGAAACCTGAAAAATCAGACTACCAGCATTGGCGATGGACTGTACTTTTTTTGTTACATCTCTTGTACGCGTAGGGTCGCCTGGCACTCCATAACTTGCCTTGATAATGTTAATTTTGTTTTTTAGAGTATCATCCATGCTCCACATCAATTTTCCGTCAAGCTTCAATGCAACTACAGGATCAATCCCTAAAGAGGATTTCTGGAAAACTACGAACGTTGAACCATAGGGCTCCAAATTAAGACGGACACGGGTCGTACTTTTACGTTCCTGAAAGGTTACCGAGTTTTCCATTTGACCATTATCCGGCTGCCACAATTCAGGTTGTCGTCCTTTTATGCGAAAATCGGCAAATGTCTGAACCTTATCGGGATAAGGATTGGCCACAAAATAAACATCAGCATCACCGATACGACGATGAATCCAACGCAAAGGTATGGAAGATTCAAAATCCGGCGAAATCCCCTTTTCTGCCAATATCTCCGGAGCAGTTTTGCCGGCAAGAATGCGCCCGGAAGCCCAGAGTTCATCTGTCATTTTGCGCAATTTTTCGTCTCCCGAACCCATGTCTGCCAAACTGGGAGATTTTGTAGGAGGAGTGGAGGACCCAATAATCAGTGCTCCGGCATCTGCCAGTTGCTTAATTTTGTTTAACAGGGCAGGTGTCATGGTTTCGACCGATGGTAGTACCAAAGCCCGGTAACTCATTCCACTGGGTAAAACAATCTTTCCATCTTGTACGCTCATACCGTTAAGCACAATGTCTGCTGAACAACCATCAAAACCATAACCGCCTCGTATGTGTGGAGCAATTTGTGTCTCAGCAGGAGCCTTAAAATTACGTGGTGTGCCTTCCGGGGCCAGATAAATCAGGTCGGCAACAAACTGTCCCTGTTGCAGGAGACTCTGACATCGAGCCAAATACTCGTGCCAGGCTTTGGATTGTTCCCACCAGGTCTGCGTACGTTCGTAATGAAGACCAAAAGGCCCCATGCTTATTCCGGGAGCAACATTCAGAAAGGACTGCGCTGCATACCGGTGAAAAACAAAACGATTGATTCCTTCGCATAAAGCCCAATCACCCAGATCTTTCATATTGCCGGGATAACCTTGCCATTTCTCTGTACTCCAGGAAGTAAATGCTTCCGCACCGATAATTGGTTTGCCATATATATGGCCTGCAGAAGCCATTTCCGTGCAGCTCCAATCGCCTTCGTATTTACCCCAGGCCCAAAACTCACCCATGGGTTCATCCGCCTGACTCGCATAAGTGATATCGTCGGCAGGCTCGCCATACGCTTCAATGGATAAACGAAGTCCGTTTTGATGGGCCAATTCACGGAAAGTACCAGCGTAGTTTTCAATTAACATTTCAGAAACGGTTTGCCTTAAATCCCAAAGGAACCGTTCGGAGATTTCTGTACTCCCAACAATACGACCAGAAAATACCGGTAAAAAAGGAAACATATCATAACCGCGACGCTTGTGAAACTCTTCCCGCATCTGTGGAGTCCAGTTTTGCGCTCCATTTTCCCAACTATCAATGTGGACGCTTACCAATGGTTGGTCTTTACCTGTGAGCCCTTTATTCTTCTGAATAATCTTTTTCATCAGGTTATCAAAATGCAGTATGGCTGCAGCTTTGCTGAGTTTGTCGCACTCAAGACCCATACCAGTTTTGGGTGCCGGATGGTTTTCCTTCCCCGTGATTGTATGTCCGAAACGCATCACCAACCACTTGCCTGCAGGGGGAGTCCAATTAAGTTTTCCTTCCGCATCCATTTTTGAAGTCAGATCAATTACCTGTCCACTTGGGATAACAGCGTCTGTTGGGGCTTCATTAAAATTTGCAGTCAATGGATTAAAATCCCGGTTAATAAGATCGTTTGCTGAAGATTTAACGTCAAGCTGAGGAATGCGAACATCCATTTTCGGTGCAGGCATGGCAAGTACAACTATGTCCTTGTAATAATTTCGAATGGACTTTGGTTGTGGTAAAATAATAGGCAGGTTTGTTTTGTCAACCACCAGCTCGCTCCAAACCACTTTTTGCGTAGACATTTCGGGAGTGATCCATGGTCCGCCACTACCGTTCCAGCCGGCATCGTTGTTCATGTTTATTTCAAGACCAAGCCGTTTGGCTTCCCTAAAAGCGTGACTGATCAGATTCATCCACTCAGGTCCTGCAAAATCGGCCTTCCCTTTTGGTGCACCCTGATCTACCTCCATATAAAGTATTCCCCCAATACCAACTCGGACCATCGCTTCAAAATCGGCAGTAATGCCTTCTTTGGTGAGATTACCGTCCAAAGGAAAGTAATAGACCCATGGTCTGGCGGATGCAGCCGGATGTTGAAAGCTCGTTATTAACTTAGTGTAATTGTCTGTCCTGTCGGTTTTCAGCGAAGAACTTTGAGTTTGTCCTGAAACCATCAAAGTGGCTAACAGAAAAAAAGTGGAAAGGATAAGTTTCATAATCCGGAGGAATTAAACTTTGATTTATGGCTATATTAATTTTTTTTATATTTCTTTACAGCATAACAAAATTATAAATGAATTGCAGGATTACACGATATATTTTGATCGAAATACATTAATTAATGACACAAGCTACCATGAACAATCTTCTTAAAAATGAAATATTCTATCCAACCATTCACGAAGAAGATGAAAAAATGGGAATTGTAGTCACAACTTCCGGCTTTCAACTTGCATCGGCTAACCATTCTTACCCTCCAAAAGGACATCCAAAAACGCATAATTTTCAGTATCAAACAGGAAGAATACTAAATGAATATCAAATCATATATATCACTTCTGGGGAAGGCGTTTTTTCATCCAATGACACTCAGGAAATGGTTTTAAAGGAAGGAACTATATTTATTCTTTTTCCTGGAATGTGGCATTCTTACCGACCCTTGCCCGATATTGGCTGGGAAGCCTACTGGGTTGGTTTTAATGGCGATTTTATAAAAAATCTGACTGAAAAGGACTTTATAAACCAGAAAAACCCATTTTATAATGTAGGCTATAATGAAGCAATTGTAAAACTTTTTCAGGAAATCAATGAAAATTTGAAACGTGAAGAACCAGGATCACAGGCATTACTGGGTGGAATTGTCATCCATTTGCTTGGAGCTTTAATTCACTTTAGAAAGAATGAGGTTTTTTCAAACAAAGCCTTTATTTCCCTTATTAATAAAGCAAAAGTAATCATGCGTGAACATGTTTCATCCAACATTACAGCAGAAGAAATTGCAATGAAACTGAACATGGGTTATTCCTGGTTCCGAAGAACGTTTAAGGAATATACCGGATTTTCACCATCCCAGTTTATGATTCAGTTAAGAATTCAAAAAGCAAAGGAGTTACTGGCTCAAACAAATGATTCTGTGAAACAAATAGCACTGCAACTCAATTTCGAATCTACAGGCTATTTTTCTGTTTTTTTCAAACGGGAAACTGACCTAAGCCCACTTGAATATCGCGCATTATGCAGAATTAAATGAGTTTTAGTTTTAACAAATTTGAACGACCTCCATATCCATCAGAAAAGCGAATTTTTTAATTTTATCAGCGAGGTGTCCAATACCAATGGCACAATGGTGGGCTGGTCCTTGTTTCGCCCAACGATCGATAAACTCCCTTGAACCAATGGGGAAACGGTATCGGCTATTGGTATTTCCAATTTGCAGCACAGGGCCGGGTACTGATTCTGCTTCTGCTACCAGTAAAAACAACCCATTTTTACCCTGTACTACGGAAAGCAAAGTTACCTCTCCATGCTTAACAGTCATTTGAATAGACAATCCTTTCCCCGGTTTTCCATGATAAACGGCCAGTGGAACCAGTTGTACCTGACCTTCAGCAATGGCAAAATGAGCTGGACCGTCGTGACCCAGCAACACAATATCATCATCAAAATCCATCGCATAAAATTCAGAAAACGAACCACCTGCACCAAATGCATCCATTATTTTCATAGCCAGCGCATTTTTTACATCGCATTCACCAGCCACCGGAATGTTTTTGCCAGTCAATAAGGTATTTCCAGGAATGACTGAGGTTGAAATATTTTCGTATTCATTGCCATCGATGCCTTCGTAATAATAAGCCATAGAACTCAGATTATGAGTACTTACCAACTTATCGAGAGCCACCGAGGTTTTGGCGGCACGAAAGATTTCGTCTTCTTCACAGGTCGTTGATACATCAAAGATTTGTTTAAACTCCTTTACTTTTTGCTGCATCTCCGCTTTTGTTACCTCATCTCTATATTTTTTGAGTTCACACATTTCAACAATTTCCATATGTGTTCCAAAAGCTGCTGACAGCTGTGTCAGATCCGTATAGATATCAAGCATACCTCCATAATAATGGCCCAAAATACCCAGTCGATTCGTTTGCATAGAACGCACCACTTTTGAAGCCTCTATCCAATCATTGATTTGTGTCCAAACCTGATCTTCAAGCAAATACCCCGTAACTAATTCATACTTTATATCTGAACGATTAAACACATTTGCAATTTCCGGTACCGAACAAGCCTGGCAATGTGCCAGCCATTCACCTGTCATTATTCCCCTGTCTTTTAATGCATTAAATGCTTCATAATGAATAGCCGAAACTGGTTGCAGGTTAAGTATGACCAATGGGACCTTCAATTTTTGAGCGATAGGCAACACCGTAGAAGAAAGCGCATACGTCGAAATATAAAGAAATACTAGCTCTACATCATTTTTTTTCAGGATGTCTGCAGCTTCCCTTGCCTTTTCCGGAGAATCTACCATACCAACATCGATCACATTTACTTCAAACCCCTCCATCTTCCGGGCAATAAAATTTTGATATCCGATCAATCTTTCCTTTAAACCATCAAATTGTGACCAGTAAGCTTCAAGGCCAATTCCAAATAATCCTATATTCATTTCAGTTTTTAGTTTCTTGTTACTATTAATATTTTGCAGGATAAAGTTATAAATGATTTGCAAGTTTGTACTTCTTAATTTTGATCGAAATGCTTTAATATATGACACAAAAAGGCTAGAACAAAATAGTTGAAAAAAAAACTTTATCTTCACGACCTGATTTAAAACGATACCACCCATGAACGACGAAGAACAAAAGACCGGCTTACCAGAAAATGCTTTCCGCGAATTGAACCCGGGAGAAGAATACAAACCCCTTATGTCCCCGGATAAAAAATATTCCGAAGCAACGCCCTGGTCTATTACCTGGGGATTGCTAATGGCCGTACTTTTTTCCGCTGCAGCAGCCTATTTAGGCTTAAAAGTGGGGCAGGTCTTTGAGGCCGCCATTCCAATCGCCATCATTGCTGTTGGACTGTCCAGCGCAACCAAACGTAAAAATGCCTTGGGCGAAAATGTCATTATCCAGTCCATTGGAGCCAGCTCAGGCGTTATCGTGGCAGGTGCCATTTTTACCCTGCCTGCCTTATATATTTTGCAAGCGAAATATCCAGAAATGACGGTCAATTTCATGCAGGTATTCCTAAGCTCTTTACTGGGCGGTATTTTGGGTATCTTGTTTTTAATTCCATTCCGTAAATATTTTGTCAAGGAAATGCATGGAAAATATCCTTTCCCCGAAGCTACAGCCACCACGCAGGTGCTCGTTTCAGGAGAAAAGGGTGGGAGCCAGGCAAAACCCCTTTTAATAGCCGGTCTTGTCGGTGGTGTTTTTGATTTTGTTGTGGCTTCCTTCGGAGCCTGGAGTGAATCGTTCACTTCCCGCGTGCTTCCTTACTGCGCCGAATTTGCCGATAAGTTCAAAGCCGTTTTCAAAATTAATACCAGTTCAGCCATTCTTGGTTTGGGTTATATTGTCGGCCTCAAATATGCAACCATCATTTGCGCCGGTTCTGCCCTGGTTTGGTGGATAATCGTTCCCATCTTCGGACAATTGAGCGATGCGACTTTGCAGTGGTTGAATCCTGCCATCGTTCATTCGGTGAGTGGTATGTCACCTGAAGTTATATTCAGCAGTTTTGCCCGTCACATCGGTATCGGTGGTATAGCCATGGCCGGTGTCATTGGAATCATCCGATCCTGGAGCATCATCAAAGCCGCTGTTGGCATTGCCTCCAAAGAATTAAAGGGTGATAAAACGGTGGTTAAGAAAATTGACCCTCGTACACAACGCGATATTCCGATGAAAATCATCGCCATTGGAATCATTGTCGCCCTTTTGGCTGTTTTCGCCTTCTTCTTTTTTGGTGTGATGCACTTCAATTTGTTGCATGCCGTGGTGGGTATTTTGGTTGTCGGCATCATTGCCTTTCTGTTTACCACTGTTGCCGCCAACGCCATTGCTATTGTAGGTACCAATCCCGTTTCGGGAATGACGTTGATGACGCTTATTCTGGCTTCTGTTATTATGGTTGCTGTCGGACTGAAAGGTTCAAGCGGCATTATTTCTGCCTTGATTATGGGTGGAGTCGTTTGTACTGCACTTTCCATGGCTGGTGGTTTTATCACCGACCTGAAAATCGGTTACTGGTTGGGCTCAACGCCTGCCACTCAGGAAAAATGGAAATTTTTGGGAACCTTGGTTTCTGCCGCTACGGTTGGCGGGGTTTTAATGATTTTGAACAAGACCTACGGCTTTGTGGGTGAAGGTGCTCTGGTAGCCCCTCAGGCCAATGCCATGGCTGCCGTGATTGATCCGTTGATGTCCGGCACTTCGGCGCCCTGGATTTTGTACGGTATTGGGGCTTTGCTTTCTATTGTGCTGACTTTTTGTGGTGTTCCGGCTTTGGCTTTCGCCTTGGGTATGTTTATTCCGTTGGATCTGAACTTGCCGTTGATGGTGGGTGGGGCTATTCAATGGTATGTTTCTACGCGGACGAAAGATGCGGTTCTTAATGAAGAACGCAAGGATTTGGGAACGCTGATAGCATCGGGCTTTATAGCCGGTGGTGCTTTGATGGGCGTGGTTAGTGCCGGTATTCGTTTCTTTGGAGTGAATTGGGTACAGGAAAAATGGATGGCTTCTGCAGGGGCTGAATGGGTGTCGTTGGGGGCATATTGTATGTTGATTGGATTTTTTGTTTGGATGGTTATGAAGAAGTCAACGAAAAAAGGGTAAATTCTTTACTTTTGTATCATATGTGTAAATTTTTGAGTTTTGTATAAACGTTCCAAATCTCAGTTGGTTACACTTTGTAACCAACTCGCTACTATCCTTTAGTTTCAGAAAATTTTTAAAATAAGGACCGGATTCCATTTTTTACAACGATCCCCTAATATTCAACTTCCACGGATTCTCAATAGTCTCAATCTTCTTCTTATTAATCAAATTCGCCATCGTCTTACCCATCAAATTAAAATCAGTCGATAAAGTTGTAATACCCCCAGCTAAAATCTCTTTCAACAACGTATCGTTGTAAGAAATGATTCCGAAATCTTTACCCGGAAGCAGGCCCTGTTTTTCAGATTGTTTGAGTAAATAGACCAAATCCCTGTCATTTACGACCATAAAAACTTCCCCTTTCTGAATGGGTCTGTTTTTAGTCGTTTCGATATAGTCGTGACTAAAAGGGTATTCCTTACAAAAGTTGACTAATCCGTTATACCTTTCCACAGGCTCCTTCTCCTCCTTTTGAACCATGTAAATATGATTGTATTTTTTCAGATAGTTCAGACCGTACACCAAAGCTTCATAGGTATTCTTTTCGAAATCCTGAGAAACCGATGAATATTTTCCACGGAGTTCCGCGTGAAAATGATCCAGTAAATAAACTTTGCCCGACAGTTTTTTCAAAAGAGGTTCAACGCCTTCAAATTTACCCGACATGATAATATATGTGGTGTACTTATAATTTGCCTCATGGATGAGGGTTTCAAAGACTTCGCGGTTGTAGTTGTGAAAATAGAGGTCCACCGTAGCTGTATCGCCAATGGATTCCATGAAAGAGTTGTAGAGATCTTCCTTAAAAAAATTTATCTCGTTGAAAAGAAGGAAGATTTTATGTTTGAACTCCGTGTTGGTGCTTGAGACAAAATAGCCAACACCCGGATTTGAATCAATGATTCCCCTGGATTTCAGTTCGCTCAGACCAGCAAAAACGGTATCACGAGAAAGGTTGAATTTCTCTCTGAATTCATTGATGGAAGGAATCCAATCGCCTTTTTTCAATGTTCCGTCATGAATGCCATCAATGACAAAGCTTACTATCTGTTTATATTTAGATTGGTTCCCTTTCATTTCTACTTTTTTATTCAGCAAAAATAGCATTTTTTTAACTGTTGGGACTGGTCTGAAAAAAAAAAGGCAATTTGACGAAAAAAAACATACCAGTTCGTACCAGTTTGCAAATTTAATTCTATATTTACAACCTGAAAAACGATGATTTATTTTTACTGACCCTAAAATTGTTACCGCTATGAAATTTTTAACTTTTAATTTCCGGAATTTATCGGGATGCCTATGTGGTGTTCTACTTTCAACGAGTCAAATGGCAACCGCTCTGGATGCCAAATTGTCTGTTGATGCTTCACAAGTATTAAAAAGAATTCCCACACTCATGTACGGGTCTTGTATTGAGGACGTTAACCATGAAATTTATGGGGGACTTTATGACCAGAAAATCTTTGGAGAAAGTTTTGAAGAGCCGGCTTCCAGCATTGATTTTGAGGGTTTTACAAAATATGAGGGTGACTGGAAACTGAACTCTCCGGGTATTTCTGTCTTTTCATGGCCTGGTGCAAAAATAGTGAACAAGACACCAAGTTTTGCCGATGGCAGTGCCGAGGTAAATCTCAAGTTTACAAGCACTTCTGGAGATAACGCGGGAATTATATTTCACGTTTCAGAGTCAGGTGGCGGGGCAGATAATTTCAATGGTTATGAAATTTCGTTATTACGATCAGGCACTACGCTTCGTTTGGGAAAACATCAGCATAACTACACGTTACTGAGAGATGTAAGCGTCACTTTTACGCCTGAAGAATGGACCAACCTAAAGGTTGAAATGATTGGTGCCCGCATCCTTATTTATATCAACAACGCTGAAATTCCTGCGCTTGATTACACCGATACCAACAATCCTGTTTTAAGTGGTACGGTGGGATTAAGAACCTGGAATTCGAATGTCACCTTTAAAGATCTGATCCTAAAAACGGCGACGGAAACTTTAACCCGACCTTTTCAGCTTTTAAACGCATCGTATGTGAGCAAACAATGGGATATAATTAAAAATGTTGCTGATAGTGTGACGTTTTCAATTGATGAAGTCAATCCATTTAATGGCTTAAATTCTCAGTTGGTTAATTATGTACAAGGTACAAGCAAAGCTGGTGTTGCCAACAAAGGATTGAATCGCTGGGGCATAGCGGTGAAAGAAGGTCAGGTATTTCAAGGCCGGTTGTATTTGAGAGCAAATGATTTTACCGGTGCGGTCACGGTTGAGTTGCAAAGTGCAGATGGTACCAAAACGTATGCATCACAGACCATCAGTTCGTTAACAGACAGTTGGGCAAAATATCCATTTACATTAACTTCTTCAGCCACAGATCCAAAAGCCAAGTTTGTTGTTTTGATGGATAGCCCTGGAAAACTATGGATGGATCAGGTTGTACTGATGCAGACCGGTGATCAATTGTTTAAAGGTCTTCCCTATCGGGCTGATATTGGAAATTCTATGATAGCTGAGGGTTTGAACTTTCTCCGGTATGGTGGAACCATGGTTAACGCACCTGAATATCGATTCAAAAAAATGATTGGTGACCCCGATTTAAGGCCTCCTTATCAAGGACATTGGAATAACTATTCCACCAATGGTTTTGGCATCGAAGATTTTCTGAAATTTAGCGAAGCTGCCGGTTTTACAGCTGCATTTGCCATCAATATTGAGGAAACAGGTGCGGACGCAGCAGATATGGTAGAATATCTGAACGGAGACATTTCGACTGTCTGGGGTGCCAAACGTGCAGCCAACGGTCGTCCGGAACCTTATCATGTAAAATACATAGAAATTGGCAATGAGGAAGTGATTGAAAGTGATAATTACGATGCCTATGTGCATTATCTGGATCGCTTTGATGAACTTTATACGGCTATGCATGAAAAGGATCCTTCCATTCAATTTATTCATTCAGCTTGGTGGCGCCCCGGTTCAGCCAATATGAAAATGATTTTTGACAGACTCAATGGTAAAGCCTCATACTTGGATTATCACCTCTGGGCAGATGATGCCTTTGCGGGAACCAATGTAGACAAGGATTTGAAGGATATGCAGAATTACTTTTTGACTTGGGATCCAAATACAACCATGAAATGCGCTATTTTTGAGGAAAATGGAAATTTGCACAACATGCAACGCGCATTGGGTCATGCCACGACGTTGAATGCTGTTCGCAGGCACAGTGACTTTGTGCTGACCTCTTGTGCGGCAAATGCATTGCAACCTTATCAGCAAAACGATAATGGCTGGGATCAGGGTCAGATCTTTTTCACCCCTACACAAGTTTGGGGAATGCCACCTTTTTACGCACAACAAATGGCATCAGCCAACCACCTTCCATTGCTGGTTTCAACGAATCTGGTTACAGGTCTGGATATAACAGCCACCAAGAGTGAAATGGGTGATACCTTGATCCTTCATGTGGTCAATACCAAATCGATTGCCAAAAAAACAATCATCTCCATCAACGGTTTCAGCGCAGCGTCCAGTACGGTAAATACGTATACTTTATCAGGCCCTCTTGCTTCTGAAAATACACCAGCCTTACCTGAAAAATTCAAAACAGTTTCATCTTCGTTGCAAGCTGCCAGGGTTGATTCCTTTAATTATTCTTTTCCGGCATATTCCTACACTATTTTGCGTTTTGTGCCTTTAGTGGACAAAATTCAAAAAGTATCGGCCGAAAAAAATCTGAAAATCTATCCAAATCCTGCCAATGATTGCATCGTTGTAGAAAACAGCCAGGGTGGAATTGAAATTTTAGACAACAGTGGCAAAATTGTAATGACCAGGGATATTGCACTAAATGAAGAAGTTGATATTTCAGGATTGAATGCCGGTTTGTATTATGTCAGGTCTAAAGGATTGATGGCTGGCAAGGCGGTTAAGCTGATAAAGAATTAAGGAAAGTAACTACTATGTGAATAGCCCTCTAAAAGCTTATAACTAAGTTTTTGGAGGGAACTTTACAAGAAATACAGCCCCGGTTTCACATTTCATTTTATGAATGTGAAATCGGGGCTGTATTTTTGAATTCATTGTCAAACGAACAATGACCATTTATTGTTTATAATTGACCATTTTATATATGTTTAATAGTAACATTAAAAATTAAATTTGTGTTTATATTAATTATAAAAAATATAACATTGGATTTACTTAGCCCGGACATGAAGTTAAGTATAATCGAAATAAAATTTTCTAATAGAATGAAACACAATGGAAACTGAAAATGTTATTCTGATGAGAATGGCTCGAGAATCCCTATCAGATAAGTGGGGCTTAGCTATTGGCACTTTTATTATTTATTCTTTAATCACCGTCACCTTTCTTGGCTTGATTGAAGACTTTAATTATTTTGGTATCTTTTCATTGATTATTGAAGGGCCTTTTGCACTGGGGTTGACTATATTTTCTTTGGCCATTTCAAGAAATCAAGAGGCAAAAGTTGTTCAGCTTTTTTACGGTTTTAATTTGTTTTGGAAAGCATTAGGTGCTTTTTTTATTACAACTCTATTTATTTCAATTGGTTTTTTGTTGTTCGTTATACCAGGGATAATAGCTGCATTATACTTTTCTCTTACCTTTTATATCCTGGCGGATGACCATTCGGTTGGAGTATTGGAGGCTATTGAAAGAAGCTGTAAAATGATGCAAGGTTTTAAAATGAAATGTTTTTGTCTGTACCTCCGATTTCTTGGACTGGCTTTTCTTTGCCTTTTTACCTTTGGTATCGGTTTTTTCTTTTTATTTCCTTACATAGAGGTTGTAATGGCACATTTTTATGAGGATGTTAAAAACGCGTATTAAACAGGGTGAATTTGAATGCTCCACCTGAATAAACTAAGATAGTAAACTACCAAATGATTGAAAGCAAAGCGGTTCTTCTTGTAGATACATTACTTGTGCTAAATGCCAATAAACTTACTGAACAAATGACATTCTATAAATGTAAGAAACAAGAGAAAATTTAAGTATGAAAAATTTGAAAAACAACATTGTATTGACAAACCTTGTCTTTTTTGCTTTCTGTAGTATTGCAATACATGCTCAAAACGCCAAGAAGTTATCCTTTAAAAATGGAGAAAAGACCTTTCTTGAAGGTAGGATCTTTAATAGCGATTCGAAGACAAGCAAACACATCGTAATAAATACCTATCCATGCTTATCCAGCGAACTACTACCCGAATCGGAAATTTATGCTGAATCCGTGTTGAGAAATAAGCTTGTACAAATGGGGGTCACCTTTTTGGAATTTGGAGGTAGAAAGGATAGTATACAAAAATATGGTCATAAATATCCGGCGTCGACCCTCTATACCAAGGCCGATGATTTGGATTCGGCCATTGCCTGGATTCATTCTCAAAAGGACTTGAAAGATAAAAAGATTGTTGTAATGGGTTCCAGTGAAGGTGGGTCTTCATGCGTTATATCAGCATCCAGAAATCCTGAAATTGATGCTGTTGTACTTCTTGCTACTCCGGCTGTACGTGGAAAAGAGCTTGAAGAATACCAGCATCGATATCAAGATACCTTAATAACAGGAACTTTCGGCTCCCACCAATCCTATTTGGATTTTTGCAACAAACAAAGCTCTTTAAAAGCAAAGAATTATGAGCAAAGTATCGATGGTTATAGAAAGTTTAGAGAAGATATGTATAGTCCATTGGAAGATATCGTTCATAATTATACGAATTACGATACCATCGTTTCCCATTTATACGGCTATCTACAAGATAAATGGAGTCGGGAAAATGAAGAGGTAAAAAACTATCATAAGACGTTTGAGAACTATTGTAATGTACATCAGTTTTACAACTTTATACTGCCACAACAAATAGCTATTAGAACCTGGAATCCCGAACTTTATTACGTGAAGATCAAATGTCCGGTTTTGACAGTAAATGGCACACAAGACAAACGAGTTGAATACAAATCAAACATCCAAAAGATTGGGGAATTTCTAAAAATGGGAGGAAATGAAAAGTTTAAAGCTCTAATTTTAAAAGATTACGATCATTCGTTGGTTTATAAAAGCCATAAAAATCAAATGGATGAGGTTACCGTAAACCAGGTGGTAAAATGGATTGTAAATCAATAGGAACAATGCCCTTCTTTATTTTCTTCCATCTTGATGAACTTATTGTTTTCAAATGTCAAACAGTACACATGAAACTTACAATCTCTAACGAGTAATTGTACTGTAGTTTTCGGAGTACCTTTCATGACCATCCAGTCTATGTTTAACTCACCATGCTTAAACTTCTTACCCCATAGTCGTTCAATTTCTTTCCCTACATCTTCTTTCGTTTTGTCACCCTGATAATCAGGAGCAATATCGTAATTTACAATATAAAGGGAATCTTTTTTTACTTCCCAATGGAGAATATATTTTTTTTGGAGAGGTACATCAAACCCAATTTCATCCTCCTCATACAGTATATAGGTAGACTTGTCAAATAAGGCGGTAATTGGTGTCCGAGTGATAATATACTTTTTCCCTTTTAGTAAGAGTGTATCATTGTTTTTTGATTCAAAAATATCGCGGGTGGAGTCCGAAGCAGTCAATGCATTTAATTCCTTAAGGGTCAAATACTTTTTTTCTTCGGTAGCTGTTTGATCCTCAATAATAATACCCCATCTATTTATCTTTTGACCATGTTTATTTATTCTCTGAGGGGCCACGCCAAAGACTTTATCAAGGCTAGGTTTACTTTTTTTCTGGGCTTGCAATATACTGGGCAGAAGCAGAATACATATAATTAGGATTATATTTGTTTTCATAATATTTGTTTTTATAATTCTGATTACCCAAATTTAACCTCATTGAGACGTCATATAACTCACCCCAAAAATCCCCAAATCAATAAACTGCCCCCCACCATTCTGGTGACAATGCGCAGCAATTCTATTCACCCTATTCCCCTTCAACGCCTTCTTAGCCTCTTCAGTCAGTCTTATCGAAACATAACTCGTCGAATTGCCCTTCCCCGAAGCAACCAAAATCCCGTTGATGTAAATCTCATAATCCTCATCGTAATACAGGTGGAAATAGCAATTGTCCAAATCCTTAGCCTTGATTTTACCCAACTTAAAATCCGTTCGAAGCCAGATGTCGCTTGTGTTCCATTGCGTATTAACAACACTTCCAGGAGGTGGGGGAGTCCCTGCACCAAAACCGGCTTTACCCGTTTCCCAGTCTGAATCTTTAAAATCCAAACCATACCAGCCGGATGTTGGCTTAGAAGTGGTGTACTTCCAGAAAGGAGCATGACCGGTTGCATCCGGCAATAGAATTTCCTTAACCAGGTTCTGATGAAGCAACTTTTCATTAATCGCCTTAATCTTCCCAATATCCACCTTGGGAACACGGTCATACGTCAGAAAACCATTGATTTCCTGTTCCACATCGGTGAGTTGGGTAAACACGGCACCACTCATTCCATGAGAAACCTTGAATTCAGAAAGCATGTTGATGTAGCTTTCATAGGTGTCTTCCAGCTCTTTGACGGATTTTACCATCAGGCCGCTGACACCTTCTTTTTCTTTCCATTCATGGCCGGGAACTGCTAAACCAACACTGCCAAACTCTCCGCAAGCCGTCGCCATTGTTTTGCTTTCGACGCCTTTTGGCCCCGGATAGGAGTGATAATCCAGAATGTCGCCGATGGAATCTTTGAAGATGTTGTCACTGGCAACGTTGATCAACCGGTTTGGATCTTTTGCTTTTACCAAATCAAACATGTTTTTTGTCAGGTTGAAGCCGTTGCTGGCTTTTTGGCCTTGCGTTTCGTTGTAAAGGACCCAACAGATAATGGAGGGACTGTTGAAGCGGCCATCCACCATGCGTTCCAGCTCTTTTCGAAATTGGAGTGTATCCACTGCAGGCGGATTGGCTCGGTATGAGTTGGCCGAAGGCATGTCCTGCCAAACCATAAGGCCTAGTTTGTCTGCCCAGTAATACCAGCGCTGAGGTTCTACCTTGATGTGTTTTCGCACAAAGTTGTAGCCAAAATCCTTTTGAATCTGAACATCAAATTTGAGTGCCTCATCCGTTGGAGCAGTATAAATGCCATCGGGCCAGAATCCTTGATCCAGAAAACCGAGGTTGTAGACGAACTTGTTGTTCAGGAATATTTTCTGGTGATCACCCACTTGTTCCAGGCTGATTTTTCGCATGCCAAAATAGCTTTCCACGCGATCAATTGTTGCGGATCCACTTTTTAATTCCAGGCTCAGGTCGTATAAAAAGGGAGAATCGGGCGACCAGAGTTTTGCTTTTTTAATCGGGATATATAGGTAAACTCCCGCTTTCCCGGAAACCGTTCCAACTATTTTTTCCCCATCTTTTGCGGTAGCTACCAGGGTCAGATCTTTTGCCAGTCCATCCGTTTCAACCATCAGTTTTAAGCGGCTGTTATCCACATCAGGTACCAGTTTAAGCCCTTTGATGCTGCAGTCTGCCACGGGTTCTATCCAGACTGTTTGCCAGATACCTGTTACGGGTGTGTACATGATCAGATTTCCGTGAGGGGGATTTTCCTGCTTTCCACGGGGTTGACCGTATGATTCTGTAGGGTCGAAAACGCGGACAATCAATTCCTGATCCCTCGCGTCAACCAGGTAAGGTGTGATGTCAATACTAATTTCATCGTAGCCGCCTTTGTGGATGCAAACACTTTTTCCATTGATGAAAATTTCCGACTCCCAGTCTATTGCTCCAAAGTGCAAAAGAATTTTGGAGCCGTTCCATTGCTCGGGAATGGAAATCATTCGGCGATACCAAACCCTGTCGTGGTGTTCCATCACTCCTGAAAGGGCAGATTCTACGGGATAAGGCACCAGAATTTTTTCGGGCAAAGTCACGCCGTAAGGTACGGCATCGTCTCTGTTGCCGACTTTAAATTCCCAAAGTCCGTTTAAGTTGACCCAGTCTGCCCTGACCATTTGGGGTCTGGGATACTCGGGCAGGGGACTGTTTACGTTGATATCGGCAGCCCATTTTGTCATTAACGGGGCCTTTTTCATCGACCAGTTCTGCGCATTTATAACACTACTCACCATAAAGATGGTGAGTAGGCTACAAGTCTTTATTAAATCGGACTTATGTTTGATCATGGTATTTTATTTCCTTAGTTTGTTCAAAACTTTATCTGAAAGTGGTTTATTGATGCTTTTGATGGAAAGTCCACAATCGATGAATTGTCCGCCACGGTGTTGTGTGCAATGGATGGCAATCGTGTTTTTTCCGTTGCTGATCAACGCTTTTTTAGCTGCTGCCGAAATTTCGAAATTCACATAACTGGTGGTTGAGCCGTTAATTACTGCAGCTTCAACGCCATTGATATAGACTTCACACTCGTCGTCGTGATGCATGTTCAACAGGAGGTCGTTTACATTGATGGCTGATAAATCGCCCAGTTTGATTTCCTGACGCAACCAGATATCCGATGTGTTCCATTCGGTTCTGACAACTGCACCCGGTGTAGAGGCTGTTCCAAATCCGGCTTCTCCGGTTTTCCAGCTGGTAGCGTCGAATTCTTTTTTCATCCAGTCTTTGGCAGGAGTTGAAATAGTGTATTGCCAGTTGTGTGCTTTCACTTCTGAGGAAGGATAGATTTCCTGGAAATAGAGGTTATCCTCGATGGCTTTTCGGTTGGAGGCATAGAACCTTTTTACATCAGCTTTGGGTATGCGGTCGTAGGTCATTAATCCGTTCAACTCAACTTCTACGTCGGTAATTTCGGTATAGACTGCTGCGCTCAAACCACCAGTAGTTTTGTATCCGGCAAGCATGGTGGAAAAATCATCGTACAGTTTCATGTACTTTTCTTTGTCGTCCAACATGATGTAGGTTGGACCTACTTTCCAGATGTGTCCTGGTACGATATAACCAATGCCGCCATATTCGCCGCAAGCTGTTGCCTGATAAGGGCTGGAAGGACATGCGGGAGGTGGGTAACTGTGATAGTCAAGGACATCTCCTACACCTTCGTGTCTGCCGCCGCTGGCCTGATTGACCAGTCTGCTGGGATCCAAACCTTTCACCATGGCGCAATATTCCTTGGTGTCGTGTTGTGCCTGTTCTTCGTTGAAAATCACCCACATAACGATGGATGGAATGTTCCAGTGTGTTTCGACCAAACGAACAAGTTCTTTTTTAAAGGCTTCTTTTTCAACGGGAGGTGTATTTGCCGTGTAGGAGTTTGGTGAAGGCATATCCTGCCATATCATCAGACCCAGTTTATCGGCCCAGTAATACCAGCGATATGGTTCCACTTTGATGTGCTTGCGAACCATGTTGAAACCAAAGGCTTTGGTCATTTCCAAATCGTATTTCAAGGCTGCATCGGTAGGTGCTGTATAAAGACCATCGGGCCAAAATCCCTGATCAAGAGGCCCTATTTGGAACAGGAACTTGTTGTTCAGATACATTCTCTTGAATTGACCGTCAAATTCAACGGAGATTTTACGCATCCCAAAATAGCCATCAACTTTATCAACAATTTTGTTTCCATCAGACATCGTGATGGTCAGATCGTACAAGAAAGGGCTATCGGGTGACCAAAGTTTCTGGTTTTTGATGGGAATGGCGATTTCGTACAAGGATTTTCCTTTAACGGTGGCAATAACCTGATTTCCATCTTTCACCTGAGCGGTATATTCACAATCTCTTTCTTTTTCACCTAGTGCGAAAACTGTCAGTTTCAGGACGGATTTATCAATATCGGGTGTGATTTTGAAATTGGCGATTCTGGTTTGAGAAACCGGTTCCAACCAGACAGTCTGCCAGATCCCTGTAATGGAAGTGTACATAATGCCTTCCGGGTTCAAGGTTTGTTTTCCACGGGGAAATCCTCCGGAAACAGTTGGGTCATAGACTTTAACGGTGATGGTTTGTTCGCCTTTTGTCAAATAGTCTGTGATGTCGAACGTGAATGGATCGTATCCGCCCTGATGTCTTCCAACATTTTTATCATTGATGAAGACTTCGCATTCATAATCGACGGCTCCAAAATTTAATAAAACGCGTTGACCGTTCCAGTCTGCAGGAACAATGAATGTTCTGCGATACCAAAGTCTTTCGTGGTGTTCCATCACTCCGGAAAGAGCCGATTCAACGGCGAAAGGTACCAATATGTTTTTGGCTAACTTGCCTTGAGGATAGGGTTCATTGGCCCAGGTGCCGGGTTGATACTGCCAAAGGCCGTTCAGGTTCATCCATTTTTCACGGGCCATCTGAGGGCGTGGGTATTCCGGAAGAACATTGGTTGGATCAACGTCTTTTGCAAATCTGGTCATCAATGGAGCCTGTTTGGGTTCCCATTTCTGAGCTTTTACCTGGAACTGCGTTACTAGCAGTAGGAAGAGAGCAATTAATTTAAATGATTTCATCTTGTATTGGTTTATTGAATTGTTTCATGGTATAATTAGTCTTCCGGGGCAGCAAAAAAATACTGGTCATCGTATCAAAAAATTTCACAGAGTAAAGAAACTATTTTGAAAAAAGATTTTATGTTAAAATCCATTCATTTTATAAAAGAATCTGACCATGTTTAACATTGCTCAATCGATTAGGCAAAAATAAGGTCATTTAACAATAGAATCTGACCAGATACAACTTGTATTTGAAAAAGTATAAAAAACAATGCCCATTTAGAAAAAGTTGTTCTAAACGGGCATTTATACAGACATCTATTTATTATTAGTCCATCTTTTTTCCAAATGATCCTTTGATCGTATCAATAATCAGGTAGAAAAGAAGAAAGGAAATGACGATGGCAACAGCGACTAGCATCCAATAGAAATTAGTTTTTTCAGGAGGTAGCAAGCGACTAACGATAAATAAGAAAATGACTTCTCCAAAAAGTGCAGCCCAGGCTTTTATGATACCTATAGTTAACCGGTACATTAGGCCAGGTAATCTTTCCGGCTTATCCTCCGAATTTCTGGACTTTGTTTTTTTGTAATTTTCGAATTGGCTGGCATCATTATACATAAAGGATACTACGATTCTGCCACTTTTGTCGATTAATCCCCATTTTCCGTTTTTACAAACGCCTGCCATTCCATCTTCAAAAGGAGTGACATCGCTGTATTTAAAGGGTACGACCTTTTTCCCTTTGGAATCGATAAATCCCCATTTCCCATTCAGGCTGACACCTGTCATTCCTTCGCTGGTGAATGCTACATCGCTATACATCAATGGAACAGTCTCTATCCCTTTTTTATTCAGGATTCCATATCTGCCTTTAATAGAAGCTATCGCAAAACCATCTTTGAACACGGAAACAGTGTCGTATATTACTGGTATAACTTCTCTTCTGGTTGTATCGACAAATCCCCATTTACCACCTTCTACACAATCCCGTGTTTGATTGTAAATGCCACCAATATTTTTTCGGGCCAGTCCTCCATTAAATTCATTGTCAATATAATAGCCGCCTGATTTTTGATGGCTTTTTTCAAATGGATTTGATGTCTGGCTTTTGACTGAATAGTTAAAAAGCTCGTTGTTTTCCACTTCAGCATTTAAAGGATGTCTGGTCTCCGTTTCAGTTTCATTTCTGCGGGGATACCTGGGTTCTGCTACTACCTCGCGGGGATAGATGATTTCATCTTCAACACTGTGAGGATATCTGGACTGTGTTTCAACGACAGGGGAAGGTTTGATTACTGGTACAACGATTGGGGTAACTATGACCTCGGGCTCAACTTTGGGTGCAGGTATGACCGCAGTTTCAACTCTTGGAGAAGTCTTAATTTCAACTTCCACATTGGGTGAAGTTTTAATCTCTACTTCAACTCTTGACGTAGGGATGGGTTCTACCTCAACTTTCGGAGAAGTTTCAGTTTCTACATTATTGTCCAAGGTCTCATCATCCAAACCAGTTGAAAAGCCACAATATTTGCAAAATTTAGCTTCGTCGGGAAGTTTACTTCCGCATTTCATACAATAGATCATACCTTCCTGTTTTTATTCCCACTCAATGGTTGCCGGTGGTTTTGACGAAATGTCATATGTCACGCGGTTTACACCTTTCACTCTATTGATTATTTCATTGGATACTTTCGCTAAAAATTCGTAAGGCAGGTGAGCCCAGTCAGCAGTCATGGCATCTGTAGAAGTAACAGCGCGCAGAGCAACTGCATTTTCGTAGGTGCGTTCATCACCCATAACTCCGACCGATCGGATAGGCAATAAAATAACTCCGGCTTGCCAAACCTGATCGTATAAATCCCATTCACGCAAACTGTTAATGAAAATGGCGTCTGCTTCCTGTGCGATGCGTACTTTATCTTCGGTGATATCACCCAAAATACGTACCGCCAAGCCAGGACCGGGGAAAGGTTGGCGTTTGATCAGATGTGGCATCATCCCAAGTTGGTTTCCAACGCGGCGAACTTCATCTTTAAACAATAAGCGCAAGGGTTCGCAAAGTTTCAAATGCATTTTTTCAGGAAGTCCGCCCACATTGTGGTGAGACTTAATGACCGTTCCTGTGATGGAAAGCGATTCGATGCAGTCGGGATAGATGGTGCCTTGAGCCAACCATTTAACATCCTGTATTTTTTTGGCTTCTTCGTCAAATACGTCGATAAAGCCTTTTCCAATAATTTTACGTTTCGTCTCAGGGTCAGAAATGCCTTCCAATTCACTGTAAAAGCGTTTCTTGGCATTCACTCCGATTACGTTCAGACCGAGGTGCTCGTAATCACGCATGACATCTTCAAACTCGTTTTTGCGAAGAAGACCGTGATCCACAAAAATACAGCTCAGGTTTTTACCGATGGCCTTATTTAATAAAACGGCAGCAACGGAAGAGTCAACACCGCCTGAGAGTCCAAGAACCACTTTGTCATCACCCAGTTGTTCTTTCAGTGATGCAACAGTTGATTCTACAAAGGAAGCAGGTGACCAATCTTTTGCACAATTACAAATGTTCAGGAAGTTGTCCAGTAATTTTGTTCCATCTAAAGTGTGGAAGACTTCCGGGTGAAACTGTACGCCCCAAGTGTTTTCACCTTTAATATGATAAGCTGCCACCGGAACGTCTTTTGTGGAAGCAATAATTTCAAAGTTTTCAGGGATGTTGGTGATGGTATCACCGTGTGACATCCATATTTGAGAGTTTTCGGTAAAGTCTTTTAAAAGCGGGCTTTCCGTTGAAAATTTTTCAATGTTGGCTCGGCCATATTCGCGGGAACCTGCCGGTTCTACAGTTCCTCCTGCATTGTGCGCAATCAGTTGGGCACCATAACAAATACCTAAAACAGGATATTTCCGGCAAAGTTTGGACACATCCGTTTTAAATGCAGATTTATCGTAAACGGAAAACGGACTTCCTGAAAGGATAACACCTTTCACATCAGTTGCTTCGTGAGGGAATTTATTGTAAGGAAGTATTTCGCAATACATGTTTAACTCGCGCACACGACGTGCTATCAATTGGGTGGTTTGTGAACCGAAGTCTAGGATGATGATTCTTTCTTGCATGGGAAAACAACTAAAAAATTTGGTGCAAAAATACTTAAAAAATTCATAACCTGAGGGAAAAAATCCTACATTTGCGCGATATGCCGATAGGCAGATGTTTGGAAGACATTCAATTATCACGATCTATATCCAAACAGTCTGCTTTCGGCGTTGAAAAGTGATAAATTTTCAAATTTGTACGTATGAAAAAAAACCTGTTGTTATTTATTTGTTTGCTGGGATTTGCCCTGTTAATGGCTGCTTGCAAATCTCCATGCGGTTGTTGATTTTGATTCGTGAAAAAAAACAGAGAAAAGATTTTTATTTGCGACAAAATGTGTAATTTTGTGGTCGATTTTAATTATACACTAATAATAAGATTAAAACAATGATTAAGGTAGGTATTAACGGTTTTGGCCGTATCGGCCGTTTGGTTTTCCGTGCCGCTCAAGAAAGA
>Ga0209123_1000895_pt1 | contig 33646 bp, 28 predicted proteins | sample BarGraIncu00431A_FD_184500 | JGI IMG/M metagenome (GOLD analysis project Ga0209123, IMG submission 184500) | Arctic peat soil microbial communities from Barrow, Alaska, USA - Barrow Graham LP Incubations 004-31A (SPAdes) (version 2) | ecosystem: Environmental > Terrestrial > Soil > Wetlands >... | reverse complement strand
CGGCGAGATCTGACCGGGTCTGGGCCAGAGCAGCTTCAAGTTCGCACTCGCGGAGGTATTGAAACTGTTCTATTGGCATGACCACGAAACGGTTTTGGCCCCGTACCGAGATGAGTGCTTCAGTACCGTGAGTCAAGGCCGCCTCAATCGCTGATACACCGCGGGTTTTAAGTTCATTAGCGCTGATCGAGGACATTACTTATCTCCATATGCGTATAGTGCTGTGAAACGTACTAACAATCGTACTATTACTTTTTACCACATTCCCTGTACCTGGTCAAATTCATAGATAAAGCCTAGCTTCACCTGCCCGATTAAAAAGCAAACCCCATCTGCTAATGCATTCAGTTGTGAAGAAAACTTCCCACCTCCCTAACCCTCCCCCTCCGGGAGAGGGGACTTACAGACTCAGATGCTAAATTCCCTGATATAGGAACATTCCCTCCATAAGACGAGGGGAAGTATAGTTGCAATATCCCCTGTTGCATATTCCATGCAGATATGCATAATGGCGCATGAACCATAACGGCAGGGAGAAATGCATGACTATTTCCGGCGCAGCTTCCCTTTGCGAGCGGGATCTGGAGGAAATGGCGCGCCAGATGCGCGCCTTTCAGGATCTCACGCGCGAACTGGATGCCATCATAGACTCATCATCCGACGGCCTCTGGATCTGCGACGCCGATGCCCGCGTGACCAGGATCAATCCGGCCTCGGAGCGCATCAACAACATCCGCGCCTCGGAGGTGGTCGGCAGGACCATGCAGGAACTCCTGGACCAGGGGTTCATCGACCGGTCGGCCGCCCTGGAGGCGCTCACCAGCGGCACGGTGGTAAGCCAGCTGCAAAAAAGGGAAGGGCGCAAGCTCATCTCGACCGGCACGCCGGTCTTTGACGCGGGCGGCGCCGTCATCCGCGTCGTGGTCAGCGAAAGGGACATCACCGAGATCGACAATCTGCAGCGCGAACTCGAAGAGCAGGAAGCAATCCGGGATCAGTTCCGCTCCCACATGCTGGAAATGCGGCAGGCGGATCTCGAGTCGAGGCGCGTCATCGCCAGGAGTCCCTCCATGCTGAAGGCGCTGCGCCAGGCGCTCAAGGTAAGTACGGTAAATTCCTCCGTGCTTATCCTCGGGGAATCCGGCGTCGGCAAGGGGCTCATCGCCGACCTGATCCAAAAGAACTCCAGCCGCGCTGAAAAACCGCTCATCGAGATCAACTGCGGCGCCATTCCGGAGTCGTTGATCGAATCAGAACTGTTCGGTTACGAGAAGGGGGCCTTCACCGGCGCCCATTCCTCAGGAAAGCCTGGCTATCTCGAGCTTGCCGACGGGGGCATCCTGTTTCTGGACGAAATAGCCGAACTCCCCCAGTCAGCCCAGGTGAAGCTGCTTCGCTTCCTGGAAAACGGCCGGGTGATACGGCTGGGCGGGACCAAGGCACGGCACCTCGACGTGAGGATTCTCGCCGCAACCCACCGAAATCTCGAAGAAATGGTCAAGCAGGGAAGTTTCCGGCTTGATCTTTACTACCGGCTGAATGTGATACCGATCCACGTCCCCGCACTCAGGGAGAGGAGGGACTGCATCCTCCCGCTGATTCGCCACTACATGGACCTCTTCGGCGAGCGCGACTCCATTCGTAAGCGGCTCACCCGGGGTGCCTCGGATGCCCTTTTGGCCTACCAGTACCCCGGCAACGTCCGGCAGTTGATGAATATCTGCGAGCGGCTCGTCGTCATGACGGAGACCGATCTCATTGATCTCAAGGATCTTCCCGCCGAGATCGCCGCGGGCGGCGGTGCGGACCCCGGGCCGGCGGACGCCTGGCCCGAGGAGATCACCCTGCAGGAAACCCTCGACTCCGTCGAGCGCGCGGTCCTCAAGAAGGCGCTCGACAAGTACGGCAATCAGGTGCGCATGGCGCAGGCGCTCGGGGTAAACCAGTCCACTATTGCCAGGAAGATGAAGAAACACGGGCTTGGCTAGACCGGCCGGGGTCTCTCAGTCGGTAATCTCTATCTTGTAAGCCAGCTTCTTCATCCTGTAGAGACGCATTGCATGGGTCTCCCTCCTCTAGTAACCAGCTTCTTCAACTGTAGAGACGCATTGCATGCGTCTCCTTCACCTTAATTAAACGCCCTACGGCGAATTATGGTAGTGCCGATCGCATCAGCGCTGAGACGCATTCAATGCGTCTCTACAGATCAAGGCCGATCCCTCACCAATATAATCATTATGCACCACTGCATAGTTTCGGGCGCAGCCGACTTCCCAGAACCGCTCCAATCAGTTCCCAGGCTGGTCCTTTCCTTTTGAGCCCATCCTTCTCTTTTATCCATGGTACGACGTACAACTAGCTAATGTACATCAGTTGATGGCGGGCGATCGCGTGCTGCGCATTCCGGTCCGGGTCCGAATGAAGACCTAAACGACTGTTTTCACCGCCCCCGCTTCCACTGGCACGCCTTGTGCTCTACTACTATCCGGTTATCATATAATGCAGCCTGAATAAAACAAAGGACAAGGAGCTTTTGATGAACAATAGCGAACTGAACAGCCGAGTTATCGCGCGTGGCAAGGAATTCTTCTCCACTATCTCAGGCGAGAAGCCCTCCCTCTTCAACAAGGGTGCCTGGATGGGCAAGGTGATGGACTGGAGTATGAAGAACGAAACCTTCAAAATCCAGATGTTTCGTTTCGTGGACGTCTTTCCTTCTCTTACCAACGGTAGGCTCTTGACTGACCATATCAGGGAATACTTCGGCGAAGAGAAGGACATGCCGCCGGTTCTCTCCACCGGTGCCAAGGTCGCGGGCATGCTCGGCTCCTTCGGCGGAGCGGTACTCAATAAGGTGCTCACCACGAACATCCAGGAGATGGCCCGCCAGTTCATCGTGGGCGAGAATACCAAGGAAGCGATCAAGAACATGGAGCGCCTGAGAAAGGACGGCTTTGCCTTCGTGGTCGACGTGCTGGGAGAGGCGACGCTTTCCGAGGCGGAAGCCGATCTCTATATGAATACCTACCTGGAACTGCTCGACTCCCTGAAGATGGAGCAAGGGGACTGGAAGCCGCTTGGTCAGGGCGGCAGTTCCAACCTCGATTGGGGACACGCCCCCAAGGTGAACGTCGCCGTGAAGCCGACCGCTCTTTTCTGCCTCGCCAACCCCCAGGACTTCGAAGGTTCGGTGGTCGCGATTTTGGACCGGGTGCGCCTCATCACCGAGAAGGTCATCGACCTGAACGGCTTTCTCTGCATCGACATGGAGTCCTACCGTCACAAGGACATCATCCTCGAGGTGTATCGCAGGCTCAAGCTCGAGTTCCCCAACTACCCGCATCTGGGAATCGTGCTCCAGGCCTATCTCACCGATACCGACCAGGACCTGGCCGACCTTTTGGACTGGGCCAAGCAGAAAAAGGTCCAGATCTCGATTCGCCTGGTGAAGGGCGCCTACTGGGATTACGAGACGGTCAAGGCGAAGCAGAACGACTGGAAGATTCCGGTCTGGACCATCAAGGCAGAGTCGGACGCGGCCTACGAGCGCCAGGCGCGCATGATCCTGGAAAATAGCGCCATCTGCCACTTCGCCGCCGCCTCGCACAACATCAGGACCATCTCGGCGGTCATGGAAATTGCACACGAGCTGAACGTGCCTGACGAGCGCTATGAATTCCAGGTGCTCTACGGCATGGCCGAACCGGTTCGTAAGGGAATCCTCAAGGTCGCCGGCCGCATCCGCCTGTACTGCCCCTACGGCAACATGGTGCCGGGGATGGGCTATCTGGTGCGCCGGCTTTTGGAGAACACCGCGAACGAGTCGTTCCTGCGCCAAAGCTTCGCCGAGGACGCGCAGATCGAGAAGCTCCTGGAAAACCCGGTCCTCACCGTCGAGCGCGAGCGCGCCGCACGCTCCAAGAAGCCGGAGGAAAAGGGTCCCGGCGGACTGAAGCCTTTCAACAACGAGGCGATGGTGGACTTCACCCGCGCCGATCACCGCGCCGAATTCCCCAAGCAAATTGCGGAAGTCAGAAAGCAGCTGGGCCGCACCTATCCGCTCTTCATCGGCGGCAAGGAGCTGAAGACCTCCGACACCATCCCCTCCGTCAACCCGGCTAATCCCTCCGAGGTGGTCGGCATCATCTGTCAGGCTGGCACCAAGGAAGTAGGGGACGCCATCGCCGCTGCCAAGGCAGCCTTTCCCGCCTGGCGCGATACTTCGCCCGCAGATCGTGCCCAGTATCTGCTGAAGGCCGCAGCCGCCGCGCGCAAGCGGATCTTCGAGCTTTCCGCCTGGCAGGTGCTGGAGATCGGCAAGCAGTGGGACCAGGCCTACGGCGACGTCACCGAGGCGATCGACTTCCTCGAGTACTATGCCCGCGAGATGATCAAGATGGGGCAGCCGCGCCGCATCGGCAACGCTCCTGGCGAGTTGAACCACTACCTTTACGATCCCAAGGGTGTCGCCGCCGTCATCGCACCCTGGAACTTCCCGTTCGCCATCGGCCTCGGGATGGCCTCCGCTGCCCTGGTCGCCGGCAACTGCGTCGTGTTCAAGCCCTCCGGCCTCACCTCGGTCATCGGCTGGCACATGGTGGAAATCTTCCGCGAAGCGGGGCTTCCCGCCGGCGTCTTCAACTACACTCCGGGGCGCGGCTCGGTCATGGGCGACTTCCTGGTGGACAGCCCGGACGTCAGCCTGATCGCCTTCACGGGGAGCATGGAGATCGGCCTGCGCATCATCGAGCGCGCGGCCAAGGTCTACCCGGGCCAGGCCAACGTGAAGAAGATCGTCTGCGAGATGGGGGGCAAGAACGCCATCATCATCGACGACGACTCGGACCTCGACGAGGCGGTGCCGCATGTGCTTTACTCCGCCTTCGGCTTCCAGGGGCAGAAGTGCTCCGCCTGCTCCCGCGTCATCGTGCTCGACGCGGTATACGACAGATTCGTCGACCGTCTGGTCGCCATGGCGCAGGCGACCAAGGTCGGCCCCTCCGAGGACCCGGCCAACTACATGGGCGCGGTTGCCGACGACAAGGCAATGAAGACCATCGTGGAATACGCGAACATCGGCAAAAAGGAAGGGCAGCTGCTGTATGAGAGCAAGGTGCCGGCCGGCGGCGGCTACTTCGTGCCGATGACCATCATCGGCAACATCAAGCCGGAGCACCGCATAGCGCAGGAGGAGATCTTCGGACCGGTCCTCGCCATCATGCGCGCCAAGGACTTCGACCAGGCGATCGAGTGGGCCAATTCCACCAAGTTCGCCCTCACCGGCGGGGTCTTCTCCCGCAGCCCCGAGCATCTGCAGCAGGCGCGCCGCGAGTTCCGGGTCGGCAACCTGTACTTGAACCGCAACAACACCGGGGCCCTGGTCGGGCGCCAGCCCTTCGGCGGCTCCCGCATGTCGGGCGTCGGCACCAAGGCGGGCGGGCCCGATTACCTGCTGCACTTCATGGATCCGCGCGTCATTACGGAAAACACCATGCGCCGCGGGTTCGCGCCGGTCGAGGAGGATGACGACTGGGTCTCCTGATAGCAGCAGTAAGCCACCAGGAAGCATCGGCTGATTAAAAATAAGAGGGCCTGCGGATTTTCGCAGGCCCTTTATCATGGGTGAACAGGGGGCAGGCTGTCATTGGCGCGGTTCATTTTGTACTAATCCAATGAAAGCTTTTTCTTTGACACAGTTCCTAATCTCAAGAGCCGCAACAGCGGCTTTTTTTCCTTGATTTGTAAAGGGATTTGGCTTAATCTACGGCGGAGTAAAATAATTTTAATTTAATATTGGAGGGCAGCATGCCAAAAGAAGCCGGAACATCCAAGTTTCAGATCGATCTGCGTCGCCATCTGCGTAGTCAGAACATCTGCGACAATCTCATACATCTTATCTGCGAGATTGCTGAGGCGAGCAAGTACGTCATCAATGCGGTGCGTACGGGTGATCTTGGCGTGGCCGGTACCTCCAACCTTTACGGTGAAGAGCAGCTCGCCCTTGACGTGCTGTCCGACCGCATCATGCGCAAGCGGCTGATCCATTCCGGCGTGGTCTGCAACATTGCCTCTGAGGAAATGGAAACCATCTACGAGTGCCAGGCCAATGCCGGCGGTCTCTACTCGGTCGCCTATGATCCCTTGGATGGTTCGTCCCTGGTCGACGTCAACCTGGCGGTCGGCACGATCGTCTCGATCTACTCCGGCTGCGAGCTGCTGCAGCCCGGCCGCAACCAGGTCGCCGCCATGTACATCCTCTACGGGCCGCGCGTCTCCATGGTGTACACCGTTGGTAAGGGAGTGCACGAATTCACCATGAACAACCTGATGGAGTTCACCCTGACCCGCGAGAACATCAGGATGGAAGCGGAAGGGAACATCTACGCTCCCGGCGGGCTCAGGAACAAGTACAACCCCGGGGACGAGAAGTTCATCCGCCACCTGGAGGAGAAAGGGTGCAAACTGCGTTATTCCGGCGGCTTTGTACCGGACATCAACCAGATCCTGATGAAGGGGAAGGGTGTCTTCATGTATCCCGCCCTGAACGACTCGCCTGACGGCAAGCTGCGCGTCCTTTTTGAACTGAACCCGATGGCCTTCATCATCGTCAATGCCGGCGGAGCCGCCAGTAACGGCCACATGCCGATTCTCGACATGGTCCCCGAGTCCCTGGATCAGAGGGCGCCGGTCTATATCGGTTGCACCGGCGATGTGAAGCAGGCGACAGAGTTTGTCAACGGCGGCTAAAAGTAGTAGGATGTTTCGAAAGTGCGATTTTTACTAAAGTCGCCCTGCTTTCTGTCGATAAAGAACTGCAAAAGTTAAATGGCAACACATCAGGGGTAAGGTATGGGAACACAAAAGCATGCACAGCGGCTTTGCAGTGAGATTCAGCTCTTTGATCTGTGCGATCTGGACACCTGCTGCCAAAAGGATGGTCGTTATTGTACCAATCCTGAGGTTCTTGAGCGCTTCGAGGCTATCAAGGAAGAGGACGAGCGCTCCCCGGAGCAGTACCTGACCGAAGAGCTTGACGAGGAAGAGAGTGAAGAGGGCGAAGAGTTCGGCAGTGGCGATGACCTTGACGCCGATGGGTACGACGATGACGATCTCTAGCTATTGACATTAAATAACCGTTTCAAAAAAAACCGCTTCCCGTAAGCGGTTTTTTTGTAATAATCGTAAGAGAATCTCTCACTTTTCCACTGCTCCTGCCGATAAGAGTTACTAGTAGCGCCTGATTTTTAGCACCGCGATGAACGAGTGCCGGAAGTTTGCCGCCGGTTATGACGCGGACCGCCTGCAGCGCCGCTTTTATTCACATGCACGCAAGCGAGGGGATACTCAGATGACCGCAAAACTTCTCATATTGGACGATGATCACGATATCCTGCTTATGCTGAAAACCGTTTTCGCCGGGGAGGAATTCGAGCTCTTTTTGGAGAGCGAAAGCGAGTCAGCTCTAAGGCGGGTCGTCGCTGACCGTCCCAATGTGGCGATCATGGACATCAGCCTGCCCCAGAAGTCGGGAATCGAGGTGCTCAAGGAGGCCAAGAAGATCGACCCGGGGCTTGCCATCATCATGGCGACCGGCTACAAAACGACCCAGAACGCGATCGAGGCGATGAAGCACGGCGCCTTCGACTACGTGACCAAGCCCTTCGACATGAACAAGCTGAAGGCGGCGGTCAAGAAGGCGCTGGAGTGCAACCTGCTGAGCCGGAAGGTGCGCTACACCAAGGACCGGGCCCAGGTCGAGGAGGACCTGACCGAGGACCTGATGATCGGATCCTCCCCCGAGATGATCGAAATCTGGAAAATGGTCGGTACCGTCGCCGATTCGGACGCGACCGTCCTGATCCAGGGAGAGTCGGGGACCGGGAAGGAGCTCCTGGCGCGTGCCATTTACAACAACTCCAAGCGGAAGAACCGCCCCTTCCTGGCGGTAAACTGCGCGGCGCTCCCCGAGGCGCTTTTGGAGAGCGAGCTGTTCGGCCATGAGAAGGGAGCCTTCACCGACGCCCATTCCAGGCGCATCGGGAAGTTCGAGCAGTGCAACGGCGGCACCATCTTCCTGGACGAAATTGGCGAGATGAGCCCGGCGAACCAAGGCAAATTCCTGCGCGTCCTGGAGAACCAGGAGTTCGAGCGGGTGGGCGGCAATGAAACCATCAAGGTCGATGTCCGGGTGATATCAGCTACCAACAAGAGCCTGCTCAACTCTGTCAAGGAGAAGACCTTCCGGATGGACCTTTTCTACCGGTTGCGCGTGGTCAACTTCTTTCTGCCCCCCCTGCGGGACCGGACCGAAGACATTCCGCTTTTAGTCGATCTTTTCGTCAGGAAGTTCGCCAAGAAGTACGGCAAGAGCATCAAGGGGGTTTCTTCCGAGACCATGGGTCTTCTGACCGCACACACCTTCGAGGGGAACATCAGGGAGCTTAAGAACGTCATCAATTCCGCGACCGTCTTTTGCCGCGGCGACATCCTGGTGCCGGGGGATTTCGAGTCGTTCCTGAAGGCCAAGGCGGGTTTCAAGGAGGTCGACCTGGATGCGGCGGGGGATGACTACTACGAAGTCTTCTGGAGCATGCTGGAGCCGGTATTCGACGGTATCTGCCAGAAGAACAAGGGAGCCATCTACGAAAGCGTCAACATGGGGTTGGAGAAGGCGCTGATCCACATGGCGATGGAGAAGAGCAACAACAACCAGGTATTTGCCGCGAAGCTGCTCGGCATCAGCCGGAACACCCTGAGGGACCGGTTGGAGCGTTACCGGATCGGGGCCGCCGAGCACGCCTAAGGCGTAAGCCGCGCAGGCAGGTGCAGGGTCAAAAAAAAGAGAGCCGGAAGCGGGGAGGGGGCAACGCGCCCCCACCTCTTTTCCGGCTTTTTTTAATCTCTAAAACCTTCTCCAAACTCTGCTAGGCCCTTAAAGTCCCTGGAGTCCTTTTTTGCCGCTGGTTGTCGCAACAGCGGCAGCAGCGGCCAAAAAAACCTGAGCCTACCTAAGCCTACCCCAGCTGTTTCCCCGCGGCAGTCTCCCAGGCCTCCTTGGGGATGGCGAGGAAGACCTCCACCAGTTCCGGGTCGAACTGCAGTCCGGAGCAGTTCACCACCTCATCGCGCACCGCCTGATAGGTGAGCGCCTTGCGGTAAGGCCGGTCCGAGGTCATGGCGTCCAAGGTGTCCACCAGCGCGAAGATCCGGGCGCTGATCGGGATCGCCTTGCCGATCAGCCGGTGCGGGTACCCGGTTCCGTCGAAACGCTCGTGGTGGGAGAGCACCAGTTCTGCGGCTCCTGAAAAATACCGGATCCCGGACAGGATATCGAATCCTGTCGCCGGATGCTGCCGCATGACCTCCCATTCCCCGGCGTCGAGCTGGCCGGGCTTCAAAAGGATGTTGTCCGAAACCCCGATCTTGCCGACGTCGTGCAGCAGGGCTCCCTTGGCGAGGATGGAGCGCCCGCGCTCGTCGATCCCGGCCTCCTCCGCCAGGAGCCGCGCGTAGGCCATCACCCGCTCGGAATGGGAGCCGACCTCCTTCTCCCGGGCGTCCAGGGCCCTGATGAGTGCCGCCAGGGTATGCTCGTAGGCGAGGTTGATCTCCCCCATGACAGTTCGGATCACCTCGGTCTGCTCACGCACCTTATGCTCGAGGTTCGCCTGGTACTCGCGGTTCTCCTGGACCAGGCGCCGCTTGTCCATGACATTTTTCACCGTCAGGAGCACCCGATCCAGGTTGAACGGCTTGGTGATGTAGTCCTCGGCGCCGAAGTGGATGCAGGAGAGCGCCGTGTCCATGTCGTTCAGGGCGGTGATCATCAGCACGGTCGTGTCCGGGGTGAACTGCTTGATGTCCTTCAGCAGGTCGATGCCGGAGCGTCCCGGCATCATGATGTCCAAAAGGGCCATGTCGAGCTTGGTGCTGTTGATGATGTCGAGCCCTTCCTCGGCGCTGGCAGCCTGATGGCAGGTGTACCCCTCTTTGGTGAGTGTGATGTTGATCAGATCACGAATCATCTCCTCGTCGTCTGCTATAAGGATATTCCCTTTCAATTGCTACCTCCTGAGGGTGGCGCAGCTTCCCGGTGCGCGTGAGCGCCGGCCAGGGTCTCACTGACCTTTTTGATGAGCGTGTCGCTGGTAAATGGTTTCGGCAGGAAGGGGACTCCCTGTTCCAGAATCTTTTCGAAACTGACCTTGTTGTCCGTGTGTCCCGACATGAAAAGAACTTTCAGCTGCGGTTTCTTGCCGATCAGCAGCTCAGCCAGCGCCGGCCCGCTCATGAAGGGCATCACCACGTCGGTCAGCAGCATGTCGATCTTGTCCTGGTGCTCCTCGAACAGGGTGACCCCCTGCTCGGGATCGGTGGTCTCCAAAACGGAGAACCCGCGCCTTCTGAGAGTGTGCACCACGAGGTTCAGCACCCCCGGTTCGTCCTCGACCACCAGGATGGTCTGGGAGCCTTGCAACGGCTCCTCGGCGACCTGCCTCTTGAGCGCGTCGGCCGGCTGAAACACCCGGGGAAGGTAGATGTTGAAGCTCGCACCCTGGTCCGGTTCGCTGATGACGTCGATGTAGCCGCCGCTTTGCTTCACGATGCCGTACACGGTGGCAAGGCCGAGCCCGGTCCCTCGCCCCATCTCCTTGGTGGTGAAGAAAGGCTCGAAAAGGCGGCGCTTCACCTCCTCGGTCATGCCGAAGCCGCGGTCCTTGACGGCGATCTTCACATAGCTGCCGGCGACCGAGCCCGGATGCTGCAGCGAGAAGAGTTCGTCGAGGTCGCAGTTGCCGGTTTCGATGATGATCTTTCCGCCGGTCTCCGAGGCGTCGCGCGCGTTCACCACCAGGTTCATGATGATCTGCTCGACCTGTCCCGGGTCTATCTTTATGAAACCGATGTCGTCGGAGAGATGCGTCACCAGTTCAATGTGCTCGCCGATCAGCCGGCGCAGCATCTTCTCCACCGATTGCACCTGGACGTTGATGTTGAGCACCTTGGGCTCCAGGATCTGGCGCCTGCTGAAACTCAGGAGCTGCCGGGTGAGCTCGGCTGCGCGCTCCCCGGCCCTGAGAATCTGCTCGGCCTCCTTGCGCATGGCAGAGCCGCTCTCCAGGCCCCGGATCAGGAGCGTCGAGTAGCCGTTGATGATGGTGAGGAGATTGTTGAAGTCGTGGGCGATGCCGCCCGCCAGCTGGCCGATCGCCTCCATTTTCTGTACCTGGCGCAGCTGGTCGAAGGACTGTTTGCGCTCGGTGACGTCCTCCTTGACCGCGACGAAATGGGTGATCCTTCCCTCGGAGTTCTTCACCGCCGAGATCGATCCGCTCTCCCAGAAGAGCTCGCCGCTTTTTTTCTTGTTGTGCAGTTCGCCGTGCCATTCCCGCCCCGAGCTGATGGTCTGCCACAGGTTCTGGTAGAAATCGCGGTCCATGGCGCCGGATTTGAGGATGCGCGGATTCTGCCCGACCAGCTCGGCCTCGCTGTAACCGCTTACCTCGGTGAACCGCGGGTTGACGTATTCGATGCGCCCCCTGAGGTCGGTGATGACGACCGAGACCGGGCTCTGTTCCACCGCCTGCCAGAGCTTACTCAGCTGCTCCTCGGCCCGCTTGCGCTCCGTAATGTCCAGGAGCGACCCGATGATGGCGGGCTTGCCGTTTAACTGGGTCCTGGTGCCGTTCACCTCCAGATCGATGGAGGCCGAGTCGCTGCGCCTGCCGCGAAAGTAGAAGTGCAGGCTATAGCTCAGCTCCTGGAGCGGGCGCAGGAACTGGGTGATGACCCTGATTTGGTCGTCCCGCGCCACCAGGTCGAGCAAGGTTTTCGACCCGGTCAGCTCTTCGGGACAGTAGCCGAAAATCTGGCCGAACTTCGGGTTCACGTAGGTGAATACGTCGTCCTGCAGCATGAAGATGCCGACCAGGGACTGCTCCACCAGGCTCTGGAAGCGCGTGTCGGTCCCGCTGAGCGCGTTCTCGGCCAGGGACCTCTCGCGGCGCACCACCGCTTCGTTCAATTCCCGCTTGACCGCCGGCACCAGTCGGGCCAGTTTGTCCTTGATCAGGTAGTCATGGGCACCGGCGCGCATCGCCTCGACTGCCACATCTTCTCCCATCTGCCCGGAAATCATGATGAACGGGATGTCCAATTCACGCTGCCGCAGGAGTTGCAGGGCGGAGAGACCGCAGAACTGGGGCATGATGTAGTCGGAGATTACGAGGTGCCAACCGCCCCTGTCGAGCGCCTCACCCATGGTTTCGGCCGTTTCGACGCGTTCATAGCTGGGCGAAAACTCCTGCTGCAGTTGGCGTACGATAAGGTCGGCATCCTCGGGAGAGTCGTCTACGATCAGGATGCGGAGTGCATGTTTCATTGATTGCCCTCGCTGCGGCGTGTCCGGAATTAATTGGTTCCTTTGATGACTTATCGGCTTCACCGCGGATTTGTTTAAGCTAAATGTGGTGCAGTATGAGAAAAAATACATGTGGCCCGGTGAGCTGCTTTCTCAATACTACTAATAAAAGGAAGAATTTGCTACGAACGGACAAGATTTCCTGATCCGCGTCCCCCCTGAAGTGGGCTTCCGCAAGGGGTGCTGGCGAAAAACGCTTTTTGTAGGGATACCCCTTGCGGGTATCCTTGGCAGTGCCTTCTTAATTTGATGGCAGCGCCTTCAGGGGGAGGGCGAGTATGGGGGTTGTCCTCCTTGCGACTCCTTACGCTTTACATTACACCGGTTGTTCACTACTATATGGGCACCTGACCCCTCCCTCAGACTTTCTCAGCCCTCGCTCGGCAGAGGGCAGCGATGAGGGAACTTCTAGCCCACGGGATGCCCCATGCTGATCAACGACGAAATCCAAAGGCAGGTCCTTCCCGTTCTCGCGCGAGCGAGCGTCCTCCCGGAGGGTGAAGTTCAGCAGCGTGCCGGGCAGCAACTGCAACTCAACCCCGGTCAGCAGGTGAAGGCCGAGATCATCGCCAACCTCCCCAACAATCTGTATCTCGCCAGGATCGCCGGCGAAATGTTTAAGCTTGAGATCCCGCTGAACGTCCAGCCGGGAGAGACCATGGAGATGACTTTCCTCTCGGCCGACCCGCGCATCACCTTCCAGATTTACCGACCCGAGGGTGGGGAGTCGGTGAACCTGAGCTCCATGGGGAAGTGGCTCTCCAGCGTCTCGCGCGACGCTCCGTCGCTCCCTCTGGTACAGGGGACCCTGCTGGAGAGTCCGGAGCAGGGGACGGCGCTCCTTGGCGCCCGGCTGAAGGCGGCCTTGACCCAGGGCGGGCTTTTCTACGAATCGCACCTGGCACAGTGGGCCTCGGGCGGGCTGCCGTTGGGGGAGCTTCTGAAGGAGCCGCAGGGGAAGTTTTCCCGCGCGGCGCGGGGGGAGGGTGGCGCGGACGGCTCGCAGGAGCCGGAGGAAGCCGGATACGCCGACAGCCGCACCTTGCCGCTGGTGAAAGAACAGTTGCTGCTTTTGAACTCGGGCGTCCTCAACTGGAGGGGGGAGGCCTGGCCCGGGCAAAGGATGGAGCTTGCCATCAGCGCGCAGAAACCTGAGGAGGGTGACTCGGAGATCGAGGCTAACCTGTCGCTTGCACTGCCACATTTAGGTGGCGTGGAGGCCAGGCTGCGCTTTGGGCCGGACGGGTTTTTCGTCGAATTCGTCTGCGACCGTCCTGGCTCGGCGGCAATGCTCAAGGACGCGGGAGGTGAGCTTCGGACGGCGCTCGCCTCCACAGGACTGCAGCTAACCCGGATGGTGGCAAAAGATGGCGAAACGGATTGATGAAAAGAAGAGGGCCGTCGCGATGGCCTACTCCGCCGAGGATGGCGCGCCCAGGGTCGTTGCCAAGGGTAGCGGGGTGACTGCGGAGGCGATCATCTCGCTGGCGCGGGAAAGCGGCGTCTACGTGCACCAGTCGCCTGAGCTGGTGAATCTGCTGATGCAGATCGACCTTGATGCAGAGATACCTCCCGAATTATATCAAGCTGTTGCAGAGATTTTGGCTTGGCTTTATGCTTTGGACCAGAAACTCATTTCCCATCAGAGATAAGGCTCCTCCATGAGGTAATCCGCATCCTCTTTGCTGACGGTTTTTGCATCCATTCCCGGAATCGCAGGAAGCACGATCCGGTGCTGCAGTTTCCCCAGTTCCTCTGGAATCCCTCCTTTCTCCCTGGCATGTCCCCCGCCGGCCAGCACCACCACCGTCTTCTCCGGATGTAGCGCAAGATAATCGCTCACCCGCCGCGCCATGACCCTGTTTCTCAGCATCTGGGCCTCGCAAATGTGGCGGAAGGCCTCTCCGCCTCTGCCGTGGGCCGGATAGGCGGAGCCTATGAATTCGAGATAGTCTTCGCTTACTTCGAGGTTGATCCCGGACGGAAGCTGGAGCAGATCCTCCTTTGATAAAGCCGAGGCGCCGTGCTGGGAAACCCTTTGCACGATCCCGCGCGGCGCGTTCAAGGCAATCAGGGGGATCTTGTGGTCGCGCGCGTAATACAGGATGTCTTCGTAGAGGTTCCAGGGAATGTTTCTCCAATTCGACTCGTAGACCTTCCATAAGGCGTGTTCCGAGGCCAGCCCTGAAATCCAGGCATCGAGTACTGGCTGGCTGGGTCCCTCGAACATCTCCATCCCTATGGCAAGAGGTCTCCCCTTTGCCTGCAGACCCTTAATTATTTCCAGTTGGAGCGTGTGGTGCGAAGGCGCGTCGTGGCGCTCCCCCACAAGGATCACCGGTGCGTCGTGAAGTTCATCGATCATGGACTGCACGCCGATGACTTGGCGGTCCTCGATACGCATGACATGGGTAATGGAGCAGCCGGTCAGGCTGAGGATCAAGGGAAAGAGTAGTGACAGTTTTACGATAGTATGGCGCATGGCAAGGTTATAACAGAGATCGCGCGCGGGAGGAAGGGGGAAGTCGGTGCTCGGGTGTATGCTCTGATGTATGCTCTCATGTAGGATGCCGGTGAACGAAGTGAACCGCATCGGGATGCCATGCAAGCAGCCGGTGCATTATGTGATAAATGATGCGGTTCGTTCCTCACCACATCCTACGGTGCATTATGTGATACATATTATGCGTTTGCGCGGGGGACGATAATCATCTGAAACAAGAACTGCCCCTAGCCGCACCTTGGTAAAAAGGGGGGGGAGGGGCAGTTCTTGTAATTATCACAGAGAGAGGCTTGTCAGAGGGGGTAACTAAAGCAGAATCTTATTGACTGACCCTGACCTGTCTTCCTTCCACACTCAGAAGGCCTTCTGCGAAGAGTTTGATCGCCTCGGGATAGACGCGGTGCTCTTCCTTCTGTATCCGCGCGGAGAGCGTTTCCTCGGTGTCTTCTTCCAGAATCGGAACCGCCGCCTGCATGATGATCGGCCCGGTGTCGGTGCCGGCATCGACAAAATGCACGGTGCAGCCGGCGAACTTGGCGCCGTACTGAAGGGCCTGACGCTGGGCGTGCAAGCCGGGGAAGGCCGGAAGCAGCGCGGGGTGTATGTTCATGACCGCCATCGGGAAAGCCTCCAACAGCACCGGCGTAATGATCCGCATGAAGCCGGCCATCACGACCAGTTCTACCCCGAACTCGCGCAGGGTTGCCACCAGGGCGGCGTCGTAGGCCTCTCTGCCGGCGTGGGCGCGGTGGTCAAGATGAAAAGCCGGTAACCCGGCCTTTCTGGCCCTTTCCAGTCCGTAGGCGTCGGCCTTGTTGCTGATGACGCAGACGACGCGCGCCGGCAGTTCCCCGCGCGCGCAGGCGTCGAGGATCGACTGGAGATTGGTGCCGCTGCCCGAAACGAGCACGCCTATTTTAAGTAGGGTAGCCATGGTTGCCGAGCTCTAAACGAGCTCCACGCACTCCTTGCCCGGTTCGCACTTGGCGACTTCGCCGATCACGAAGGCGGTCTCGTTGAGACCCGAGAGCCTGATCATGATGTCGTCGGCCTCGCGCTCCGGCACGGCGATGACCATGCCGATGCCGCAGTTGAAGGTTCGGAACATCTCGGTTTCCTCGATGTTGCCGCCGCGCTGGATGATCTGGTAAATCTCGGGGATCTGCCAGCTGTCTCTTCTCACTACGGCCTTGCAGCCGTTGGGGAGCACGCGGGGGATGTTCTCCAGCAGTCCGCCGCCGGTGATATGCGCTATGCCGCTTACATTGAAGTCCCGCAGCAGGTTCATGATGGAGCGCACGTAGATGCGCGTCGGAGTGAGGAGTTCGTCGGCGACCGTCTTGCCGAGCCCCGGGATCTCGTCGTTGATGCCGAGACCCATCCGCTCCAGAATGACCTTGCGCGCCAGGGAAAAGCCGTTACTGTGCAGGCCGCTGGAGGCTAGTCCGATGAGGCGGTTCCCGACGGTGATGGACGAGCCGTCGATGATCTTCTCGCGCTCGACGACGCCGACTGCGAAGCCGGCCATGTCGTACTCTTCGCCGGTGTAGAAACCGGGCATCTCGGCCGTCTCGCCGCCGATCAGGGCGCAGCCGGCCTGGATGCAGCCGTCGGAGACACCTTTTATGATGGAAGCGCCCTTGACCGGGTCAAGTTTGGCGGTCGCCAGATAGTCGAGGAAGAAGAGCGGTTCGGCTCCCTGGACGATGATGTCGTTAACGCACATCGCGACCAGGTCGATGCCGATTGTGTCATGGCGGTCTGCCAGAAAGGCAAGTTTCAGCTTGGTTCCGACGCCGTCTGTACCAGAGACAAGCACGGGATGCTTATATTTCCCCATGTTAAGGGAAAACAATCCGCCGAAACCACCGATGTCGGCCAGAACCTCGGGCCGCGAAGTGGCCTTCACTAGTGGCTTGATCATCTTGACAAACGTATTGCCTGCATCTATGTCTACGCCGGCGTCTTTGTATGTGATTTTAGTCTCGTCCAAGGGAAAACCTCCGATAAATTAAAGGAGAAATCTAACGCATATCCCTCTAAAAGTCAAAGCGAAAAATTTGTTTACTTCCCCTTGGCGTTTGCTTATCATGCGCTGCAGTGAGTGAAAAGGTAACCGAAATAAGCGTCCGGCCCCTGTGTGAAAGGGATCTCGAGACTGTGCTCGCCATTGAGTCGGCCTCTTTTTCCAGGCCCTGGACCCGACGTCATTTCCTCGACGAGATCGCTTCCCCCTTTGGCATTCCGCTGGTGGCGCAGGTTCCCGACGGTGCAATCGCCGGCTATCTCTGTCTGAAGCTTGTGCTGGATGAGGCCGAGATCCTGGACGTTGCGGTGGACCTTGCCCTGCGCGGCAGGGGGGTCGGGCGGGTCCTCCTGGAGTGCGCCTTGAGCCTTTGCCGGGAGAGGCAGGTAGCGCTCCTCGGGCTTGAGGTGCGGGTCAGTAATCAGGCCGCCATCGCCCTTTACCGGCGGCTCGGTTTCCGGGAGTCCGGCGTACGCAAGCGCTACTATGAAGATGGCGAGGACGCCATGCTGATGGATTACATTTTTGAGGATACAGCGAAGGAGTGCGATGCAGTTTAAATCAATGGTGGTCTCAAACGTAGAGCTCTCGCCGGGCTATTTCCGGATGAGGATGACGGCTCCCCTGGAACTGCTTCAGACCGTTCCCGGGCAGTTCCTGATGGTCAAGGTGGTCGATGCCATCGATCCGCTGCTGCGGCGCCCCTTCGGGTTCTTCGACGTCGGGAGCTTCTCCGCCGAGTACGCGGGGTGCGGCACCCAGGCCTACTCGGAAATCCTTTACAAGGTCGTGGGGAAGGGGACCCGGATGCTTTCGGCGCTGCATCACGGCGACCTGCTCGACATCCTGGCGCCGCTTGGCAAGGGCTTTGATCCGGGGGCGGCCGGCGAGGAGAAGATACTGGTCGGCGGCGGGATCGGTCTGGCGCCGCTTTATTATCTCGCCAAGGAGCTGGTGGCGCGCGGCGACAAGGTGCGCCTTTTCGCCGGCGGCCGGAACCGGGACGACATCCTCTGCATCACCGAGTTCGAGCGCCTCGGCGTCGAGACCTATGTATCCACCGACGACGGAACCCTTGGGGAGAGCGGGCTGGTGACCGAGGTGCTGGAGCGGCACCTGGCTCCAAGCGGCATGCGCATCTTTGCCTGCGGCCCCACCCCGATGCTGCGCGCCGTGGCGGTCATGGCAAAGGCTCACGGCGTACCCTGCCAGGTCTCCATGGAGGCCTACATGGCCTGCGGAGTCGGCGCCTGCCTGGGATGCGTCATGAAGGGGGCGAACCACACCGACGAAACCCCCGACTACCGCTGCGTCTGCAAGGACGGCCCCGTTTTCGACAGCTTTGGACTGCAATGGAGTTGACCATGCAAAAACCTGACATGACCGTGGAGCTGGCGGGGATCAAGATGCGCAATCCCGTCATGACCGCTTCCGGCACCTTCGGCTACGGCGCCGAGTTCGCCGATTATCTGGATCTCGAAAGTATCGGCGCCATGATCACCAAGGGGCTTTCGCTGCGCCCCAAGGCGGGAAACCCCACCCCGCGCATCGTGGAGACCCCCGGCGGGATGCTGAACGCCATCGGGCTGCAAAATGTCGGCGTGGACGCCTTCATCGCGCAGAAGCTCCCGTTTCTTCGCAAGCTGGCAACACCGGTAATCGTCAACCTTTACGGCAACACCCTCGAGGAGTACGGCGAGGTGGCCGCTCGGCTCGACGGACTTCCCGGCGTCGCCGGCATCGAGGTGAACATCTCCTGCCCCAACGTGAAGCAGGGGGGAATCGTGTTCGGCACCGACCCCGCGGCGGCACAGGAAGTCGTGCGGCTGGTGAAGCGCAATACCCGTAAGCCGATGATCGTGAAACTCTCCCCCAACGTGACCGACGTGGTGCTGATGGCCCGGGCCTGCGCCGACGCCGGCGCCGACGCGCTCTCGCTCATCAACACGCTGACCGGCATGGCGATAGATCTCGACCGGCGCCGCCCGGTGCTGGCCAACATCACCGGCGGGCTCTCAGGGCCGGCCATCAAGCCCGTCGCGCTGAGGATGGTCTGGCAGGTGGCAAAGTGCGTCCAGATCCCGATCATCGGCATCGGCGGGATCATGAATGCGCGCGACGCCCTCGAGTTCATCCTGGCAGGCGCCAGTGCAGTGCAGGTCGGCACCGCCAGTTTCCTGGATCCTTCGGCGGCTCAGACAATCGCCCGGGACATGGAGCAGTACCTGGTCGATAAGGGGATCAGCTCCCTTGCCTCCATGATCGGGGCGCTGGAAACCTGATGGAGAAATGGCAGAAAAGTCTCGAGAAAAGCATAACCAGCCCGGAGCAGCTCTCCGGGCTTTTTCGCGTGGACGGGGCGCCGCTTGCCGAGGTGGTGGGGCGCTACCCGATGCGGATCACCCCGTACTACCTGAGCCTGATCACCGCGCCCGGCGACGCCATCTGGCGCCAGTGCGTGCCGGACGCGGCGGAACTCGATGATCTCTCCCAATCCGACGACCCCCTCGACGAGGAGCGCCTTTCTCCGGTTCCGGGGCTCATCCACCGCTATCCGGATCGGGTGGTCTGGATCGTCTCCTCGGCCTGCGCCGTGTACTGCCGCTTTTGCATGAGAAAGAGGGGAGTGGGCTGCTCCGCGATGCTCCCCGCCCCGCAGGACGCCGCCATTGCCTACATCGCCTCGCACCCGGAAATAAGGGACGTCATCCTGTCCGGCGGTGACCCGCTGCTGTTAAGTGACGAGCATATCGACGCTCTTTTAACCGCACTGCGGAAAATTCCCCACGTCGAGATCGTCAGAATCGGCACCCGGGTGCCGGTCACCCTCCCTGAACGGATCACCCCGAGGCTGGTGCGGATGCTCAAGCGCCACCACCCCGTTTTCGTCAACACCCATTTCAACCATCCCGACGAGATCACCGCGCAGTCGGCCAAGGCCTGCGCCCTGCTTGCGGACGCGGGGATTCCGCTGGGAAACCAGACCGTTTTGCTCAAAGGGGTGAACGACCATCCCCTGGTGATGCGGCGACTGATGCAGAGGCTTCTCACCATCCGGGTGCGCCCCTATTACATCCACCAGATGGATCTTGTCAAGGGGACCGCCCACTTCAGGACCCCGGTGACCCAGGGCGTCGCGGTTTTGGATGCGCTGCGCGGGCACACCTCCGGAATGGCCGTTCCCCATTACGTGATCGATCTGCCGGGCGGCAAGGGGAAGGTGGAGGTCGCGCCCGGAGGTGTCAAGCGCGATGGTTCGCGGCTTCAGGTCACCAATTATCTCGGCGAGACTGTCGAGTACCTTGACGTGGAGTAAACCCCGGCAAGTTTCTCATCACTTCCTCAAACGCCACCAGCTTCATTCCTCGATAGTCCCCTATCGAAAGCCTGATGACTGCCCTGCGATAAATGCGGAGTCAACTGTGTAGAGACGCATTGCATGCGTCTCCTTTACCCGGGGTTACACTTACCTCACCAGATCGCGGCAGCGCTGAGACGCATGCAATGCGTCTCTACCTGAAGAGGTCCGTATATTCATTGTTCCCACGCTCCCGCATGGGAATGCACCTGGGGGGACCCAACACCACCATGCCCCGGCCGGTGTATTTTTAGCTGCGTCCTACATCCGTATTTAGGGTATACTAATGTAGCCGATTTGATGGCCAAGCATGAGGGCGCCGATATGAGAAGACTGCGAGTTGAAGAAGATATCCTGAAGGATCAACCGGTGGTAAAGGCCGAAACTGCTGCTGTTTGTGCCGTGTGCGGTGCGGAACTTGAAATGGATGATGAAAGCCATGAGTACATCTGTCCCGTTTGTGATCTTGAGGACGAACCTTAACCGGAAGCAGGGAGGTGGTTTACTGGACTGGGACCGGGGCTGGTCCGAAGGGCAGGCGCCGTTGTGGCGTGTGTGTCACCTCTTTGGCCAGAAGTCTTTTGCAGGAAGCGGATAGCAATAGTTTCTTACCCTACAGTTGATGGTTTCTGGCAAAGGGAGGTTAGCTATGTCAGTAAAATCAAGGGCAAATGATGCCGAGCATATGAACCTGCTGGCTGAACAAAAGCGCAAGCTCTGGGCTGATTTGAGAGAGGAATTGTTTTCCGAGACTGGTGAGGCGTTGCATACTCAGTATGACATACCTCAGGACATCGGTGAAATGAGCATCTTGGACCTGCTTTCCGATGCCGGGCTCGCCGTGGCGGACATCAGACGTTCCCAACTGACCAGTCTGGAGGAGGCGCTCAGTCGTCTTGAAATGGGTACCTACGGTAAATGCGAAGGGTGCGGGGAGCGTATAAATCTTCAACGACTCAAGCTGGTACCGTTTACCGCCTATTGTCTGGAGTGCCAGAAGCTGCAGGAAGGGCCCTCGCGTCCGCCGGGAGTTAAAATCTGACGTTGGGAAGCGAATGCCTTCAAACGTATTGCTCTCGTAGGAGCGGCCTTCTTTCCGCGAATCTCGCGTGGCAGAGAACGCTCCTACGGTTTTCACAAGTGACCAGAATTCATGTGGGATCGGTGGGAATTAAGAACGTAGAACGTAGAACGTAGAACCGCCTTTAAAGCAGAGCGTCTATCGCATCAAAATCCAGGTCACTCTCGGCGTTTGCCATGATCCAGTTCAACTTCTCCTGATCCTCGTAGGTGATCTTCGCCACGTCCTCTGACAGCGCGCTAAATACCACAGCGGTGGTTTCCTCAACCCGGATGTACGGAATGTTGCTGTCGTGCAGGATCTGCTGGCTGATCTCGGAAACAGGGCCGTGTCCTGCAACGACCAGTCCCGCGATCTTTTCCCGGTAGGCCGGTATATGATACAGGGAGGAGAGGGTGACGATCAGCTCGTCCCGGGAACTGGTGACGATCATGAGGGTGGAGTCGAGCAGGCCGTCGATGACGCGCTGGGAGGATGCGGCACCCAACTGGATGTTATGTATGATGCGGCTTCTCTCTTTGGCATTTCCCCCCTGCAGCGGCAGGTCGAAAAGCTTGGCTATGTGGCTCAAGGTGGGATTAGCCAGAATCGGGGAGTAGTTGAAACCGTCGATGACCTTTATCCCAATGGGGTCGAAGGCCTGCTTCAGGTATTTTCTGGTAAGTTCCTTCTTTCCCGGGATGAGCTTGTTGACGATAATGCCCCTGACGTCCGCGCCCTCACGTTCGTACAGCGCGAGGTTCAGGTGCACCGCGTCAATGACTTTGCCTATGCCGCTCTCAGTCACGATCATGACGGGCGCGCCGATCAGCTTCGCCACTTTGGCGTTGTTAAGACCTACGACCGCTCCGACTCCGCCGTGCCCGGCTCCCTCGATGATGAGGAAGTCGTACTTCTCCTCCAGTTCCCGAACCGCCTCGAGTATGCAGTTACTGAGCGCAAGGTCGTCCAGTTTCCCCGCAAGGTAGTCCTTGGTGAAATCCCTGTGCAGGGCAACCGGGGACATGATCGCAATGTCCTCTTCCATGTTGAATGCCTTTGCCATCAGCAGAGCATCCATGTCAACCATGAAGTCATTGTACAGCAGGACCTTGGGGCCAAAAGGCTTGATGAATCCGACCCTCTGGTACTTTTTCCGGGCCTGATGCATGAGCGAAATGCTGATGGTCGTCTTGCCACAGTTCTGGCCGGTTGCTGCAACAAAAATCTTCTTCGCCATGTATACACCCCTCGTTGGAATTGACGTATGTTTACACAAGGAGCGGGGTGTCGTCAAGTAAAGTCAGAGGAATTTCAGCACAAGCATGGAGATGTCATCCTTGAAAGAGTTGGCGCCAGTAAACGCGCGCACTGCTGCCAGCACGGCGGCGATAATTTCACTTGCCGGTTTCCGGTGCTCCCTGACAAGTATGGTCTGCAGCCTCCGGGTCCCGAACAGTTCGCCGCCGGGGCCCTCTGCTTCGATGATGCCGTCCGTGTAGAGCAGCAGCAGGTCTCCGCGCTCGACCACCAGTGAGCGTTCCTCGAACACTACATCCTTCATCACGCCGATGATGAGCCCTTCGGCGTCCAGTTCCAGGAAGGTCTCGCCCGAGGCACGGTACAAAACGGGGGGCGGGTGCCCGGCATTGGTGTAACGCAAATGGCCGGTCCGGGTGTCGTAACTAAGGTAGGACATGGTGATGAAGAGTTCGGCACGGCTCAGGTCGTCATGCAGCAGATCGTTCAGGGTTGCGAGGATCTTCGCCGGACTGTGCAGGGTCTGGAGCTGTGCCCGCAGCACGCTGCGCGTCTCCACCATGATGAGGGCGGCGCCGACGCTGTGCCCGGAGACGTCGGCCATGACCAGAGCCACCTCATTGCCGTTGAGAAAGATGTCGTAGTAGTCGCCACCGATATGGGTGGCGGAGACGCAGCGCCCGGCGCAATCGATTCCTGGCAGGGGGGGAGGGGAGGGGGGAAGCAGCGAGAGCTGGATCTGCTTGGCGATCTCCAGTTCCTTCAGGATGCTGTTGTTTTCCAAAAGGGCCTGTTCCGCCAGTTTACGGTCGGTAATGTCCTGCTTGATGCAGATAAAGTACTTGATGCACCCCATTTCGTCGGTGACCGGGGTGATGGTCTGTTCCTCCGGGTAAAGGGTGCCGTCCCTGCGCCGGTTGACCATCTCGCCGTGCCAGACCTCGCCTGCGGTAACGGTACCCCAAAGATCGAGATAGAATTTCGCATCGTGCAGGTCGGACTTCAGAAAGCTGAGGTCCCGGTGCAGGGAATCCGCGACGCTGTAGCCGGTCATCAGGGTGAAGGCCTGGTTCACCCAGATAACCAGTCCCTTGCTGTCGGTGATGGCGATCGCGTTCGCCGCGGCCTCCAGGGCCGCACTTTGCAGTCGGAGCGATTCCTCAGTGCGCTTTCTCTCAGTTATGTCGGAGATGAGACCGTCGTAGGCGATCAACTCCCCCTGCTCGCTGTAGCGCGGCACGATGGTGTTGCGTACCCAGCGGATGGACCCGTCCTTGTGTCTGATCCGGTGCTCCAGCGACGGGATGTCCTGGCCCGCCTGGATGTCGGCCGTGAGGCGGATGACGGCAGGGCGGTCCTCCTCATAAATCATCTGGTACCAAAGGAAAGGGTTTTCCATGTATTCTTCATGGTTGTAGCCGGTGACGGTCAGGCAGCCTGGGCCGTGGGAGGTCTTGACGACCTTGCCGTCCTTCAGGGTGACCATGTAGATGTAGTCGGTGACGGCCGCCACGAGCCTCTTGTAGCGCCGCTCGCTCCTCACCAGGGCGGCCTCCGCCGCGCGCCGCTTGCGGCGCACCTCAGCCTCCTGCATCTCGCGCTCGATGGCGGGAACCAGGCGCGACACGTTCCCCTTGATCAGGTAGTCGTTGGCTCCCTCCTTCATCGCCTGCACCGCGGTGTCCTCGCCGATCTTACCGGAAACCACGATAAAAGGGAGGTCGAGGCCGCTTTTTCGCACCAGTCTCAGTGCTTCCAGGCCGCTGAACCCGGGCAGCACGTAATCGGAGATCACCACGTCCCAGGTTTCCTCCTCGAGCGCCTGCTGCAGCGCCTCGACGGTTTCGACCCTTTTGGCGACAGGGGAGTAGTCGCTGCGCCGCAGCTCGAAAATAAGGAGCAGCGCGTCGTCCTCGGAGTCTTCAACAAACAGTACGTGAAGTGGCTTCCCCATGAACGGACCTTTGCTTCCGGTTGCCAGGGCACCCCGCCGCTGGACTGCGGACGGGAAGGCTCCTGGTGCGCTACCCGACGTGAAAGGCGCAAGCAGCGCGACTCTAGCCAGTATATCACAATTGCTACTGCTTCAGATGGAGGTTAGTCGTTGGGGTGGGGAATGCTCATTAGGGAGTGTTTTCCGGTGTCGCTGTCTGGTTAAATTCCAGGAGCCAGCGCTCGAAGATGGTGATCTTGTCCGGGCCGAACTTGAGCAGGTCAGTTTTAACCTGCTCCGTGCTTTTCTCCCTTTCCAGTTCGCCCCCTTTCTTGGAGAAGAAGAGGTCGGCAAGTGCCACGATCCGCTCGGGTGTGCTGACGGGCGACATCTCCCGGTCCGGCAGCGGAAGCCCCTGCACCTTGATGTCGAGCGCCGAGAGCCCGACTCCGATGTGGCGCTCGCAGACCATGGCGTGGAGCGGGTATCCTTCGGCCTGAAGGATTTCCCGGCCGATGATGCCGTGGCAGATGTAGGGGGCTGCTCCGAAGCAGTGCAGCAACGGAGCGTTGACGCGGGAGACCCCGATGTCGTGCAGCAGTGCCGCCTGTTCGATGAAGTGAAGGTCGAGGTCGGGATGCTGGGAACTCCGCGCGATCTCCAGCGCTTTTTGCGCCACCATCTGGCTGTGGCGATACACGATGGCGAAACCCGCCCGGTTGGAGCCGAAATGTTTTTCCATAAGTGCGACAGGGTTCAAACCGATGCTCCTTTTCCGCTTCACTCAGAAATACCACTCCGCCGTATAGATTATGCCAATTGCAGCCGGTTGGCAACTATCTTGCCAGTGATCCAGGACCGTTTTCTGGATCTCACTACGCCGGCCACTCTCTCAATCGCCGGAAAAACCCCGCAGCTTTGGTCAGGCCGAAATTGGCGGCTGGCAACAAAAGGTTGAATATCGTCAGCTCTCCGTATATGATGTGTCGCCTTTAAATAAAAAACGTTTCAGTGACGCAACTAAAGGCTGGATGACACTACGACTCTAAGGGTGGGTATGATGGTACAGCCGGTGATGCAGCAGCAGGTGCTTGTGGTGGATGACGAGCCGGGGATCCTTGCCAAGGTCTCCCTTTTACTGGCCTCAAGCGATATACACCAGGTCGTCACGCTTTCAGACAGCCGGCAGGTGCTTCCCTTTCTCCGGGAGAACCAGATTGCCGTGGTGGTCGTCGATTGGGTGATGCCCAACATGACCGGGGGCGAACTGCTGCAGCGGATCACCGCCGACCATCCTCAGATTCCGGTCATCGTGATGACCGCCATGGGCGACGTCGATACGGCGGTTAACTGCATGAGGGCGGGAGCCTTCGATTTTCTGACCAAGCCCGTCGACCCGAACCGGCTGGTTGCCAGCGTCCGAAAGGCGCTCCAGGTAAGCGAGCTCGGCAACCAGAACCGGATACTGAAAGACTACCTGCTGGCGGACCGGCTGCGAAATCCCGATGCCTTCGCAGGAATCGTCACCAATTCCAAGAAGATGCGCGCCATCTTCCAGTACATCGAAGCGATTGCCTCCTCCCGTCAGCCCGTCCTGATCACCGGCGAAACGGGGGTCGGTAAGGAACTGCTGGCGCGCGCCGTGCACAGCGTCTCCGGCGTCAGCGGTCCCTTCATCTCGCTCAACGCCGCCGGGTTGGACGATTTCATGTTTTCCGACACCCTCTTCGGCCACAAAAAAGGGGCCTTCACCGGCGCCGACAGCCATCGCGACGGACTGATCAGCGCGGCCGCGGGGGGCACCCTCTTTCTGGACGAGATCGGGGACATGAACCTCGCCTCCCAGATCAAGCTGCTGCGTCTTTTGCAGGAAAGGGAATACTACCGGATGGGGAGCGACCTGCTTTTAAAGAGCGATGCCCGCGTGGTGGCCGCCTCCAATATGGATTTCACCGCCCTGCGCGCTGCCGGAACCTTTCGAAACGATCTCTACTTTCGCCTCTGCGCCCACGAGTTCCGGGTGCCTCCACTTCGGGAGAGGCTGGAGGACGTGGCGCCTCTGGTCGACTATTTCGTCAGTACCATCGCGCGCGAGCAGAAAAAGCCCATGCCTGCGGTTTCGCCCGGGCTGATCGACGCCCTGACCCAGTGCCCCTTTCCCGGAAACGTCAGGGAACTCTACAACCTGGTGCACCATGCGGTTACCTGTAATGAGGGAAGGATGCTCGAGGCGGGCGACTTCGCCGGAACCAAGCCGGTCCCGGTCCGGACGCCGCCGCTAGCCGACTCGGGAAATCCCCTGATGGCCGTCTTCGGGAAGTTTCCGACCGTTTTTCAGGTCGAGGAGTATCTGATTGCGGAGGCGATGAGGCTTACCGGTGGAAACCAGACGGCGGCGGCCGAAATGCTCGGCCTGGCGCGGCCCACCCTGAACAAGCGCCTCAAGCAGGAGCGCCAGTAAGGGGGGAGGCGTCCTCGCCAGGTCGGTAGCGGCCGTGTTTTAAGGTTTCGGGGTGGGGTGGGAAAGGTTTTGCAGCAGGTAGCTCTCCAGGCTGGCATCCAAGAAGTTGCGCCGGCAATCCACCTCGCTGAGCTTTTTGCCGTTCAAAAGGGACAGGAACCGGCAGCCTCCAAAGCAAAGCGGCAGATAGGCGCAGTCGAGGCATTCGTCTTTTTGCCAGTGGCCCAGGCAGTGACTGTCGGCATAGTCCGTCACCCCCTGAGACAGGCTTCCGATACTGAGTCCCTGCCACCCCATGAAGGCGGGGCATTTGTAAAGGGAACCCTCCCAGTTCACCACCATGTTGTTCTTGAACTCGATGACGCAGGCGGAAACGCCAAGCTTAGGCGTGGAGAACCCTTTTGCCAGAATTGCCTCGCGCAGGAAGAGCATTGCCTCGACGAGCCAGGGCTCATCAGAGGACGCGCATTCCGAGCCGTACTCCGAGCATCCGGCTTTTGGTGTGACCGGTGTGAAATGGACCTGTGCCAACTTTTCCCCGGTTATGCCCCGGGAAACCAGATAATCGAGTAATTCGGGAAAGGCGCGATAGTTCTCCTGCCTGAAATTGCCTCCCAGTTGTATCGGGACGATATCCCAGATAGCGCGGATGTTCTCCAGTATTACGTCAAAGCTTCCGGCACCTGAGGTGTAGGGACGCTCGCCGTCGTGGACTGAGCGGGGGCCGTCCAGAGTGAATTTGGCTCCCTTCAGTCCGAGCGGGAGCAACTTCTCAGCGGTTTCCCGGTTTAAAAGCGTTCCATTGGTCACCAGGCTGAAGCTGTAGTTTACCCCATGGTGCTGGGCGGCCTGTAACAGCGGCTCGGATATCCGGCGGATCAGGTCCTGGGACAGCAGCGGTTCGCCGCCGTAGAAGGAGAGGGAAAGGTTCATTCCCTGGGAAATCCGACCCCGCACCAGCGTCTCCACCAGGAGTTGCGCGGTGGCTTCCGACATGTAGAGGCTACCCCGAAAGTCCTCTTCATAGCAGTAAGTGCAGTTTAAATTGCAGTCAAGGTTAAGTACCACGATCGCCCTGAAGGTGACGCTTCTGCCGTTGGCGCGCCCTATCAACCCGCGCATCTGCTCTCTCTCCACGTCCAGGTCGCCTGCCAGCATGCCAAGGCGCACCAGCGCCTCGCTCTCGGGCCCCGCCAGCGAACCGTCTTGGGCGCTTTTCAAGGTCGCCTCGGAGATCATCACGAGGGATCCGCGAATGGTTGAGTAGAGCATGTATTGGCCGGGATGATCCTGGGACGGGAAGATTTTCAGATAGCGGGAGAGATGCATGCACGGTCCTTGTTGGGGGATTGTTCCTACGAGAAATTCCGGCGCCCCCCGAGAACTGCTGGAAGGGGGCGCCGGAACAGGGCTAATGTAAAAACAAGAAGGCAGCTAGGCAGCACGACAAACTTTCAACCTGCACCTCGACATCAGTACCCTCTTCGATGATAACCAGCGCTCCGTTTTCCGTAACCATGGGCACGACCCTCCTTTTAGGAAATTTTTTTGGACTTACTGTCCAGGCTATGCTAGATTAGCACGCATTTATTTAGTTGGCAATAATAAATTTAAATATTTTTATTAATAATTAGGCGAAAGTCGTCGCCTGAGGACCGAAAAATTGAAGAATTCCGCCACAAGAGTACTGCCGGTAATGGCGAGAGCGAAGCCGCCATTTCTCATGATAGCTCTTTTTTGTCTGTTTCTCTTCGTCGCCCCTGCCCGGGGTGAGGAAGAGGACCTGCGCACCCTCGAGCTGTATAACGGCACAGCTACGGAGGTGGTGAGCGCCAACCGATCCCCTCGTCCAGCCTCCCAGACCGCAGAAAACATAACCGTCGTGACCGCCCAGGAGATCGAGGCGCTCAACGCGCACACTCTAGCGGATATCCTGATCAGTGTCACGGGGATACAGTTAGAGGTGAACGGCACCCCTGGCACCAGTACCAACATCGTAATCCAGGGATCCAATTTTAATCACGTCCTGGTGCTGGTCGACAATATTCCGATCAATAACCTGGCTGACAACTTCCCGGACATAAGCGCTATCCCGGCCCAAATCATTGAGCGCGTGGAGATTGTCAAAGGCGCCGCGTCCACCTCGTGGGGGAGCGCACTTGGTGGGGTGATAAACGTCATAACCAAAGCTCCCCAGGCCGAGCGTCCGGTCGAAGGACTGGTTTCCGGCTCCCTCGGGAAACGGGGCACCTCAGACGGTCGAGCGGAGGTCAGCGGGACGCTCAATCGGTTCGGTTATTATCTAAGCGGTGGGAACCTGCACTCCGCTGGACTGCTCCCGAACAACGGGGTTGATCAAAACAACTTCTACGGAAAGCTGCACTACGATCTCCCCGTGCAAGGGGGGCTCACCCTGTCGTCCCTTTACACAGACAATGTCAGCGGCCAGTTTGCTCTCGATCCCTACAAGGCAAATCAAAAAGATCATCAGTTTCTTTCCACGCTTTCCCTGCAGTACCCCCTGTCGGACCACCTCTTTCTCGAAGGGGCAGCGAAGTCCAGGGTCAGCAGTCAAGAAATCAGCGTGGCCGCTTTGAGCGATGATTCGCTTCTCAAGAAAACCAATGACGACGAGTCCTCAACCGGCGGGAGCCTCAGCCTTTCCTGGCTGAGCGAGCTGCAAAGAATCAGTGCCGGGGTGGACTTCGACCATGCGAGGGCGCACCTGAGCGATCCCCTGGTTCAGGCGGACCTGCTGAAAAAAAGCGCCGACCGGGTTGGGGTGTACCTTAATGACACCTTCACCCTGGGCAGTTTCGCCGTTATTCCGAGCGTGCGCTTCGACCACACCGGCACGGGCGTGAACCTTTTCAATCCGAGCCTCGGGATCACCTACGCTTTGACCGAGAATAGCGTCCTGCGCGGCTATACCTCGCGGGGCTACAGTCTCACCTCTTTGAACCAGGACAACAGCACCGAGAAAGTCTGGACTTCGCAGGTAGGCATCGAGTCGGGTGACCTTCCCTATCTCTGGTTGAAGGGAACGCTTTTCAGAAACGATACCTGGAATGTCACCGCGACTGTTCCGGATCCCAATTTCAACGAAAATGATCCCAATTCCAGCCCCTTCATGACCGTGAAACAGCGCCAACTGAAGCAGGGGGTTGAACTGGAGGGCCGGACCCTTCCCTTCCTGAATACCTCGCTTTCCGCCGGCTATACCTTTGTTGATGCCAGAGACGGTGACTCCGGTACGCGTCTAACGGGAACTCCGAGGCATAGCGCAAATGTTGGCCTCAAGTACCAGGACAAAAACAATGTGCGGGCACTGCTGACCGGGCGCTACATCGACTGGAACAGCGGCCCCGAGCTCAATGGTAAATACGGGGCGGTCATCTGGGACCTGCACCTTGCAAAGAAGTTCAAATACTCGGAACATGGTTCCCTGGAACTGTTCCTTTCCGTCCGGAATCTGTTTAACGGCGATCAGTATCGATATGAGTTTTACAAAAATACCGGTCGCTGGGGCGAAGCGGGGGTCAGATGCAATTTCTGAGATCCCTTCTGATAGTCCTCCTGCTTCTGGCACCGCTGCCTGCGCTCGCCTACGACATTTTGCTGCTGCAGTCCCTGAGGGAAAAAGGGTACGACGAGGCGGTCAAGGGTGTCAAGCGCGAGTGCCCGGCTACCATGAGAACCGTCGTCCTTTCCGATTATGCCGAGACGGACATCACGCGCATCATCCGCGAGGAGCACCCGCGCCTGATCATCGCCGTGGGTGACCGGGCCCTGGAGGTCGCCGGAAAACAGCGTAACGCCCCGGTACTCTACATGATGGCGCTGCACGCAAAGTCGAACCAGAGGGTTGTTGCCACCGGGGTCGGCATGCTCTTCGAACCGGCGCGCTACCTCGCCGTTTTCGACTCCCTCGGCTCGAAAAGGGTCGGCGTCGTTTGTGATCCGGCCAAAAGCGGCGCCTATCTGAAACGTGCCCAGGCGACTGCCAAGCGTAGCGGCATCGACCTCGTGGTGCGCGAGGTCCATTCCCCCAAGGAGACCCTGGCGATGCTAGACTCCTTGAGGGGCAAGGTGGATGCCCTCTGGATGCTCCCCGACGCCACCGCGGTCTCCCCGGAGACGACGGAGGCCTATTTCCTCTTCTCCCAGGGGGAGCGGGTTCCCTTGGTGAGTTTCGCGGAGGTCTACCTCTCCATGGGAGGTGCCGTCGCCCTCGGCATCGACCGCTTCGACATAGGGAGGCAGTTGGGAGCCATGGCCCAAAGCGTGCTGGAAGGAACCCCGGTCGAGGCAATCGCCTTCCAGGCTCCGCGCCGGGTCATGATGAAGGTCAATGATGGCGTGTTGCGCCGGCTGAAGATCTCCATCGCGGGAGGGGGGTGATGACCGGCGGACTCAGGGTCTCGCGGATCGTGAAGAACTTCCGCTTCCGCATTTACCTCATCTTTACCGTGACCATTGCGCTTTTGACCGCGGCCTTCGCCTCGTTCTACGTCATCACCGAGGTGAACGGCTTCCAGAGCACCCTGGAGCGGGAGGGGAGGCTTCTGGCGACCATCCTGGCCCAGAATGCCAGGCTCCCTCTTTTTGCCGAAAACCGCGAGGCACTGGCCCTTTTGGCGGCCGGTACCGCGCGCTACCCGTCAGTGCTCTACGTCTCCATCAGCAATGCGGAAGGCCGCGCCCTAACCGAGTTGAAAAATCCCACGGAAAAGCGGGGCGGTGCCATCGACATGGAGGTCGAGGTCACCTCACCCGGGTTGGTCGCCTCGCCGGAAGCATTGCTGCTCGGGCACGCACCGGTGGACGAGAAACGGGTCATCGGCCGGGTGCATCTGCGCCTGGACACCTCGGGGGCGCGCGAGCGCCTGAAGAAGCTCGTTGCCGCCACCATCGCCATCGGGACCCTGTTCTGGATCATGGTCTCGCTGCTAAGCTACCAGATCTTGAAGCGCGTCACCTCCTCGTTCAACCTCCTGATGCGCGGCATCGAGGATATCGGCTCGGGCAACCTGTCGGCCCGCGTGAACCTCGACAGCGACGACGAACTCGGCCGCGGTGCCAACGCCATCAACGCGATGGCGGCTTCCCTGGAGCTGCGCGAGTTGGAGAACCTTTCCCTGCAGGAAGAGCTGCTGATGTCGATGAGACTCGAGGTTCAGGAGGAGAAGAAGCGCGTCATGGCGCGCCTCATCCACACCAACAAGATGACCTCGCTTGGTCTGCTGCTCTCCAGCATGGCCCACGAGATCAACAACCCCAACGCCTCGATACGCTTCTCCGGGCACATTATCGCGAAGATGTGGGCCGATGTGGTACCGCTTTTGGACGGGGTCTGGCGCGAGGAGGGGGAGTTTTACCTGGGGGGGATTCCGTTTCAAAAGGCACGTGGGGCTCTGGCGGAAAACGCGGCCAAAATCGTGGAGAATTCCGAGCGGATCGCCCGGGTGGTTCAGGGACTTCGGGATTATGGTGTCGGTGGCGGTGCCCGGCTGCGGCCCGATCTGGAGCTAAACGGTGCGGTCGCTGCCGCGCTTTCCGTGCTGGCCTGCCAGATGCAGCAGGACGTCTGGCTCAAAACCGCTCTGGGGACTGACATTCCGGTTATCACCGGAAACCAGCACCAGATAGAACAGGTGCTCATCAATCTCATTCTCAACGCCATGCAGTCCCTTCCCGAGGGACGCGGAGAGGTGCTGCTCACCACGCGCCATGACCGGGAAGCGGGGGAAGTCGTGGTCGAAGTGGAGGATGACGGGATCGGCATCAGCGCGGAAACGATGGAGCGGCTCTTCGAACCTTTCTTCTCCACCAAGCTGGACCGAGGCGGCAGCGGTTTGGGCCTTTACATCTCGCAGTACATCGTTGCGGAGCACGGAGGCCGGTTGCAACTCAGCTCAACTCCAGGCCGGGGTACCCTCGCACGGGTGATTCTGCCCGTGGGACCCGGTGCTCCCTAGCGGGGAGAGGCGTGCTCGGAACCGAGAATGGCCAGCATGCCGCCAATACGGTTCATTAGTTCGGTCAACGCGTCGCCATCGCTGCTGCCGGCGCAGATCCCGCGCATCTGGCTCAGCAGACCCTCGAAGACGTCTTCCCCGCAGGACCCGCATTTCACCTCGGCCGGCAAGGCATCGTTCAGTAGCAGTCTCTTCATCTGGATGAGCTGAATCTCGACCCGCAGCTTCTTGATCGTGGGCATTTCACTTTGTTTGAGCAGCTGCAGGCACTGGTTTATGATGCGGTATTGGTTATCCATGACGTCCCTCCAAGGCACTTTGTGGCCGGTATCGACAAGGGAGTGTCTCCAATAACCGTGCCAAACCCCGAGGTTTTGCTGGCGTGTCATTTCAGTGGCTTACCTGTGCGAGCGAGCCTGCCGTCGCCGCTGGGGGGTGTGAAAAAATTTTCGCGAGTGCGCTGGCTCGGTGGGTAACCGCCGTTATTTCAGCTAGATATCTGGAGGTTGTAAAGAAACGGACAGTTCGTTTTTTTACAGCGGATTTCGACGCGGTTGCGCTTCCCCGAGACGCTAGCGGATCGCGTGAGTCGGCAGCGATCGCCTGAGTCGGCCGGGCCTGACGGACGAGCCTGACGGACGAGCCT
>Ga0209123_1000894_pt1 | contig 33657 bp, 30 predicted proteins | sample BarGraIncu00431A_FD_184500 | JGI IMG/M metagenome (GOLD analysis project Ga0209123, IMG submission 184500) | Arctic peat soil microbial communities from Barrow, Alaska, USA - Barrow Graham LP Incubations 004-31A (SPAdes) (version 2) | ecosystem: Environmental > Terrestrial > Soil > Wetlands >... | reverse complement strand
GATCACCGGGGAAGGCTTCAAGTCCTTGGCTGAAGGAGAAGCTGTCTCCTTCGACGTGACCAACGGCCCCAAGGGTCTGCAGGCCGCAAACGTCAAGAAGATCTAAGCAGCCTTAATAGGTACTGCGCTAAAAGGCCCCGCCGGAATCTCCCCTAGCCGGTTACTTAATCTGTTGAAATGTTGTCGATCTTTGAAATGTTTAGTTTATCAGTATGTTATAACCGATCCGAATGCTTAAGAAAATTCTGGCGATCGTTGTAACAGGCTAAAATACAAAGCATTTCTAAATCATCAACAGATTAAGTAACCGGCTAGGGAATCTCCCGCGGGGCCTTTTTTTGTCGTGCTTCTGAGTAACAAGATATAACTGCCTGTTTTGGCTATGTTAGACTTCATACCGTAGGATGCCGGTGAACGAAGTGAACCGCATCATTTAAAGCGATGCGGTTCGTGCCTCACCGCATCCTACGTTTCGGCAATGTTTTTCGTATCGTTCCCACACTCCAGCGTGGGAACGAAAATCCCGGGACGCTCCGGCGTCCGACACCGGAGGCGAATCCGCCACCTTGCCGGTCCGTTCCCATGAAGGTGAACCGGGACGCAGGAGCGTCCCAAGATGCGTTCCCACGCAGGAGCGTGGGAACGATGAAAAGTATCCTTTAGACCACTATCCCGCGCCTGGCAGCACGCCAATCCCGCACCTTCCCCAGCACCGGCACGGCAAACCCGAAACAGATCAACATCACTAGCAGCGCCGCGCGACCATGCTCGACGGCGAGGATGACGGGGGCCAGCAGCAGGCGGGTGGCACCGCGAAGCAGGCTGTGCCGCGCGATCAGGTCGGCGATCGGCGGGCTCACCCGGTAATAGAGGGAAACGAAAAGTCGTCCGGGGGCGTTAGTCAACAGATAGTCGTCCCGGAAAGCACGCAGCAACGCAACCTTCGGATGCAGGTAACTCCCGTAGGCGGCTGTGGCGATGAAGCAGCCGCTTTTGGAGCCGCCTGAAGAGGCGGGAGTGGTGGTAGTCGAACCGGACTGAACACTCCCATCAGTGCTGAAACTCGCCTGCAGTCCATCACTGGTGCTGGTGTTGACAAGCAGCAGTGCCACCTCATCAAGGGCACCGAATCCGGCTATCGTGTAGGAAGTTCCGTCTGCATTAGGGCTGATCTCGGACACCGTGCCGCCAACCTTCAGGAAGACTGCTGCCTGGATGCCACTGACCTTGGCCAAGGTTAAGGTCAGGGCAGCTGTGCTCGTCGGGGGAGTGAACTTGTAATAGGCAAAGGAATAATGAGGCAGCGTGACGGCCGGAACCGCAGAACTGGCGGCATTGACAGGATAGCTGGTGTAGCTGGCAACCGGCACGTAGGCCGGGATCTGGCCAAGGTCGGCGGAGATGTCGGCCCCCGTCACCGCGGTCATGGTTGGCCAGTCGCGCAGGTAGACCTTTTTGGCGAAATCGAACAGTTCAACCCCGAGGGTACTGTTGTACGAGGCGGAGAGCACGGAGTTGACCACGGGAGCCATGGGGATGTCAGCGCCATTTATCGGGGCAATGGGCATGATGGCTTCCCAGAATTTGCGCACGATTGTCGCCGAGTATTTCTGCGCCAGATGACGGTTGAATATCCAGCGCCCATAAGCTTCATCGTTAAAGCTTGGATCGCTTTGAGGCAAATCTATCTGACGTGTACTGTCCGCAAACCAGCCATTGATGTATTGGTAGTTTTGCAGTACCTCAGGGTAAAGCTCGCCCTCGAACCAGGTTGAACTCGCCTCGGCATACCAGACATCGAAGTAAAAATTGTAACCGTACTGGACGGCGTGATGGAATTCATGGACCGATGTCACTTTGAGGCTATCGAGCGGCGAGAAGGTTCCCGGAGAGAAGATGCTGTCAGTAAAGTCTTTGTCTACCACGATATAGCTGCTTGAGGCATAGGGATAGCTGGCAGACGGTGTTTTGTTCAGGTCATCGGTCTCGCCATACTCGCCCAAGGAAACAAGGCTTGCCAGGTAGACGTCGAAAGGATTGCTCGGGGGCATATGATAACCGAGCCCCCGATAGAATGAGTAGGCGGCCTCGAAAGTATCTGCCACCTGGCCTGCCCAAGCGGCAGTGCTGGCGAAACCGAGGTGAGTGTAATTGTTGATACTGGCGAGGTCCGGGGAGTCGCTGCCGCTGGTGGTGTAATGGATTCTGAAGTGTCCCTCAGCGCTGACCAGCACCAGTTCGCTCCCGGACAGCACCGGCAAGGCTAACTGCTTGGCCAGCACCTTCTGGGTCGCAGGCTCCAGCTTGTTCCAATCCCGGCTCAGCCCATGCTTGAGTGGCGTTCCGCTGCGCACCGCCCTGGCGGCCACGGTGGCCGGCACGAGGATGGCTTTTTCCAGCGCGTTTCCGGAGACTTTGGGCGCGAAGGCGGCCAGGTAATGGTCATCGAGCTGTCCGGCGAACGCCGGCAGGACCAGGAGGAATAGAGATACTGCAGCAACGGCCCAGCGTACCAAAATTTTATGCATCAATCAGCCATCCTTTTGCCCGCCCGCAGCGGGATCAGTGCCGTCGCACCATTTTCCACGGTAACCTCTACCGCTTCCTTTGCTTCGATCCGGTATCGGCCGGCGGTGACCGTCACCTGGAAATACCCTTGGTCGTCGGTCATGACTGTCGCCACAACCTTGCCGCCGGTCGAGATCTGCACCGGCATCGCGGCACAGGGGAGATACGCCGGACCTCGCTTCAGCTTGCCGCCTGAGCGCTGAATGAAGCAGATTCCAGCCAGCGCGCCGGTTCCCGCCGCAAGATCAACCGCCGCGGGCTTCTCCCCTTTTTTCAAGAGCACCGGCCGAAAGCCAGCCAGCACCGCGACCTGAGTCCCGCCGTCAGCCGACGGACCCGAAACGAAGCTGCTACCATCGAAATGAAAAAAGTTCCACTTGCCGACCGGTCGTTTAGCCGCCGCTACAGCCGTCAAAGAGATGACTAGCAGGAGCAGTCCGGTCAAAAAAACGTTGACTGACGTTGACATGAAAACCGCCTTGAAAGCTCGTGAAAGTATGGTGTTACCGCAGTACCTCTGCAACAGCGCCAATGCCTGGCGCGCGATGGATTGTACTTGGGAGCAAATGATGTGCCAAGGGAAAAAAGCCGGCTGACAGTAAAGTTTTGTAGCTCCTGCAGTGGGGAAGATCTTCGGCAAAAAGGAGCCCTTTCCGGCGGAGCAGCCGGCGGCGAATGGTATCAAGAATCTGGCGGAAATCGCGCCGTCAAGGAGTGCCGATTGCCGGGCTCGACCGGAACGCCGGTAACCCTTTTCGCGAATTCGGGTTAAAAAAAAAGGGGCCTTCAGCGGGCCCCTTTCTGTGTCGGCAGCAATGGGATCAAAGCGGCTCTATGTCGCGCACCGTGGCAAAGTGGAGCCGGTTCAAGGCATCGATGTAGGCCTTCGCCGAGGCTTCGATGATGTCCGTCGAAGAACCGCGCCCGATGACGACCCGCTCGCCCTGCCCGATCCGGACGGTGACCTCGCCCAGGGCATCGGTCCCCCCGGTGACGGAGCCGACGTTGTACTGGACCAGCCGCGCGTCGGTCTTGGTGAGCATCTTGATCGCCTTGAGCGTTGCATCGACCGGGCCGTCGCCGAGTTCGGCCGTGCGCACCTGCTCTCCGTCGATCTCCATCTGCACGGTCGCGGTGGCGACGGCGAAGGAACCGCAGGTAACGGTGATGTGGGAGAGCTTGTACTTCTCGTTCACCCGCATGACTTCGTCGGCGACGATGGAGTCGAGATCCTCGTCGAACACCTCTTTCTTCAGGTCGGCGAGTGCCTTGAAGCGGGTGAAGGCCTTGTTCAGGTTGTCGTCTTCCAGCTCGTAGCCGAGCTCCTCGAGGCGCTTCTTGAAGGCGTGGCGGCCGGAATGCTTGCCGAGCACCAGGGCGCTCGCCTTGAGACCGACCGACTCCGGAGTCATGATCTCGTAGGTCGACTTATCCATCATCATGCCGTGCTGGTGGATCCCCGCCTCGTGGGCAAAGGCGTTGGCGCCGACGATCGCTTTATTCTGCTGCACCACGATGCCGGTGATGGTGGTGAGGAGCCGGCTCGCCGGGGTGATCTGCTCGGTCACCACGCCCGTCTTGAAGGGGAGGATGTCTCCGCGCGTCTTGACCGCCATGACAAATTCTTCCAGGGAGCAGTTGCCGGCACGCTCGCCGATTCCGTTGATGGTACATTCCACCTGACCGGCCCCCGCCTGGACGGCGGCGATGGAGTTGGCTACCGAGAGACCCAGGTCGTTGTGGCAGTGCACCGAGATGATGGCGTCCTCGATGTTGCGGACGTTATCCTTCAGGTACTTGATGATGTTGAAATACTCGAACGGGATCGTGTAGCCGACCGTATCCGGGATGTTCACCACGGTGGCACCCGCGTCGATGACGGCGCCGACGACTTCGGCCAGGAACTTCAGGTCGGTGCGGACGGCATCCTCGCAGGAGAATTCCACATTCCCCGTGTAGGAGCGCGCACGCTTTACCCCGGCAACCGCGGCGGCCAGCACCTCGGAGGGGGTCATCTTCAGCTTGTACTTCATATGGATGTCGGAGGTGGCGATGAAGGTGTGGATACGGCCCCGTTCACCGGCGAAGTTGAGCGCCTCCCAGGCGCGGTCGATGTCCTTGAAGCCGGAGCGACAAAGGCCCGCGATTTCAGGTCCCTGGATGGTCTGGGCGATCTTTTTCACCGCTTCGAAGTCACCCTCGGAGGCGATCGGGAACCCGGCCTCGATGACGTCCACGTTGAGCTTCTGCAGCTGCTTGGCGAGGCGGAGTTTCTCCTCGATGTTCATGCTGGCGCCCGGGGACTGCTCCCCGTCTCTGAGTGTGGTGTCGAAAATCTTGATGGTCCTTGGTTCCGTGGTTTTCACGTGCGCTCCCCCTTGTTGAATGGTTAAGCCTGCCCGGGCTCTTTCTCGAAAAAGCCATCCGGGATTTTCAATTATTCCAGAACTCACGGCAAAAAAAACCAGTTCATCCGGAATATGGTGCCGCGCCCCGAGGCGTTCAGGATCACGGTACCGAAAAAAAAGAAAAAGCCTCCGCCCCAGCAAGGGGCGAAGGCTTTGGAAAGCTTCCGCGGTACCACCCTCATTCATCCGCCTTGCGACGGACCTCGAAAACCCTTTACGCGGGCGGACGTCCGCAGCTACTACCGGAACAGTTTGCCGGTTATCTCCCCCGCACGCGATGCGGGAAGCGATATTTCGACAGACTCGAACGGGTCTCACTGCGGCGGCTCAAAGGCGAGTTCACCTTGCTTCCTCACCGGTTTGCACCAAGCACCGGCTCTCTGTAGGGGAAGGGAAAGGTTACTACTCCTCATCACTGCCTTTACTCAACTTGCGCCTGATAATAGAAAAAACCCTTGACGACTGTCAAGGGTTTTAATCTGGCATTCGGTTTTTTCCTGTGAGGCTGGCGGCGCGGGTCAGATCCGACGGATCGGTCGTATCGGACCGATCGGTCGGATCCGCCCGCGCCGCCAAGCCAAACTGAACATGACCCCACCAAACCGGACCGGTTACCCGCGCTACGCCTGTCTCTTCATCTCCTCGCGTCCCTTGTGCAGCGCGCGCTCGAGCCTGCGGCGGCGCGGCCAGGTCATCACATAACCGAGCGGACCGGAAAGGATGTAGGCAAGGAAAATAGTGAAAAGCATGATGTAAGGCTCGGCAGCGATGACTATCAGCAGCAGGATCGCCAGTACCAGGAAGGCAAAGGGCTGCCGCTTGATGAACCCGGGGTCCTTGAAGGAGTTGTAGCGCACGTTGGAGACCATCAGCAGCGCCAGGAAGTAGATCAGCACCAGGATCGCCAGCTTGTTGTAGGAACTGGGCCACCCCATGTAATAGAAAAAGAGCACGGTTGCGGAGACCATGCTGGCGGCCGCCGGCGTCGGCAGTCCCACGAAGCGCTTGCTCTCCACGGTTTCCACCTGGACGTTGAAGCGGGCCAGGCGCAGTGCCGCGCAGGCGAGAAACAGAAAGCCGGCCAGCCAGCCGAGCCTGCCGAACGGCTTGAGCGCCCAGCAGTACATCAGCAGGCCGGGTGCGGCTCCAAAGGAAACCACATCGGCGAGGGAATCGAACTCCACCCCGAACTTGCTGGCGGTGCCGGTGAGGCGCGCCACCTTGCCGTCGAGTCCGTCGAAGATGGACGAGGCGAGGATCCAGAGCGCGGCGGTCTTGTAATCGCCGTTCACGGTGGAGACCATGCAGTAAAACCCCGCAAAGAGGCTTCCCGCGGTGAAGAGGTTGGGGAGGATGTAAATCCCCTTGCGCATGCCTTCCCTTTCTACACGTACCTTTTCTTCGCTCACGGCAGTAACCCCAGCACGGTTTCGCCAGCGACCGTCTTCTGGCCCATGGCCACTTTAATATTGGTTCCCAGGGGGAAGTAGACGTCCAGACGCGAACCGAAGCGAATCAGGCCGTACCTGCGCCCGCGGGCCAACAGGTCGCCGACCTTGGCGTAGCAGATGATGCGCCTGGCGATGAGACCCGCCACCTGCACCACCACGAGTTTCTGGCCGGGAGCGGCCTCCAGGACCAGTCCCTGCTGCTCGTTTTCGAAGCTGGCACGCTCGTCCCTCACGTCGTAGAACTTACCCTTGGTGTAGAAGCTGTCCAGCACCTTGCCGCTGATCGGAGCGCGGTTCACATGCACGCTGAAGACGGACATGAAGATGCTGATCTTCTCCATCTCGGTCGAGGTGTGCGGCTCGACCACCTTGCCGGAGAAGATGACCACGCCGTCGGCGGGGGCGATGACCGCGTTTTCCAGGTCCGGGGTGGAGCGCTCGGGATTTCTGAAGAAGAACACGCTAAACGCGGTGAGCAACAGGAAGAGCGCCGCGGGGACGAAAAAGCCGGCATGCAGGTACCTACCGAGCAGCGTCAAAACGGCTGCCAGGGAAAGAAATCCGAATATGAAAGGGTACCCCTCAAAGGCGATCGGGGTATGAGTGTTACGCATCTGGTTACCTCTTGAAAGAATTGGTCGGAAGTAGGCCGAGAAAACGTCAGAGCCCCCGAAAGCCGGTGGGGAGGCTCTGATGAGCAGGCCTGGCGTCGGGGCCAGCTGGGAAATCAGGTGTCAGGGCAACAGCAAAGAGGCCGAAACCGAGCATCCTCGCATCAGCGCGCGATTATAGCTCGAAAACGGCCTCTCTTGCAATGCTAGATTTTACCGACTGAATTCCTAGCCCTTCCACCCCTTGGAACCGCGGCCGATCACCACCGGCCCGGTGCTCACCAGCTCCTTCAGTCCCAGCGGGCGCAGCAGCTCGATCATGGCGCTCACCTTTGCCGGAGTTCCGGTAGCTTCCAGGGTATAGGACCTGGGGGTAACGTCGATCACCTTGGCACGGAAGATATCAGCGATCCTCAGCACCTCGGCGCGGCTTTCGTCCTCGGCCGCCACCTTGACGAGCACCATCTCACGCTCGATGGCGTGTTCCGGCTCGAAGTCGATGACCTTGATCACGTCAATCAGTTTATTGAGCTGTTTGGTGATCTGTTCGATGATCTGCTCGTCCCCGTGGGTGACGACCGTTATCCGGGAGAGCGACTCATCGTTGGTCGGTGCGACGGTGAGCGAGTCGATGTTGAAGCCGCGTCCGGAAAAGAGCCCGACGACGCGGGACAGGACGCCGAATTCGTTCTCAACGAGGACTGCTATGGTATGTCTCATAAAACCCTCCGAAGGCAATTGACCAAGCGATCAATTGACAATGACAGTCAGTAAATTTCAAGAAGCGGGTGCCTGCAAAGGTTTGCCCCTTACGACATCAGCACCATTTCAGTGAGGGAAGCTCCGGCCGGAACCATCGGCAGCACCTTCTCTTCGCGGGCAACCTTGAACTCCATCAGGACCGGGCCGTCAGTGGCAAAACCCTTCCTGATGACGTCGTCGACTTCGTCCACCGTCGAGGCGAGCAGACCTACGGCGCCGAACGCCTCGGCGAGCTTCACGAAGTCGATCGGGAGTTCCATGCAGGTCGAGGAGTAGCGCTTGTCGAAGAAGAGCTCCTGCCACTGGCGCACCATGCCGAGGAAGTTGTTGTTCAGGATGACGATCTTCACGTTGAGCCTGTTCTGCACGATGGTCGCCATTTCCTGCAGGTTCATCTGGAAGCCGCCGTCGCCGCAGACCGTGATGACCTGACGCTCCGGGAAGGCCGCCTGGGCGCCCATGGCGGCCGGAAGCCCGAAGCCCATGGTTCCCAGCCCGCCGGAGGAGAGCAGGGTGCGCGGGATGGTGAAACCGAAGAACTGTGCCACCCACATCTGATGCTGCCCCACGTCGGTCGCCACGATGGCGTCCGGGTCGGAGAGCGCGCGCAGTCTCTGGATCACGTACTGCGGCTTGATCACCGAGGTGTTTTGCTGGTAGGTCATCGGGTGCTTCACCTTCCAGGCGTCGATCTCCGCGATCCAGGGGGCAATCGCCTCCCGGGAGGCCGCTACCTCGTCAGGGCGCTCCTCGGTCACCTTCAGCATTTGCAGCAGCACCTCGTGGACATCTCCGACGATCGGCAGGTCCACCCGGACGTTCTTCTTGATGGAAGTCGGGTCGACGTCGATATGCACGATCTTGGCGTACGGCGCGAAGGAGGCGATCTTTCCCGTCACCCGGTCGTCAAACCTGGCCCCGACCGCTACCAGGACGTCGCAGTGCGAGACCGCCATGTTGGCGCTGTAGTGGCCGTGCATACCGAGCATGCCCAGCGAAAGGCTTTCGTTCTCGGGAAAGGATCCGAGCCCGTTCAGGGTCTGGGTCACCGGAATGCCGAGACGCTTGGCAAGGGCGGTAAGTTCCGCGGCCGCATTGGCGAGGATGACGCCGCCCCCCACATAGATAACCGGCTTTTTGGCCTGCAGGATCAAGGAGACGGCCTTCTCCACCTGTCTTGGGTGCCCCTCGACGGTCGGCTTGTAGCCGCGGATCTCGACAGTTTCGGGATAATGAAACTCGGCCTGAGCCACCTGGACGTCCTTGGGGAGGTCGACGAGCACCGGCCCCGGTCGCCCGGTGCGCGCGATGTAGAAGGCCTTCTTCATGATGAGCGCCAGGTCCTTCACGTCCTTCACCAGGAAGTTGTGCTTGGTGCAGGGGCGCGTGATGCCTATGATGTCCGCTTCCTGGAAGGCGTCGTTGCCGATCAGAGCGGTCGGTACCTGGCCGGTGATGATGACCATCGGGATGGAATCCATGTAGGCCGTCGCGATACCGGTGATGGTGTTGGTGGCACCGGGGCCCGAGGTGGCAATGGCCACGCCGACCTTGCCGGTCGCCCGCGCGAAGCCGTCGGCCGCGTGAACCCCGGCCTGCTCGTGACGCGGCAGAATATGCCTGATCTCCTTGAAGGAGAAAAGCTCGTCATAGAGATTGATGACGGTCCCACCGGGATAGCCGAAGATGGTGTCGACACCTTCCGCCTTCAGACACTCCAAAAGTATACGTGCACCGTTCATTTTCATACGTCCTCCAATAAAGGAACAACAGTTAAGAAAAAGGATGTTTTTAGATCCGAAGCAGTCGGATGGGTGACTGTCCCCGCATGGGGACTGTCACCCTGACTCGTCGGATGAAGAGCGCTCAGAACAAATTTAATCCGCCGTCAAAATGGCGCCGGTGTGCGCCGAGGTAACGAGCTTCGCATAGCGGGCGAGCCAGCCCTTCTTGATCTTCGGCTCGGGTGCGACCCAGCGGCTGCGCCGCTCGGCCAAAACCTCGTCGCTCACCAGGAGCTTCAGGGAGCGCGAGTGAATGTCGAGTTCGATTCTATCGCCGTCGACCACCAGCGCGATCGGTCCGCCTACCGCGGCCTCGGGGGAAATGTGCCCGATGCAGGGTCCCCGGGTCCCCCCAGAGAAACGACCATCAGTGATGAGCGCCACGCAATCGCCCAGGCCAAGCCCCATCAGTGCGGCGGTCGGAGCAAGCATCTCGCGCATGCCGGGGCCGCCCTTGGGCCCTTCGTAGCGGATCACCACCACGTCTCCGCCCTTGACGACACCTCCCATCATCGCCGCCATGGCTAGTTCTTCCGAGTCGAAGCAGCGTGCGGTCCCGGTGAACTTCATCATGGCCTCGGAGACGCCGGACTGCTTCACCACGGCGCCCAGAGGCGCGATGTTCCCGAAGAGGACCGCGATCCCCCCTTCCTTCTTGACCGGGTCGGAGAGCGGGTGGATAACGGACTCGTCCACTGCCTGCTGGCAGGCCGCGAGCTGATGCGTGGTGAGTCCGAAGACGGTCGGGCAGTCGTTGATCTTGTCGCCCAGCTGCTTCAGCACGCCGGCCACGCCCCCCGCCGCGTCGAGGTCTTCCATGAAGTGCTCGCCGGCCGGGTTCATGGAGGCGATCTGCGGGGTTTCCTTGGAGAGGATGTCGAAAGTCTCCAGCGGCAGATCCACCTCGGCCTCGTTGGCGATGGCGAGGAGGTGCAGCACGGTGTTGGAGGACCCGCCCAGGGCGAGGTCGACCCGGATGGCGTTTTCGAAGGCAGCGCGGGTCATGATGGAGCGCGGGGTGATGTTCTCATGCACCATCGAAACGATCCGCTCGCCGGAGGCGAAGGCGATGCGCCGCTTCAGCGCGGAAACGGCGAGCGCCGTGCCGCAGCGCGGCAGGCTCATGCCCATGGTCTCGGTCAGGATGGCCATGGTGTTGGCGGTGAAGAGCCCCTGGCAGGAGCCCATGCCGGGACAGGCGTTCTCCTCGCAGCGGGCCAGTTCCTTGTCGTCGATGACGCCGGCCTTGTAGCGCGCCATTGCCTCGAAGGTATCGGTTACAAAGGAGTACTTGCGCCCCGCGTCACCGCGCCCGCTCATCATGGGACCGGCAGTCACCACGATGCAGGGGATGTCGAGACGCGCCGCAGCCATCAGCATGCCCGGGGTGATCTTGTCGCAGTTGGTGAGGAGCACCAGGCCGTCCAGGCGGTGCGCCTCGGCGACCGACTCGACCATGTCCGCGATCAGGTCGCGGGTCGGAAGCGAGTAGTGCATCCCCTTGTGACCCATGGAGATGCCGTCGCAAACCCCGGGGATGCCGAAGAAAAAGGAATAACCGCCACCGGTGTGGACGCCCTTCTCGATGAAGCGCTCCAGGTCCCTCATGCCGACGTGGCCCGGTATCAGGTCGGTGAAACTGGTGGCGATGCCGATAAAAGGCTTGCCCATTTCGCTTTGCGGCAGGCCGGTCCCCTTCAAAAGAGCCCGGTGCGGAGTACGTTCCAATCCTTGAGTGATGGTATCACTGCGCATATAGTTCCCCTTGTGCCGGTTGCGGCCTTGTTTGAGGCCAGCAAACCGGTGATTGGTTAGGTTGAAAAAACTATGTATTTCAGGGTGGTTATAGAATTAATACGAATGGACAAGATAATACATTAAGGCGGGGCTGTCAACAGTCGAGTAAAACAGTGTTAATTCGCTGGCGGGTCAGGCGGCGTCGCGCCGGCGCTTGGCCATTTCGGCCTCGGAGGCGCGCAGGTAGACGGGGTTAAGGAGCGCCAGAGGGGTGAAATCCCCCTGCAGGGCGGAGTGCAAAGCGATGACGGCACCTGCCGCGGCCCGCGGCAGGTGGGTGTGCCAGGGGGGAAAGAGAGCCAGGGGACCGAGGGTCGTCTGGATCAGATCGCGGTAGCGCAGCGCCCCTTCGCCGACAAAGAGGGTCGGGGCGTCGATTGCCGCCAGAAACTCTTCGGGGGCGATGACGGCGTCTTCGCAAAGCCGCTCCGGGAGCGCGCCGCAGCGGTAGAGACCGGCATAGACCTCGTTTTTCCGGGCGTCGAACATCGGCGCGACCTGTCCGGCAAAGGGGAGGTTCATGGCGAGCATGGCGAGCGAGGAGAAGCCGAGCGCGGGCTTGCCCGTGGCGAGCGCCAGGCCCTTGACGGTGGCGATGCCGACCCGGACTCCGGTGAAGGAGCCGGGTCCCAGCGACACGGCAAAAGCGTCGAGGGCGTCCGGGGTGAGGCGCGCGGCTGCCAGAAGCCCGGAGACCGACTCAAGGAGGCGTCCGGAGCAGCAGCGGTCCTCGCCGAGGATGCACTCGCCCAAGAGGTTGGACCCGTCGCTGAGCGCGACCGAGGAACAGTTACTTGAGGTATCGAGGGTGAGAATTTTCATGTCTAAGCTTTACCCATGAACATGCGCGCGATGTCGTTGTAAAAGGCAAGCATCATGAGGCTGACCAGGAGCACCAGGCCGATCTGCTGGGCTACCTCGCGGGTCTTCTTGTTGACCGGCCTGCCGATCACCAGCTCGATCAGGAAAAAGGCGAGATGCCCTCCGTCCAGGATCGGCACCGGCAATAGGTTCAGCACCCCGAGGTTCACCGACAATAGCGCCACGAAGGCGAGGAAATTAACCCCGCCAGCCGCCGCCTGCTGGCCGGCCATCTTCACGATCATGATCGGGCCGCCGATGTTGTCCAGCGGGATGGCACGCTCAATCAGCTTGACGAAGGAGAGCGCAGTCAGCTTGATGACGTTCCAGCACTGGGCGCCTCCCCTTTGAATCGCTTCGCCCGGGGGGAAATGGTCTATGACCGAGTCACCCGCGGCCGCGACGCCGATGATCGGCTGGGTGACGTTTTCGCCCAGGAGATTTTTCGCGGTGCGGCTCTCGGGAGTCATGGTGAGCTTCAAGGTTGCCGTGCCGCGCTTAACCTCGATCTCCACGGGGACGAGTTTGCCCTGGGAGATGGTCTTGGCGAAATCCTCCCAGCGGGAAACCGGTTTGCCGTTTACTGCCGTGATGGTGTCGCCGACCTGCACGCCGGCACGGGCGGCGGGTTTACCGGCCATGACTTCGCCCACCTTCGTGGTGACCGCCGGGACGCCCATGAGATAAATGATCACAAAGAGGACATAAGCAAAGATCAGGTTGAACACCGGTCCGGCGGCGACGATGGCGATCCGCTGCAGGGGTGGCTTGTCCGCGAAGGAGCGTTTCCGGTCCTCCTCGGAAATCTCGGCGTCGTCCCCTTCGCCGACCATCTTCACGTAGCCGCCCAGCGGCAGGGCGGAGAGCAGGTATTCCGTTTCGCCGACCTTCTTGCCGAATATCTTGGGGCCGAAACCGAGTGAGAACTTTTCCACCCCGACCCCGAAGCTCTTGGCCAGCAGGAAATGTCCCAATTCATGAAAAAATATCAGCGCCCCGAGGGCGACGATCGCGTACAGTATGCTCATAAAGCTACCCTCTCTTGTTGCAGCCGGAAACGGCATCCGGTTCGCCGGTGGCGGAAGACTGGTAAGGGATTCAGGGTCGAAAGGCGGCTGGCCCTGGTACTTTGGTTCATGGTTCTAAAGCGCCCCGAACGCCCCCGGCGAAGGTGGCGGTTGAGGTAAGTTGCCTGCCCTATTAGATAACAGTATATAGAGAAAAAACCTTTTACGAGGTAACAAATCGCCGCCGGTCTGCGTTGAGGATACCCGCAAGGGGTATCCCTACGAAAACGAAAGGCTAATGCAGTATTTGTAGGGGCACCCCTTGCGGGTGCCCTGATATTGTCAGCGTAGGTTTTTGTAGGGGCACCCCTTGCGGGTGCCCTGTCCGACTGTCCAACTGTCCAACTGTCCAACTGTCCGACTGTGCGGCTTGACGACTCGCTAAAGAGCGACCCCGAGGGCCTCACGCGCTGTCCTTCTTCCCCAGCGATCCGCCTCCAGAACTTCCTCGATGGAATTAAGCGCATGGGGAGTGTGCAGATCCATGACCCGCTCGATCGACTCGGCAATCGCCATGAAACCGATCCGGCCCCCCAGAAACGCCTCGACGGCGATCTCGTTGGCGGCGTTCATGACTGCCGGCATGCTCTCGCCGGCCTGCAGCGCCTGGTAGGCAAGCTTCAGTGCGGGGAAACGCACCAGATCGGGGTTGAAGAAGGTAAGCCCAGAAAGAGTCGTAAGGTCAAGCGGCTTCACCCCGGACGGGATGCGGGCCGGATAGGTCAGAGCGTAGGCAATGGGACCCTTCATGTCGGGCACCCCCATCTGCGCCATGACCGAACCGTCCAGGTATTCCACCATGGAGTGTATGATGCTTTGCGGATGCACGTTCACCGCGATGCGCTCCACCGGGATATTGAAGAGCCAGCGCGCCTCGATGACCTCAAGCCCCTTGTTCATCATGGTGGCGGAGTCGACGGTAATCTTTCTCCCCATGCTCCAGTTCGGATGGTTCAGGGCATCGGTCACGGTGGCGCTTGCCAGCTTCTCGCGGGACCAGTTCAGGAACGGGCCGCCGGACGCGGTCAGGATCAACCGGGAGATGTCCTGCTCCCGATGCCCCACCATGGACTGAAACACCGCACAGTGCTCGGAGTCTACGGGATAGAGCTTCACGCCCTGCTCGCGCACCATGTCCATGATCAGATGACCGGCGGTCACCAGGGTTTCCTTGTTGGCGAGCGCTACGTCCTTACCGGCCATAACCGCGGCAGCAGTCGGCACCAGCCCCGCCGCTCCAACGATGGCCGCCACCACCATGGTGGTCTCCGAGGCGGTCGCGGCAGCGATCATCCCCTCGACGCCGTGCAGGATCTCGGGCTTCTTTTTACCAGATAGCATCCGCTTCAGGGCGCGGGCGTTCTCCTCGCTCAGGACCGAAACGAGGTCAGGGGAAAAGGTCTCGATCTGCTGCTTCAGAAGTTCAAGATTGGAACCTGCGGTGAGCGCTACCACCCGGAACATGTCGGGCTGGGCGGTGACGACCTCCAGAGTGCTTACCCCGATGGAGCCGGTCGAGCCGAGAATGGTGAGCTTTTTCATAATACCCTCGCTAGTCTATATAACAGTTCAACGCAGCAGAAAATAAGCGTAGTAAAAGGCCGCGGGCCCGGCGAACAGGATGCTGTCCAAGCGGTCCAGGATCCCGCCATGCCCAGGGAATATGGAGCCGGAATCCTTCACCCCGCAGCTTCTCTTCATGAGGGACTCGAACAGGTCGCCCAGCTGGCCGAGCACGCCAAGGAGCAGCGCCGTAGCGATGCAGTCGAAGGGACGCAGCTCGGGGAAAAAGATCGCCCTGGCGAGGAACGCCCCGGCGATGCTCCCGGCAAGCCCGCCCAGCGACCCTTCCACGCTCTTCTTGGGACTCACCGCCGGATAGAGCTTGGTCTTTCCGAAGGAGGAGCCGACATAGTAGGCGGCGGAGTCGCCGGTCATGACGATCACCATAATAAGGAAGAGCCAGGAAACGCCGTGCGGCAGCATCCGGATCATCACCAGGTGGGAAAGCAGCAGCGGCACGTAGAGAAACCCCATCAGCACCAAAGCGGCATCGGCCGCGGCTTGAGGGATTTCTTGCAGGCGGAACAGCGCGATGAGGGAAAAGGCAAGCACCAGGCAGGTAAGCGCCATGAGCGCGAAAACCGGGTTCCCGGCAAACACGGTGAAGATTGCCGAAGCCCCGAGCAGGGCGGCAAGCCTCCCCTCCATCCTCCGGGCGGGTAGCGCCATCCGGTAGAACTCATCCAGGCCGGCCAGCGCAATCAGGAACATGAACAGGGAAAACTGGAACGCCGTGGCCTTCAGGGTGAAGAGTATAACCAGAGGCAGCAGTATCGCGGCGGTAATTAGTCGTTGGATATCGCACTCCTAATGAAGCGAAGCCGCTCGTTTCCGGGGTGGCTAGACCCCGTCTTGACGGAGCTGGTCGCTGGTCATGCCGAACCTGCGCTCCCTGGATTGGTAGCAGCGAAAGGCTCGTGCCAGTTCGTTACGGTCGAAATCGGGCCAGTTGACCTCGGTGAAGTAGAGCTCCGCGTAGGCGAGTTGCCAGAGCAAAAAGTTGCTGATGCGCATCTCGCCGCTGGTCCGGATCAAAAGGTCGGGATCCGGGATTCCCGCGGTGAAGAGCCTCCCCGAGAAGAGCTGCTCGTCGATCGCCTCGGGGTCCAGGTGGCCGGCGGCGGCATCGAGCGCGAGGCGCTTGGCCGCCGACACGATCTCCTGGCGGCCCCCGTAGGAAAGTGCCAGCGTCAGGAGCATGCCGGAGTTCTTGGCAGTCTTCGCTATTGCCGCATCGATTTCCTGGTTGATGTCCACCGGGAGGTCGACACGGTTACCGATCACGTTGAAACGGATGTTGTCCTGCATCATGCGCGCGATTTCGGAACGGATGAACTGCTTCAAGAGGGTCATCAGCGCCTTGACCTCGGTCTTGGGGCGCAGCCAGTTTTCCGCGGAGAAGGCAAACAGGGTGAGATAGCGGATTCCCAGGCGCGAGCACTCTTCGACGATCAAACGGACGGTGTCCGCCCCCTTCTTGTGGCCGACGATCCGGCGCAGCATTCGCTTCTTGGCCCAGCGCCCGTTGCCGTCCATGATGACGGCGAGGTGCGCGGGGAGGTTTTCCGGCTTTAATGTATTCATAGCCACCCTAGAAACAAAAAATCCCCTTGAAGCCAGGGGGCAGCGCGAAACGGGAAATCCGTTCTCCGCGCAAGCGAGGCTGCCGGGGGGAAATCCCCCCGGCGCAGGGGCCTATATCAGACCTCCATGACCTCTTTTTCCTTGTGAACCTGCACCTCGTCGATCTTCGCGACGTGGCTGTTGGTGAAATCCTGGACTTCCTTTTCGGCACGCTTCAACTCGTCCTCGGAGATCGCTTTGTCCTTCTCCAGCTTCTTCAGGCTGTCGATGGCGTCGCGGCGGATGTTGCGGAGTGCCACCTTGGCTTCCTCGGCATCGCGCTTTAACTGCTTCACGATATCCTTGCGCCTCTCCTCGGTGAGCGGCGGCAGGTTCAGGCGGATGACCTTGCCGTCGTTGGCCGGGGTGAGCCCGAGGTTCGCGTTCATGATCGCCTTCTCGATGACCTGGATCATCTTCGGCTCCCAGGGCTGGATCGTGATGGTCCGCGACTCGGGGACGGCCAAGGTAGCGACCTGGCTGATCGGGGAGGGGGTACCGTAGAAATCGACACGTACTTCGTCCAAAAGCGAGGTGCTGGCGCGACCGGTACGAACCCGCTGGTATTCCTTCCTCAGCGATTCGATGCTCTTGTCCATGGTGGCGTTCATTTTGGTGATGACATCCTTGACCATTTTCTAAACTCCTTTCACGAGAGTGCCGATCCGCTCGCCGCAGACGACCCGGACGACGTTGCCGTCGGTCGTCACGTCGAAAACGATGATCGGGAGGCTGTTATCCATGCAGAGCGAAATCGCGGTGGCGTCCATCACCTGGAGCCCCTTTTTCAGCACTTCAAGGTAGTTGAGGGTCTCAAACTTGGTGGCGTTGGGGTCCTTGTGCGGGTCGGCCGAATAAACGCCGTCAACCTTGGTCCCCTTCAGAATAACGTCCGCGCCAATCTCCATCGCCCTCAGGCTCGCGGCAGTGTCCGTGGTGAAGTAGGGGTTACCGGTGCCGGCTCCGAAGATCACCACCCTCCCCTTCTCCAGGTGCCTGATGGCGCGCCGGCGGATGTAGGGCTCGGCGACCTCGGCCATGGCTATTGCCGACTGGACCCGGGTGTCAACGCCGACCTTCTCCAGGGCGTCCTGCAGGGCGAGGGAGTTGATCATGGTGGCGAGCATGCCCATGTAATCCGCGCTGGCACGGTCCATCCCCTTGGAGGATGCCGCCAGGCCGCGAAAGATGTTGCCGCCGCCGATAACGATCGAGAGCTGCACGCCGAGTTCCACGACCTGCTTCACCTCGCGCGCGATAGTGGTAATGGTAATCGGATCGATGCCGTACCCCTGATCGCCCCCGAGGGCCTCGCCGGAGAGCTTCAGAAGTACTCTTTTGTAATACGGTTCTGCCATGGTGGTCACCTTGCGTACTGGAAAAAGGGAAGACGGTTGCTACAAAGGCCGTTCTACGTTCTACGTTCTAGGTGCTACGTACTACGTGGCGGTTGCATATCTTTTCAGACAGGCTAAATGCATGCTTACTCAGATTAGTGATGCGCCTTTAACTTAGAACCTGGAACCTTGAAATTAGAACGAATTCAAACAGATTGGGTAAAAAAAGAGCCGCCCATTCGCATGGCCGGCTCCCTTTTGGGGTTGAGTTACGCGCCGACCGCCGCGGCGACCTCTGCCGCGAAGTCGTTTTCCTTCTTGGCGAGCCCTTCGCCCAGCACGAACTTCGAAAAGCGGCGGATGCTCATGTTCTCGCCGATGGTGGCGATGGTCTCGTTCAGCAGGATCTGGACCGTCTTGTCCGGGTCCTTCACGTACGGCTGCTCCAGGAGGCAGATGTCGGCGAAGAACTTGTTGATCTGCCCGTCGAGGATCTTCTCGATGATGGCGTCCGGCTTGCCGCTTTCTTTGGCCTTAGCGCGGTAGATTTCCTTCTCGCGCTCGATCAGTTCGGCCGGCACTTCTTCGCGACGCACGTAAAGGGGGCTGGCGGCAGCGATGTGCATGCCGATGTCCTTAACGAAGTTCTGGAAGGTTTCGTTTTTAGCAACGAAGTCGGTTTCGCAGTTAACTTCCACCAGGACGCCGATCTTGCCGCCCGCGTGGATGTAGGAGCCGACAGCCCCTTCGGTAGCTACACGGCCGGACTTCTTGGAAGCGGCTGCGAGTCCCTTGGTACGGAGGTAGTCGATCGCCTTCTCGTGATCGCCTTCGGTTTCGGTCAGTGCCCTTTTGCAATCCATCAGGCCTGCGCCGGTTGCTTTTCTCAGTTCGTTTACCTGTGCCGCTGTAACGCTCATCATTATCCTCCGCTAGGCGCCCCCCGCCGCGGGGCGGGGGTGCCAAAAGTGTGGTAAATGTAGGTCAGTGTTGGAAAAGAGGGGCGATTAGGCCTCGCCGGCTGTTTCTTCCACAACTTCTTCACCAGCTGCAGTGAAGTCTTCTTCGGCGCCGGTCTGCAGACGAGCGTTTCTAGCCTGCACGCCGTCGAGGACCGCGTCAGCCATTTTGCTGGTCAGGAGCCTGATGGCGCGGATAGCGTCGTCGTTGCCCGGGATGACGTAGTTGATGTCGTCCGGGTCGCAGTTGGTGTCGACGATGGCTACAACCGGGATGCCAAGCTTCTTGGCTTCGGAAACCGCGATCTCTTCGTTCTTGGGGTCGACGACGAACAGCACGCCGGGGACCTTGCCCATCCCCTTGATTCCGCCCAGGGTCTTTTCCAGCTTCTCGCGCTCTTTGCCGAGCTTCAGCTGCTCTTTTTTGGTGTAAGCTTCGATGGTGCCGTCAGCAACCTGAGCGTCGAGACGCTTCAGACGGTCGATGCTCTGCTTTACGGTAGCGAAGTTGGTCAGCATGCCGCCCAGCCAACGGTCGTTGACGTAGTACATGTTGCAACGCTGTGCCTCTTCAGCAACGGAATCCTGAGCCTGCTTCTTGGTGCCGACGAACAGGACGGTCTCGCCTGCCTGAGCTGCCTCGGTGACGAAGCTGTAAGCACCCTTGAAGAGTCTGACGGTCTTCTGCAGGTCGATGATGTAGATCCCGTTACGTGCGCCGAAGATGTACGGCTTCATTTTCGGGTTCCATCTCTTGGTCTGGTGGCCGAAATGGACGCCAGCTTCCAGCAGTTCTTTCATGGTGATGTTAGACATGGGTAAATCTCCTTTGGTTTTTTCCCTCCGCCACCAAGGCTGCCGGAACCCGCGCGATGCGGGCACCACCGGCAGTAAGAAGGTGGCGTGCGAATTTTAAACAGCAAACTTATATAGCATACGGTTTCCGGGATGGCAAGGGCATTTTCCCCGTGCTACGCGGGACCGGGGCCGATCTCCCCATTTTACTGAGAGGCAATTAAATAGTCGAGCGCTCCTCGGCAAGCTGCCAGAAGGCGCGCACGCTCGGGCGCTGCAGGCTCTGCCTGCTGGTGCAAAGCCCGACCACGTACGGTTCCAGCTGCGGAGCCTTTTCCAGGATGCTCACCTCGTCGCGAAAGGGACTCCTTTCCAGTACCAGTTCCGGAACGATCCCGACGCCGCAGCCCAGACGCACCATGGCGATGATCGCCTCGTTTCCGGAGACCTCCGAGCTGATATTGGGGGTAATGCGGCGCTCCTTGAGCCATTGGTCCAGGCGGCGGCGCGAAAGGCCGGTCTGGGGGAGCACCAGGGGAGCCCGGGAAAGATCGAGCCGCCCCTCCGCGTCGAGCGCCGCCGCAGCACCCGGTCCTTTGGGGGCGATGAAGACGAGCGGAATGGTGACGATGGGAAGAAATTCGAAACTGGAGCGCTGCCGGTCGGGAAGCGCCGCCACGGCGAGATCGATTTCGCCGCTTTGCACCTGGGCAACCGCCTGTTCCGCAGCGCCGGTGCGCAGTTCCAACTGGACCTCGGGGAAGCTTTCCCGGTAGGATTCCAGCAACTGGGGGAGCAGGCTGTAGACCGCAGTGACGGAGGCATATATAGATAGGGTTCCGGCGACGGCCTGCTCGTTTCGCGACGAGGCCCGAAAGCTTTGCCACTCCTGGATGGCGGAGCGCGCGTACACCCTGAAGCGCTCGCCGGCGGGAGAAAGTGCCACCGTGCGGTTGTCGCGCAGAAAGAGCGGCTGTTCCACCTGGTCTTCCAGGCGCTGGATGGTGCGGGTGAGGGCCGAGGGGCTCAGGTTGCAGGCCTGGCTGGCCCGGCCGAAGTGGCGCAGCTCGGCCACCGTCAAAAAGATCTCCAGCTCGCGGATGTCCATATTGATATCCTTCTCCTGTTTTGCAGCGAAGGCCGAACCGGGACGCAGGAACGTCCCGAGATGCATTCCCACGCGGGAGCGTGGGAACTATGAGTACTAGCCTATTCGGGTAGAGACGCATTGCATGCGTCTCAGCGCTGCCGCGATCGGGTTGATTTGATGCATGACCGGGTAGAAGGAGACGCATGCAATGCGTCTCTACAGTGAAGGATGAGCAAAATAAGTTCTAGCCTCACGCGTTGCGTCACACGCAATACAATATGCACAATAATTCAATTTACGCAATGCCATATTTAGAGTAGAGTTTGCACACTAATCAATCCTCAACGCATCAAACTTACATAAAAGGAGATCAATCAATGGGACAGAACTACTTCAACTCGCTGCCGCTGCGCCTCCAACTTCAGGAACTCGGCACCTGCCGCTTCATGGACGCCTCCGAATTCACCGCCGGCTGCGAATACGTCAAGGGTAAGAAGATCGTCCTCGTCGGTTGCGGCGCCCAGGGCCTGAACCAGGGCCTCAACATGCGCGACAGCGGCCTGGACGTTTCCTACACCCTGCGCGACGAAGCGATCTCCCAGAAACGCCAGTCCTATCTGAACGCTTCCGGTAACGGCTTCAAGGTCGGCACCTACCAGGAAATGCTCCCCACGGCCGACATCGTCATGAACCTCGCCCCGGACAAGCAGCACACCGGCGTCGTGGCGAGCGTCATCCCTTTCATGAAAGAAGGCGCGGTATTCAGCTACGCGCACGGCTTCAACATCGTCGAGGAAGGAACCCTGATCCGCAAGGACCTGACTGTCATCATGGTCGCCCCCAAGTGCCCGGGCTCCGAGGTACGTGAAGAATACAAGCGCGGCTTCGGCGTGCCGACCCTGATCGCGGTCCACGGTGAAAACGATCCCAAGGGCGACGGCCTGGAAATCGCCAAGGCGCTTTGCTGCGCACAGGGCGGCCACCGCGCCGGCGTTCTGGAATCCTCCTTCGTAGCCGAGGTGAAGAGCGACCTGATGGGCGAGCAGACCATCCTCTGCGGCATGCTGCAGGCAGGCGCCCTGCTCTGCTTCGACAAGATGACCCAGAACGGCATCGAGGCACCCTACGCCGTCAAGCTGATCCAGTACGGCTGGGAAACCATCACCGAGGCGCTCAAGTACGGCGGCATCACCAACATGATGGATCGCCTCTCCAACCCGGCCAAGGTGAAGGCGTTCCAGCTGGCCCACGAGCTGAAGGACATCATGCGCCCGCTCTTCTGGAAGCACATGGACGACATCATGAGCGGCGAGTTCTCCCGCACCATGATGCTCGACTGGGCCAACGACGACGTGAACCTTTTGACCTGGCGCGAGCAGACCGGCCAGACCGCGTTCGAGAAGACCGACGCGGCCGGCGAGATCTCCGAGCAGGAATACTTCGACAAGGCGATCCTGATGGTCGCCATGGTCAAGGCCGGCGTCGAGCTCGCCTTCGAAACCATGGTCCAGTCGGGCATCGAGCCGGAAAGCGCTTACTATGAGTCGCTGCATGAGACCCCGCTCATCGCCAACACCATCGCCCGCAAGAAACTCTATGAGATGAACCGCATCATCTCCGACACCGCTGAGTACGGCTGCTACCTCTTCGCACACGCCTGCGTGCCGCTACTGCAGGACTTCATGTCCAAGGTTGGCACCGATGTCATCGGCAAGGGGCTGGATCTCAAGGACACCAGCGTCGACAACAGCCTGCTGGTTGCGGTGAACGCCGAGATCCGCGGTCACCTGGTCGAGGAAGTCGGCACCGAACTGCGCGCCGCCATGACCGGCATGAAGAGAATCGTTTAGGTCGGCATCCGAGGACCTTTGGTCCGGGGCGGCAAAAAACAGGTACAGAAAAAGGCGCTGCTAAGGCGCCTTTTTTTTGTGCGGATCGGGGTAATTGCGGGGTAGCTGTCCCAGATCGGACCTGTGCTCACCCTGTCCAACTCCCAACGACACGAACATTTATCTTGACGATTCCGGCTGGCTTAAACTCTCCCTCCCCCCTCGCGGGGGAGGGTCGGGGTGAGGGGGAAGGTGCTACATCGCCCCCTCGCCCACCAGGAGGGGGAAGGGTAAGGGAGAGCCACGAAGGGCAGGTCGGAAATCGCTCCACTGACAGCAGCCTTCGTTCCATCTTGACGATACTGCTCTAAAAGAAGTACAAGAGATGCACAAGGGTAACCGGATAAGCGCTCCACCCCGCCTGAGGCGGTGCTCAGCCGGGTAAGTTGATTCCCCCTCCCTAACCCTCCCCCTCCGGGAGAGGGGACTATTCGGATTCATCGGAACCTACTCAAAAGCGCTCCACGCCGCCGCTCTACAATGTGCAACTCTTTGCCGAGTACTGGGTGCGTCGCAGGTGGCATCGTCGTCGGGCGAATGATTATTCGCCCCTCCAAAAAACCAGCGGAGAAAAAGCATGTCCTCATCCACCGACACCCTCGGTACGGTGCTGATCGTCGAAGATGACTGTAACACCGCGGCCCTGGTCGCAGCCTATCTCGAGCGCGAAGGTTTCTCGACGGTGCTGGTCCATGACGGCGCGGAAGCGGTCTCGGCGGCGACCGCGGCGCATCCCGTTTTCGTCATCCTCGACGTCATGCTCCCCAATCTCGACGGCTGGGAAATCTGCCGGCAGCTCCGGGAGGCCTCGGACGTCCCGATCCTGATGCTGACCGCGCGCGAAGAGGAGGTCGACCGGGTGGCGGGCCTCGCCATGGGTGCTGACGATTACGTGGTGAAACCTTTCAGCCCCCGCGAACTGGTGGAGCGGGTGAAGGCGATCCTGCGCCGCAGCAGAAAAGCGGCCCCCCTCCCTTCACCAATCCTTTCCTGGGACGGGCTGGAACTGGACCCGGAAAAGCGCAAGGTCGCCCGCCACGGCCACCCGCTAACCCTCACCTCGTCGGAATACAAGATTCTCTACGCCCTGATGGCTTCCCCGGGACGTGCCTTTTCCCGTGAGGAGTTGCTCAATCACTGCTACCGTAACGGCGAGGTGGTCATCGACCGGGTCATCGACGTCCACGTCGGAAAGCTCCGGCAAAAAATCGAGGACGATCCCGCCCGCCCTCATTACATCCAGACCGTGCGCGGACACGGCTACAGGTTCAGTGATGAATCCAATTAAGAAACTGCTCGGCATGGCGGCCGGCATGGCCGTGGCCCTGAAGGCGCCCGAGGGAAAGCAGATGAGGCAGCGCCTGCTCTGGAAGCTCTTGATCAGCCACATCATTCCAGTGGTCGCCGTCTCCGTCCTCTTCGTCTGGCTCGCCATCGACCGGCTGGCGGCGAGCTACTTCCAGGAACTGGTGCTGCGCCACCACGTGGCGCCGGTGGAGGCGCATCGCATGTTTCTGGAAGCGACCCACCGCTACCTGATCTGGGGCACCCTCACCGCGCTCACCTTGTCGCTATTATTAAGCTACGCCCTGGTCACCTGGGTGCTGCGTCCCCTGTTTCAGATGACCGCCATCACCCAGCAGGTCGCCGACGGCAACTATTCCGAGCGGGTAGACGTGGTTTCGCGCTACGAGGTGGGCCAACTGGCCAACTCCTTTAACCACATGGCCGACAACCTGGAGCGGATCGAGCAGCTCAGAAAGAACATGGTTGCCGACATCTCCCACGAACTGCGCACCCCGCTCACCAACCTGCGCGGCTACCTGGAAGGGCTCTCCGACGCGGTCATCCCCCCTTCCCCGGAAACCTTCCGCATGCTGGAGCAGGAGGTGCTGCGCCTGGTGAACCTGGTGGAGGACCTGCAGCAGCTCGCGCGGGCCGACGCCGCCCGGGCCTTTCTGGATCGTCAGGAGATCTCCCTGCACCGCTTGCTGGACCAGATCATGAACCTGTACCGGCCGAATTTTCAGGAGAAGGAGATAGAGATCACCTGGAACCTCGAAGCGGGGAGCGACCTCGTGTCGGCCGACCCGGACAAATTGCTGCAGGCGATCCGCAACCTGGCCGACAACGCCTGGAAATACACGCCGCGCGGGGGAAGCGTCACCGTCACCACCCGGCGCAGCGCCGCCTGCATCACCACCACCTTCTCAAACTCAGGCGCGGGGATTGCCGAAAAGGACCTTCCCTTCCTCTTCGAGCGCTTCTTCCGGGCCGACCGCTCGCGCTCGCGCTCCCGGGACGCCGGCGGCGCGGGAATCGGGCTCGCCATCGTCAAGGAGCTGATCGAGGCGCACGGAGGCAAGGTCGGCGCCGAAAGTGACCCGCAGGAAACCCGGATCTGGTTCGACCTCCCCTGCTAAACCGCTTCTTTACCAAAACATTACACAAAAGAGGTACCCCTCTGGGTTATAGTGCTGACAGGAATCCTGAGCTGCGCCAGGGGCCATTTTGACCGCTGCAGTTCGAGGTAGACGTCCCCAACGTGAAAAGGTTATATTGATCAGGGCCTTAGTCCTGTCACCGCACAATAGTTCTCAATCGCAGACCGCTGGTGCTGCATATAAACAACCTTGAAAGGGAGAAACTGATGAGCAAGATTCTATTTGTAACGGCACCATATCACTGCTGGGGTGTTCAGGTTGTAGGGAACTGGCCGCCGCTTCATCTGGCTTATCTCGCCGGTGCCGCCATCGAGGCAGGCAACGAGGCAGTTATATACGACGCCATGAACAAGAACCACTCCTTCGACCAGATCAGGGCGGAGATAGAGCGCGTCCAGCCCGACATCGTCATGACCCTCGACTACCTCCCGGTTACCGGCGCCATCAGCACCGCCACCGTTCCGGACGCCCTGAAGCTCCTCAACATCGCCAAAGAAGTCAACCCCGCCATCGTGACCCTTCTGGGCGGCCCGCACCCCACCTTCATGTACCAGGAGATCCTGGAGGACGAAGCGAACCACGTCGACTTCATCCTGAACGGAGAGGGCGAGCGGACCTTGAAGGAGCTGATGTCGGCTCTTCCGGAAGGAAAGGGGAAAGCGGTCAAGGGTGTTTCCTACCGTGAAGGCGAGAAGATCGTCTGCAACCCCAAGCAGCCGCACATCGAAGACCTCGACACGCTGACCCCGGCCTTTCACCTGCTGGATTGGGAAGACTACAAGTACCTCGTCGAACCGCTCGGCACCATGGCTTCCATCCTGACCTCCCGCGGCTGCGACATGGCGTGCGCCTTCTGCAGCCAGCGCATGTTCTGGCGCGAGGACTGGCGCTGCCGCAAGCCTGAGAAGGTCATCGAAGAGATGAAGATGCTCATCAAGACCTACGGGGTCAGCTTCTTCACCCTGATCGACGCCTACCCGACCAAGAACCGCAAGCGCTGGGAACATTACCTGGACCTGGTCATCGAGGCCGACCTCGGCGTGCACCTGCTCATCGAAACCCGCGTGGAAGACATCATCCGGGACGCCGACATTCTGCACAAATACAAGGCTGCCGGAATCATCCACATCTACATCGGGGCCGAGAGTGCCGACAAGGACACCCTGAACAGCCTCAACAAGGGGACCAGCTTCGAGCAGAACAAGGAAGCCCTCGACCTCTGCCGTGCCAATGACATCATCACGGAAGCGTCCTTCATGATCGGCTTTCCCAACGAGACCTGGGAATCGGTGGACAACACCATCAAATCGGCTATCTACCTGAATCCCGACATCGCCGTGTTCCCGGTAGTGACCCCGATGCCGTTCACCCCGATCCACGCGGAGATGAAAGACCGCATCAGGGTGCACGACTACTCGCAGTACAACCTGGTGACCCCGATCGTCGAGCCTTTCGACATGACCATGGAAGAGATCACCCAGGCCCTGGGCACCTGCTACATGAGGTTCTACGGCAACAAGATGCAGGAGATCATCGATCTTGAGGAGGGTTTCAAGAGAAGATACATGCTGAGCGCGTTCATGCTGATGATGAAAGACCATGGCGACATGTTCGACTTTGCCGGCTCCGACATGCCGACCCACTTCAGCTTCGACGACAAAGAGCACCCCATGATGGCGAAAATGAAAGAGATGGGGAAAGCAGGAAAGAAGTGCGGTGAAGATTCCAAGCCGACGCATATGCCGGCTTAAAAAGAACTGCATAGGAAAAGAAAAAAGGCGCTTTTAGCGCCTTTTTTTGTATCCGTGAGGTTGCCTTCCCTGCAGCTACGGTGCACCTACCCCAGACTGGCATTCCTCGAGTATGGAGGCCACCAGATAGGCGCTCGGCTTAATGACGCCGTCGTCGGTCCAGTAGGCGGCGTGGTTTGCCGGATTCCACGCGGTCAGGATGTTACCGACACTGACTTCGATGTCCGTGACCGTCTCTGCATATCGCATACTGAGCGGCTTCAAGGGCCAGGCAAGCACGTCGTCGGAATCGTAGAAGTTGAGCCATTTGGCCCTTTGTTTCAGATTCTCGGGAAGAGCGGGAGGCGGGAAATCTATGCAGGCAACCGGGTCGTGTGCAAGGGTGAATAAGGGGATGTTAGTCCCCAGGGTGACCAGCCCCGCGAGGGTCTCCATACGCTCGAATGGGGTCGCCCCGAATTGCTCCGGGTCCTTCCCCTGTTGGCGGTCCCAGATGTAATTGGACATGATCACCGACCCCAGGGAGTGGGCGACCACGATCAGCGGCTTATCCGCTCCGCCAAGCTTCGCCCGCAACTCTTTCAGGGACTCATGCACCATGTTGTGGATCTGGCTGTACACATCGTTATTTCGCTCATGCACTGACTGGTAGGCTGTGACATTGCCGAAGCTGTTGATGAAGAACTTGCGCAGCTTGGCCCAGTTCAGGTCGTTTTCTGCGGAAAGGTCCACCCAGAGTTGGGTCTCGCGCGGTGACAGTACCGGTGCCCAGTAGACAGATTCCCAAGCGATGTCGTCCCGGTTGAGTCCCCTGCCCGAAACCCTGTTGCGTATTTCCTGAATGGTGTCGTGGGCGAAGTCGTCCATTGTCGACCCCATCCCGTGAACAAACAGTACTCCGACTTTTTTATTCATAGTAGATCCCCCTATGCTTAAGGACAAATCGCAGGTGCCCTGCATTAGATATGTACATTCTAATGTCCATTGAAAATATACCTTGATTATTTTCCGGTGCAAGCACTTCTCTGTCAGAACCTGCTCACTTTTAAGGACCTTACATCTAAGTAGCTGATTGTCCGTGGTGATAGGTGCTGTTAGCGGACTACACCCCTCCCGCGAGAGTGTTCGGGCGCATGGTAATTCGCCCCTACGGAGGTCGGAGAAAGCATAGCTGCTAATCATCATTTGCCCGACAATGGCGCCATCTGCCACGCGTCCAGTAACCGGCAATTAGTGCGATGTTGGGGTTCACGATACGGCCGTTCACCGCCAACCTACAGTCCGCCAAAGCTTTACCGAGCGTTGCGGTTTTAAGCCGGACTGGGTACCAGGTTAAGGTAGAAGTGTCTTCGGGGAATTTGGCGAGGCGCCGCAAGAATTGAGCTTGGGAAGGCGAGGCACGAATTGGAAGGTATACGCCAATAAAAGGCTTGTCAATAGTATGGGAAAAAAGTAGTCTGCCGTGATACGGTTTACTCCTACCCGAGCAACCGGATTTCCTTCAAGGAGTTGTGGCAATGAAACCTTTCCATCAGCACCTCTGCCTCTTTTTGGCCCTGGCGACCCTCACCGTCGGGCAGCGTGCCTACGCCGGGACAGACACATCCCCTGGCGCCGCGGCCAAAGCAGCACCTCAGGAAATTGCGCTGGCAGGCAAAGTCCTGGAAACCATGGATGGAGGTGGCTACACCTATGTACTGCTCAAAAACGGTGCCGAAAAGGTCTGGGTTGCCATACCTCTCATGAAGGTTACGGTCGGTCAGGAGCTGGATCTGGTTCCCGGCTATGAGTTGAAAAATTTTACCAGCAAGGGGCTGAACCGGAAATTCGACAAGATCATCTTTTCGGCAGGAGTTGACGGGAAGAAGGTCAGGCTTAGCCCATCAGCCATCAAAATGGCCCACGCGGGGGTGCCCATGCCTCAGCCGGGGGCCAAGGCGCCCGCCCCCGCGACTCCCGCTCCTGCAGCTCCCGCCGCGCCCAAAGCTGCCAATGGGAGGGCTATCCCCATATCGATCGCGCTGGTTGCCAAGGCCAAGGGACCCAACGCATACACCATAGCCCAGCTCTACGCAAAAAAGGCCAAGCTCGAGAAGAAGCCGATTGTAGTCCGGGGAAGAGTAATAAAAGTCACCACCCACATCCTGAAAAGAAACTGGATCCACATCGAGGACGGCAGTGGCAGCGCGGCCAAAAAGAATAACGATCTTATCCTGACCACACACGACCTGCCAAAGGAAGGCGATCTGGTGACGGTCCGGGGAACCCTTTACAACAACATAGATTTCGGCTCCGGATACCGCTACAGCCTGATTGTCCAGGAGGCGCGGGTAAAGTAACAGGTCAAGGTCGCGGTTTAGGTTAACAGAGGCAAAAAAACAGGCTAAGGTTGAGGTATAGGTTAGAGAGGAAGGGGACTGGCTCCGTTAGGTGCCTGTCCCCGTCCCATTCTTGACCTCAACCTTAGCCTTAGCCTTTCTTATTGCAGCGACACCTCGCTCATGAATTTCACCATGCTGGCGCTCGGCACGCCAGCCAGCGCGATATAATCCTCGATAGCACGACCGAGCAGGAAAATGGCCTCTTTCTGAGGATCCAGATGCACCAGGTTGCCGATTTCCTGCCCCGAAAGCCCTTCCCCGTCCTCGCCCTTCCGGTTACGGGGACGCAGAATCCGGAAGATCGAGGTCAGCGCACCGCCGAAGCCCTGACCGCCGCTGCGCTCCTGCAGGAGTTGCCCCAGGATCTCCTCTGCTGCGCCTGCCAGGGTGATGACGGAGAAGAGATCACCCTTGGCGAAAAACAGCTCCAGAGCCGTTTCCAGCTGCCCCAGCGCGATATCCTGTTTGGCGAAAACTTGAATATTCATGAAATTTCCTATTTGAGGGGGCACGAACAGTATTGAAGGCAGCGGACTGGGCCTTGCGGAAGGGACTAGGCAAAGACTCCAGTATCGTTGCACTATTGTATCCCACATCCGAAAGCGCCGACAGGATCGGTCAGTGCTTTTCAAACTCAGACAACTTTATGTAGCTCCCCCTCGCCCACCGGGAGAAGGCAGGGGTGAGGGAGTCGCAGACTGTTTCCCACGTGCCCTGAGGGAAGGTCTCTAGGGGGCGATACTCAACGGGGCAAGGGAAGAGTTTCCTGGCAAATCCCTCACCCCTGCCCCTCTCACGCCTTCGCCATAGGCTTCGGCGCGCAAGCCCGGGGGGCGAGGGGATACTGTCCCCATGCGCAAAAAGGGCCGATTCCCCATGGGAGCCGGCCCTTTCCAATTTTTACAGTGTGGCGAACTACTATGCCTTGGTGATGGTGATCTTCAGGGTAGCAGTCACTTCCGGGTGAATCTTCACGATTGCGGTGAAGTCGCCCAGGTGCTTGATCGCTTCAGCAAGGACGATGCGCTTGCGGTCGATTTCCAGACCGTGCGACTTCAGGTGCTCAGCAAGTTCCATGTTGGTGACTGCGCCGAACAGCTTGTCGTCTGCGCCGGACTGATGCGAAATGGCCAGTGCCAGCCCTTCGATCTTGGCGGCGAGCAGTTTTGCTGCCTCAAGAACGCGGTTCTTCTTGTACTCGAGGTGCTTCTTGGTGTGGGCAAGCGCCTTGGCGTTCTTCTCGGTAGCTTCGATGGCGAAGCCCTTGGGGAGCAGGAAGTTCCTGGCGTAACCAGGTGCTACCTTGACGATGTCGCCGATGTTTCCCAGATGCTCCACGTTTTCCTGCAGAATAACCTTCATGTAATGCCTCCTAGCCTGATGTTTACAGGTTTTGCTGTTTGGGCGTCCTGAAATTGCCCCAGAGATCGAAAATGCCGAGCGCCGCGACCGCCAGCGCCATGAAGGGCTGGAGGACCAGAAGCAGGCAGACGAAAATTCTAACGAATGACGGCACCTTGAAGGTGCTGAAAAGATGGCTGATAACCGCACAACCCTGCACCAGGTACAAGGTGCAAAGCACGATCAGCAGGTTGAGCGCTGCCAGGTGGACCAGTTTGTCATCTACCAGCATGCCGAACCCGGCCGCAATCAGGAGCCAGACCAGAGGCTCGGGGTTGCGGTACTTCTTGAAATCGCCCAGATACACCGGCAAACGGAAGCGCGAGGCGACCCGGGAAAGCAGCATCAGGTTGCAGGCCGCGACCAGACCCAGGGCAACGGTGACCAGGGCCGGGTAGATGGTGACAATCAACGCGCCTGCCTGGTGCATCGACTCGTTGAGAGCCTTCAGCTCGTCGCCGGTGATCCCCGCCTTCTGATAGAGCGCGGCGGTCTGGGTGATGCTCGCCTCCACCCCCTTGATCACCTTGGCGTGCAGATCGGCACCGGTCAGATACCCGTACAGAGCTGCGGCGGCGGTGATTGCCGTGAGGTTGATGGCAACCGCGTACACGATGGAGCGCGCCCCACCCTTGAGCCGGATCAGGAACTCCCAGAGTGCTGCGGACATGATGCCCGCCTGCAACAGGTAGATGAGCAGCGTAGCCGGGTCGGCAACGGCACTCAAAAGCGCGGAGGTTGCCAGCACGACAGTGAAACCGGTCCCCCTCCCCTGCTTCAGAGCATAGTATACCGCGGGAGCAGCTGCGAACATACCCGGGATCATGCCGAAAACAGGCAGAAACATGAACGCGAGAAAGAGCGTCGCCGTAGCGACGCTCCCCTTGATCACGTCCAGTATGCGCCCCTGTTGCACAGAGTTCATGGAAAACGACACAGACTAGGAGGTTGCGTGGCTGCCCGCGATGGGAAGCAGCGCAATGTTCCTGGCTCTCTTGATCGCTTCGGTGATCTCTCTTTGGTGCTTGGAGCAGTTGCCGGAGATACGGCGCGGGATGATTTTGCCACGCTCGGAAACGAAGTAACGCAGGGTGCGGGGATCCTTGTAATCGATGGAAACCTGCTTGTCGGCGCAGAAGCGGCAAACTTTACGACGCTGGAACGGTCTTTTCTTCCTGGGACCGCTGGTGGTGCTTCTCTGGGGTGTTCTCTCGTCGGCGCACATATTCTATCCCTCCACCGTAGTAGTAGTTTCGGCCTCGGTGACTTCTGCAGTCGCTTCCTCGGCTCCTTCTTCGGTTCCTTCCTCGGCGGTCTTGACAGCAGCGGCGGCGGCAACGACCACGTCCACGTCAAGCTTCACGCTCTGGTAGCGATAAACCTTGTCGTCAAGGCGCAGACGGCGCTCCAACTCGGCAATCAGCGGGGAATCGCCGTCGAAACGGAGATAGAAATAGCGGCCACGCGGGCTCTTGTTGATCGGGTAAGCCAGCTTCCTGACGCCCCAGTCTTCGAGCCTCTTGAAATCGCCATTCATGTTAGCGATAATGTCCTGCACCTTGGTGGAAAGAGTCTTGATCTCTTCGTCACCGAGGTCCGGCTGGACGATATAAATCGTCTCGTACATCCTCATGTTATGCCTCCTCACGGTTATTTGAGCCCCGGGTCCAGCCCGGAGCAAGGAGATACGGCAGGTTATGCCGCTCTTGTCGAACAGTGACTTCTACTACAGTTTTGCCGGCTTGACAAGTAAAAACGGGCAATGAACGGGACATTAGTCATAAATCCTGTTCACGAGTGCCAGTCCCTGCTTTTCCTCAAACTTTCCTGCGTGGCGAATCCCTCACCCCGACCCTCTCACGCCTGCGCCATAGGCTTCGGCGCGCAAGCCCGGAGGGCGAGGGAGAGATTTGTCCAAGTGGAATTGAGGTAGGCATTTGCAAAAACGTGCCTTCTCAAAATGAAACCCTCTCGTGTCGGGGAGCACAACCATTCCGTAAAGGGGCTGATGTTGCTTGATCCCCCCTGTGGGAACAGGGGGGAAGGCTCGCGTAGCGAGACAGGGGGGTATTGAGCCCAGGCAAAACACCCCCCTGCCTCACTACCGTTCGGCTTCCCCCCTATTTCATAGGGGGGACAAAAGCCACCCCCAGCGGGAATCCTTACGTCGTTCTCAAACTCTAGACATTGAACCTGAAATGCATGACGTCGCCGTCCTGCACCACGTATTCCTTCCCTTCCAGCCGCATGAGCCCCTTCTCCTTGGCACCCGCCTCGCCGCCGGCGGCGATATAGTCGGAAAAGGCGATGACTTCAGCCCGGATGAATCCCTTCTCGAAGTCGGTGTGGATCACGCCGGCAGCCCCGGGAGCCTTGGTCCCCTTGGTGATGGTCCAGGCGCGCACTTCCTTCACCCCTGCGGTGAAGTAGGTGATGAGACCCAAAAGCTCGTACCCCGAGCGGATCAGCCGGTCCAGGCCGGACTCGGCAAGCCCCATCTCGCTCAGGAAGGCCTGTTTCTCGTCGCCCTCCAGTTCCGAGATCTCCGCCTCGATAGAGCCGCAGATGAAGACCACGCCGTTACCCTCGCGGGCCGCCAGCTGGCGCACCTCCTCGACGTAGGGGTGCTTCCCCTCCAGGTCGTCCTCGGCCACGTTCGCCACGTAGAGCACGGGTTTGGCGGTCATCAGGTGCATGTCGCGCAGGATGAGGCGCTCGTCCTCGTTCTCGGCGGCGTTACGCGGCGAGAGCCCCTGCTCCAGGAGCGCCTTCACCTTGAGGCAGAAATCCCCGTCCTCCTTTGCCTTCTTGTCGCCGCCGCGGCCCAGCTTTTCAACCCGCAGGATGCGCTTTTCCACGGTGTCGAGGTCGGCCAGCGCCAGTTCGGTCTGAATGATCTCGATGTCGCGCAAGGGAGAAACGTTGCCGCTCACGTGCACCACGTTGTCGTTGTCGAAGCAGCGCACCACGTGCAAAATGGCATCGGTAGAGCGGATATGCCCCAGGAACTTGTTCCCCAGCCCTTCGCCCTGGCTCGCACCCTTGACGAGTCCCGCGATGTCCAGGAACTCGATGGTGGTCGGCTGCATGCGCTGCGGCTGGACGATCACGGCGA
>Ga0209123_1000893_pt1 | contig 33659 bp, 32 predicted proteins | sample BarGraIncu00431A_FD_184500 | JGI IMG/M metagenome (GOLD analysis project Ga0209123, IMG submission 184500) | Arctic peat soil microbial communities from Barrow, Alaska, USA - Barrow Graham LP Incubations 004-31A (SPAdes) (version 2) | ecosystem: Environmental > Terrestrial > Soil > Wetlands >... | reverse complement strand
AAGTATTTTATTGACAAGGATTACACTGATTAAAACAATAAAAAATTATGCCAGATAACAACACCTATACCCAATGTGGGTTTCAGAGGTTTGCAAGCAGCAGCTCCCATGTCCAGTTTCCTCTGCTTCCTCGCGCGATTGAATCGCGTGGGAAGTTGTATGAATCAGAATTGTCTGAATCAGAATTTACAGAATAAGAAAAATAAAAAGAATATTTACTGATGGTAAGGATTGCAATCTGGGCCAGTGGGGATGAGCCGTATAATCTGGAGGTGAAAATGGTGAAGGGGTGATTTATTTCACATGTAGAGACAACGCATGCGTTGTCTCTACATAATGAATAAATAAAATTGAACATATTGCACGTAAGGGTGAGTATGTGCAATTAGATTGAGAGGAATATATATTGAGAAGAATATATATTTGTGTTAGGGGTAGTGTTCTTAAAAACATCTAAAAATATTAATTTAAAAACAAGTAAAATGAAAAAAATAACTTTTATAACCGCACTGATTGTGGTTACAGCTTTAACTGGCATTTTGTTTTCAGCATGTGAAACGAAAACAACAGAAGTTCGTGAAGAAAAGTCCAATTTGAAAATCACCGAATCAGAACAGGGAATTTTTGAAATAATGGAGCCTAAAATCTCTGAGAAGAAAAATGTCAACAAAATGATGAAAAGTGCAAGCATACCGGAATTTATATGTGGGACAATACAAATACCCAAAATTCTAAAAGAACTAAACAGAAATGACATTTACGCTAGCAATATCAAGCTGGAAGTAAATGCCAGTTTACAAGCATACGGATTTACAGGGTCAGTGGGGAAAAAAGATGTGCTGCTTTTGGCATATCTCACAAGATATAAAGATTACACTTGTGGCAATACAACCAAAAGAGTACAAGTTGGGTTGAAATTGTATGTACATGCTTCAGACCTAAAAGTAAAAGTTGCTTCACCATCATTGGCAGTAATCGCTGCAGTAACAGAATTAGGTCTTGCAAAAGCAGAATATTGGTTTGAAACGTTTGGAATTAGTCCCGACAACTTTTATGCTAATTTACCCAGTGCTCAATTTACAGTAGATACATATTCAAAAGTTATTTCTGCGTATGACAATATAATCCATTCGTTAAAAGACTCTACTGAAATTGACCCCATAATTACAGATGTTCCAATTTTAAAAAACTAAAATACATACCTCTGCTCCCGCGCGATTGTATCGCGTGGGAAGTTGTCTGAATCAGAATTTACAGAATTAAAGAATTTACAGAATAAGAAAAATAAAAAGATTGTCTATGGAAAAAGACAAGTTGACATTTGATATAATTGGTTGTGAAATGAAAGTGCACAACATTTCATACCGCCACCATCGTTATGGGGCAAGCATAAAAAAAAGAAAAAAGAACATAGTATGACTAACTTGACTAAAATAATTGGTGTTTTATTATTCGGACTTTCTTTTGCATCATGTCATCAGACAAAATCAGAGAAAGACAATTATTCAAAGGACCCAAAAATATCAAATACTCGAGGAGTACCTAAAGATTCGATAACATTCTATTTTCCGACTTCTATCAGACAGGACACTGGTATAGTAAAAACAGAAATTGACACATTCATGATGAATTGGTTTTCAAGTGCGTTATATTCAGCTAAAGAACCAATTTTATACAACTACTATTTAGGACACGACATTTACAGGTTTCTTTGGCTTCGGTCGTTTCATAGACCAGTTGTTTTCTCGTTTCACAAAGACGGAAATAAAGTTTGGTTGACAACAAAAGAACTGAATAAACAGCCTGAATTCATGGACGAATATCCGCCTATTAAGTTTATCCCGATTAAACTATTGCCAAATGGACAACCCGATCCAAAGCAAGTTAGATATAAAGAAAAACCGGACAGAAAAATTATAAGAAAAGCGGAGAGAAAAGCAGATATTATATTGAATCAGACGAAAAAACTTACTGAAAAAGACTGGACAGAGTTTGAAACTTTATTAAGTAATTGTTCTTTCTGGAATTCTAAACCATATATTGAAGAGTCCGGTCTTGATGGCTCAGAATGGACTATTGAAGGACATTTGAAAAACAAATATTGGTTTGTAAATAGATGGTCTCCAAGAGACAATTTCAGAAAAGTGGGAGAATTTCTCATACAAAAAGTGAGTTTAAAGAAGAAATATATTGAAATAAATGCCTAGCACACAACACACAATATGCCCCGCACGATTGTATTGCGTGGAAAAATAAAGTGAGGTATGAGAAATAAGAAAAGGTATTTAAAATGAAGAGTAAATAAGCCTCACGGATCCATTGTGCGGGAGGGAAAGTAGATGGGTCTTGCGATTTATAATCGCAATCTTTAAGACCGCGATTAAAAATCGCGAGACCCGAAACTGATTGAGGTATTACAAAATAACAATGGGCAATTAAAATGAGAAGTAAATAAGCCTGATGGATGCAATTCGTGGTGTAGCGAATAGTACTGTGGTTGGGTATTTCGCATAAATTTTTTTGCATTCAAAACTTGAAATTACGAACTCTGAGTTTAATTCCGTACCTTTGCACAAAATCGTATTCCGTCAAGGTTAATGTTTGAGCTTGTGAATGAAGAATGGATGCGAGTAATATTCTATGACATTTGATAAATTAGATCTGATAGAGCCGATCTTAAACGCTCTCCAACACGAAGGTTACACACAACCTACCCCAATTCAGGAAATTGCTATTCCCATTGTACTTAAAGGTAAAGATTTATTAGGCTGCGCGCAAACAGGTACCGGTAAAACGGCTGCTTTTGCTATTCCTATTTTGCAACAATTGTACAATAACAGAGAAAATGACAAAATTCATCGCAAAATAAAAGTATTGATTGTAACACCTACGCGCGAACTTGCCATTCAAATTGGTGAAAGTTTTGCGGCTTACGGTCGTTTCCTCAGATTTCGTCATGCGGTTATTTTTGGCGGTGTTCCACAAAATCCACAGGTAAATACACTAAAGGCCGGAATTGATATTCTTATTGCCACACCAGGACGATTGCTCGATTTGCAAAGTCAGGGTTACGTGAAATTGAATGAGTTAAGCATTTTTGTACTTGACGAAGCTGACCGAATGCTCGACATGGGCTTTATTCATGATGTGAAGAAATTAATAAAGCTTATTCCGGCTAAGCGTCAATCTTTGTTTTTCTCAGCGACCATGCCAGATTCTATTCGTGTATTGGCCGGAACTATTCTGACTAATCCCGAAGAAGTGGCTGTAACGCCGGTATCAACTACCGCCGAAACCATTCAACAGGAAATGTATTTTGTAGCAGCAAACGATAAAAAAGATTTGTTGATACATTTGCTTCAGGATAAATCGATTAAAACGGCATTGGTTTTTACACGAACTAAGCATGGTGCTGATAAAATTCAACGCATTCTTGTAAAAGCAAACATTAAAGCTGAAGCTATTCACGGGAATAAATCACAAAATGCCCGACAGAATGCTTTGAAAAATTTTAAAGAACGAACAACCCGGGTTTTAGTAGCTACAGATATTGCTGCTCGCGGCATTGATATAGATGATTTAAATCTGGTAATCAATTACGAAATTCCAAACATACCTGAAACTTATGTTCACCGCATTGGAAGGACGGGTAGGGCAGGGCTCGACGGAAAAGCCATCTCGTTTTGCGATGAAGAAGAACTGGAATACTTGCGCGACATACAAAAATTGATTTCAATTGAAATTCCGGTTGTCACTAATCAACCTTATCATGCTGACTATGTGCTGACTAATAAAAAATCAAAGATTAAACCAAAAGTGGCACAACGTGGCAAAGGTTCCGGCATTGATCCGGGTAAAGGAAAGCGACGTACTTCAACTGACCGTAATATAAGTAAGCCACAAGCACAAAAAATGCCTGTGGCTACTGCTGCAAAATCTGAAAATACAGTCAAAAAAGTGTTTTTCAGAAAAGAGAATTAATAAATCGTACGAGTGCTTTTAGTCCTTCTTGACAGAAAATCTATAAATTGTTCTCGATTTATATTTTTCTCCCACATTTAATCTGGTACTAGGAAATCCGGGTTGATTTGGACTATCAGGAAAATGTTGTGTTTCAAGAGCAAATGCCGATCTGGTATTTGTGGGAGTAGTGCCCGATTCTAAAGATCGTTTCCACACCGCTCCATTTCCAGAATAGAATTGCATGCCAGGCTGATCTGTAATCACTTCCATAACACGACCACTTACAGGATCATAAACGGTAGCATTAATTTTCTCTTTTTTGTCGAGTACATAATTGTCATCATAAGCTTGAAAAGCAACATCTTTATATGTTTCACCTATTTTATATCCTATAGCATGTGGGGATGTAAAATCAAAAGGTGTTTCTTTCACAGGCCTAATCTCTCCTGTCGGAATTTTTGTTGCATTTAAAGGGGTGTATGCAGATGCCTTTAGCGTTAATATATGGTCGAAGATATACCCTTTCCCAACTCCATGAAGATTGAAATAAGCATGATTAGTGAAATTTACAACCGTATTTTTATCTGTGGATGCAAGATAATCGATAATGATTTCATTTTTATCTGTCCAGGTATAAGTGACTGAGATGGAAACTGTACCAGGGAAACCTTCTTCCATATCTTTACTTATATAGGAGAACTTAACGGCCGGTTGATTGCCTTTTACAATTTCAGAAGCCCACTCTTTTGTGTACCATCCATTAGGACCTCCATGCAATGTATTAGGTCTATTATTTATTGGCAAAGTGTATTCTGTACCATCAAGTGTAAATTTACCATTGGCAATTCTATTTGCAAAGCGACCGATAGTAGCACCACCAAATGCATCTCCCCTCAAAATTGATTCCATTTTCTCAGATCCTAGCGTTACATTATCTTTTATTCCATTCTTATCAGGCACATCAATTCTTACAATCCTGGCACCATAATTTGTAACTTTTAATACATTTCCTGTTTTATTTGCCAATGTATAAAGGCATACTTCATTTCCATTGTGATCTCCTAAAATTTCTTTATTGATATTCTGGATTTTCTGACCAAAGCTTAAACTGCATATAATTAATACAGTGGTTATTGATAATATTTTTTTCATTAATATAAAGAATTTGGGTTTTGAAAACCCGGAGTTAGAATTATTTTTTAATAAATAAGTTAGTTGGACTATATGCTACTTGTGCTGCTCCATATTTACATATTAGTGCTCCATTGGTATTAGATGGATTATCATAATGCACTGAAGAACAGGTTCCAGCTAATATGCTTTTTACACACCCAATTTGATCAATTAGGAATGATTTATCTAATGGCTCGTTGTGACCGGGCATGATAGTATTGAATTCACTGATCCTTTTCTCAACCTTTTGGAGGCTTTTCAGATACACTTCCAATGGATAACAATCTCTCAAAAATAGCCAAACGATTGTGTTTGTATTGTCACCGGCAAATAATATTTTGTTTTTCGAATCAAGTAAGCAAATGCTTCCGTGTGTGTGACCCGGAACTTCAATGACTTCAAGTTTTCTACCTCCAAGATTAAAAACATACCCATCTTTAATTGATGCAAGTGCCGGTGGTGCAACTATTTCACCAGGCAATACTGTTTTCAAACGTTTTTCTCTTTTGAAACTGGCGTTAATCATATCAAAATCGCCTGCGTGTGCATATATTTTAGAGAATTGACTATCGTTCCCGCTATGGTCGCCATGTCCGTGAGTATTTACAACAATAAGTGGAAGTTTAGTCAACGTTTTTACATAGGTTTTTAAATCACCTTTTCCATAACCAGTATCAATAATTAATGCACTATCTTTACCTTCAACAACATAGATATTTACTGGAGTACCGGCACTTTCTACAATAGCCCAAACTTTATCTGCAACTTTATTTGCCTTATAGCAATCATTTATGTCCTGTGCAAGAATTCTCGAAGTTGATAAAAAAAAGAAAACAGAAAGAGCAAGTAATTTTAATAATTGAAATGATTTCATTGTGATAAATTATTATAAGAATTGGAAATTAAAGAATTTAGATTTTGAATTAAATATCAATTCTCTAATGTCCTTTATAATCAGGATATTAGAGAATTTGTTTTAAAATTTATCAAAATCCCATTTGTCTGCCTTGTACTGGAGTTTTGGTGTATTTCATCATTTTACTAGCCCATGGAATGAAAGTAGGATAGTTAGGGACATCTGTATGTCCACCATCATGTTGTCTCCATGCTAATTCACCATCTAATAAACCTGTAAGAACCGGTGGCAATTTTTCTTTCATATAATCGTTAGAAACACCAAGATCTTTTGCACCTAATAATTTGTAAACTGTCCCGGCAGCAATAGTTGACATATAACTTCCAGTTTGATCTAACCATTTTGCATCGCCCTTTTCAGGAATTCCATAACTTACAAAAGTAAGACGAGGAGCACAAAGTGCTATCAATTCATGTGAATCTACAGGTAAGTCGCAACCTGTTTTGCTTCCAAAACTAGCTTCTGATGCACCATATTTCAAATAATTGCCTGCCATCCAATGATATTCACCTGTACCGGTAAGGCTTTCAACAGCTTCACCAAATACACGGCGATGCAATGTTGCACCACCTTTACCGGATGAACCAATTAAACCAACTGCAAATCTGGTTTCGAATGCAAGTGTAACTAAAGCAGCTTTTCCATAGCGTGAAACTCCTTCAATTCCAACTTTCTTAGCATCAACTAAAGGGTCTGTTTCCAGATAATCCAAAGCACGTGCTGCACCCCAAGCCCAAGCTCTTAGTGCACCCCAATCTTCAGGTTTACGAGGTTGTCCTTTATTTACTAATCCGATAATTCCCTTTGTAAGTCCTGCACCATTATCTGCCTGAATGCTTGATGGGTCAATTGTTACATAACCCCAACCGGCTGCAAGTAATTGTTCCGTAGGTGAGGGATCTTTTTGAGCTGTACCTGTAGTTGCAGCTGGTCCAAACATGCTAGGTCCGGCTATTTTTGTTATTGGTTCATATGCTGGATACTTATCAAAAACAGCTTTCATTTCAGGATTATTTTTAATCATCATTTCTCTAAATGCAGCATTAATTTTTGCTAAATCCTCATTGGATGGTTGTCCCGGTGCTGGCAAAGAAGGACGTCCAAACATCATTAATACCGGAACAGGTCCTTTTACATTAGTTGGTACTACCACCATCATATTAATATCAACATTTATCCCGGGGCATTCACTATTATCTACATGTCCAACCATCAGTTTAACGATGGCCGGTGTTCTACCAATAGTTTCTCTGTCTGTAAGTTTAACAATCCAGTTGACTGCAGGAATTTTCTTTGGCAATCTACCATACACTTCTTTCTCGAAATCTTCTACAATTTCAGGTCTTCTAAGTTTCCACCACATATCAGCAGTAGTTACTTTTTTACCATTTTTCAATGTTAGTACATCAGGCAATACTGGACAAGGATTTGCTACAGACTCATCAATGTTTGCATGATTTGGAGCAGTTTCAGTACCACTTGGACCGGGTCTTAAACTTTTAATTCCTAATTGCTTCATCATGTTGTCATGATCTTGTTCTGCAGTAAAAACTACAGGAGCAGTAGATTTTTCAGTAGCAGTTTGTGAATAAACTGATAACGATACCTTCAGTATTAGAACGAAAATAATTATGCGTTTCATGGTATATATTATTAAGTTATTTACTTTTTAATTCACTCATTGGATAACCGACATTCGGTCTGTTTGCCATATACTGTTTCAACCAAATCATTGAAGGATTTTCTACACCTTCTTTAGTTACAAAACCAGTTCCGCTCATCCAGGTAGATCCGGTAATATAACCCCAAAACGTAATGCCTGCAACAGCTGGATGTTCCCAAAATACTGGAACAGCTTTCTTGAAACTTATTAACTGAAGTGAATCATTGGGTTGATTGCCTCTGATTCCTCCATTCATATCAAGTTCGGTTACATAAATTGGCAAACCGGCTGTAGCCATTAAATTCAAAGATGCTTTAATAGTATCAGCAGAAGGTTTGTCAACATTGAATGCATGTGCTTGAGTACCAAAACCATCAACTATACCTCTATCTCTTAGTACTTTAAATAGTTCTAACTGACTTTTTATTGCTTTCCTGTCTCCTTCTAATCCATAATCATTTAGCACTAATTTTGTGTTTGGCAAATATTTTCGTCCTTGTTCAAAAAGCCAAATCTGCCATGCATAATCTTCTGGTTTTGTTCCCGGGCCACCAAAAAGTTCTCTGAATTTTTGATTATCTCTTTGATGGGTACCAAGTTGTTCGTTAAGCAAGTCAATTTGATCGGATAAAGGATATCTCTCAGCAATATATTTGAGGCGTTTTACAACTTCAGCTTTCGCCTCATCAGTTGTAAGTGTTAATAGCCATTGCGGATATTGACTTGCCCATACTCCTGCATGAAAACGGAACATCATGTTTCTATCTTTAGCATAATTATATGCTTTATCAGCGTTATCGTAAGTCATAACTCCTCGCGTTGCTTCCATCATTCCCCATTTACAAGAATTTTCTGAAGTGACACCGTTCCAATATCCATCGTAGTTGGCTGATTCTGTTAGCTGACGAATACTGGCAAGATATTTTCCTTTACCGGCACTTAAACCTTTTGGAGAAACATCTTTTGCACCAACATTTATAATTACACCAACGGAAGTAAATGCGACACCTTTATTGTTAACTGCCTTTGCTTTAAGTGTATATGTACCGGCCTTTACATTTTTCCAAATGTACGAATAAGTGTTATTAGTTTGTTTGGTAACCTTTCCAAGTAACGTACTGCCGTTATAAATTTCAACACTCGAAACAGTACCATTATTGGCAGATTTACCAAAATCAGTAGAATAAACGTGGATTTCAATATCCGAGCCTGCCTTAAAATATGCATTGTTAAATGGCTCAGTTACCACACAAGAAGGTGGATAAGTTTGTGCCTGGGATAATGATACATTGATCATTAATAATCCCAGAATAAATATCGATGCAATTGATCGGTACGAGTTTTTTGGGTGATTGTGATTTGTCATGATATTATTTTATTAGTTGTTTTGAAAATGGTTACTTTTTTTGATAAATTCTGGTAGTTTTTTATTTAAATAAATTCAGATCAATAAAATCTCCCATCGTTTTATATCCAGCTTCGTTTGGATGTAAAAAATCGCCTGACTGTAAAGTTGGAAGTAATGCGTTCGGATTTTGAGGATCACTCATTACATTTTCGAAATCAATTACCCCATCAAAATGTCCTTTAGTACGTATCCATGCATTCACGGAATCTCTTGCTGCCAGACGGAAATCTTTATCATACGAAGATTTTGCAAAGGGTAGAATTGTTGCCCCATAAGCTTTTATGCCTTTCGAATGTGCTTTATCAATCATTTGTTTGTATGCTTCGATCAAATCTTTCGTTATCTTAGTAGCCTGATCTATGTTTCGCACACCACCTAAATCATTAACTCCTTCAGAAATAATTAACCATTTTACATTTTGCTGTGAAAGGATATCTCGATCAAAACGAACTATAGCTGGTTCTCCTTGTCCTCCTCGAACAACATTATTACCTCCAATTCCTAAGTTCAAAACTGCACGATTTTTTGTAGCTTTATTTTTGAGTAGTCTTTCCGATAATATATCGGCCCATCTGTTAAACTTGCTTACTCCTGATCCTCTACCATCAGCAATTGAATTTCCCATAATTGCAACAGCAGCTGTTGATTTTGGAGCCATTACATCAATGCCACTGGTTACGAACCAATGATCAGTTGTAATAGCATTGCTAAAGTCGGATGTAAGAGGCTGATTTCCCGCCAAAAGATAGGATGTTGTACGAGAAGCAGCATGTCCACCAATTTCAGGACCCGCATCTCCAAAGCAAATAGTTATAGCCAACTTCATTCCGGGTTTCAACGGAAATGTTATTGGATCGGAAACTGTTTCTTCATTAGATTTCATTGTTACTTCTTCTTTTCCAGCAAATTTTAAAACTTTATTTGTTGTAGCATCTATTGAACTTCCACCGGTTGAAACAGCTATTCCAACCGATTTAAAAGTAACTTCATTTTTACTGAATAAATTTGTAAAACGAAATCTTAGCTCATTACCACCAACTGACACACGCACTATTTGGCGAAAGCTATTATTGCTTAAACCCGGTGCAGGAGCTCTATTGTTAGCATCCACAAAGTAAGGTGCTGCACTCCAAGTACCCACCCATATTTTTGAAGCTTGAAGATTGGATGACAACAGCAAAAAACTTAGTATTAGTATCGCCGAAAAAGAATGAGAAGAAAAAATATATCTTTTGAAAAAGGTATTCATATTAATTTTTTGTTTGTAAATCATGATATCAATATAAGTTTATTTATCAATTTTGATATTAACTTTCCAATGCTTAGCAATAGCTTTTAATTCATTTTTAGTTAGATAAGTGACAGCTCCGTGTTTTGGACTGGTGAAATTAGTAGTCTTCATAATACCTTCGTTGAAATGACCAAGAACTTTATAGTTAACGAAATCTGAGGTTTCACTGAATCCCATATTGCTTGGACGAGCTCCATATACATCATACATGAGTACATAATTGTCAGTTCCAATTCGTTTAAACAGGTTAGGCGCCTCAGTTGAAACTTTTTCAGGATCTATCCGCTTAGTTTCCTGTATATATCCTTGATTAATCTTGTCAGAAACAGCATGCAACACCTTAGCACCACCTACGTAAAACATTTGATATTGATTTCCCACTTTCGTTATATCTGCGTCGAGACCACCTATACCGGTGATTCGCTCTGGTTTTGTTTCCAATTTAGTAAAATTATTATCGGTATAAGAATAATAAATATTACACTCTTTGTTGTTGTAACGTATAGTGAAATAGACCATCATTTTATTCATAACCGGATCGTATATAGTTTCGGGAGCCCAGGAACAATCAATATCACCGAGTTCAGGAAAGGCCTTATCAACACGGAAATCAGAATGTGTCCAGTGAATCAGGTCGTAAGACTTCATAAGTACAATTGCACGGTTATTACCCCACCCATATTTTTCTTGTGGTCGTTCAAATTCTGTATCGCGGTAACCAGCACGTTTACCAAAAGCGTGCAAATCGGTCATTGCCAGATAAAATGCACCATCAGGACCACGCGCGATGTGTGGATCGCGAACACCCTTTTGTTCAGCCAATTCAGTACCTTTAAATATTGGTTGACCTCCATTGACATCTGTAAAAGTATAACCATCAGTGCTTATAGCAAAATAAGCTGATTGGTTCTGATCTTTAAAATAAACTAATAAATACCCCGACAAATCTTTCTCATTGAATTTTGGAGTATTTTTAGGTTTTTCGAGTTTGGGTACAATAATGATTCCGGTGGGTATGGTATCAGTATTTGTTTTTTGGGAAAATGCGATATTGGGACCCTGTAAACCTATTGCGATTATTAAAATAGATACAAATTTATTTTTCATTAAATAATTATTTTTAAAGGTAACATGAAACTTGCAATTGAACCTTTGATACATGCAAGTTTCATGTGATTTTTAGTGCATCAACTTAAATTTCTAGAGTTTTATACTGAATCTACTTTTCCTTTCCTGTTAGAATCTTCTCTAACCGATCACGTTTTACATAATTTTCAAACCGGAAAGATTGTGCTACAGCTGTAATTTGTTCTTCCGATAAATTTTTGAATAAGTTGGAATATTCAGGTACAAGTGCTTCAGCAATTAGAATATGTCTAACCATCAAATTTATCTGACCTCGTACGCCTTTAGGATATGGATTATAAGAAGGGAATTCTTTGTCAAACATTTGTTCCAAAGGCAAAAGAACCTGACGAATATTCTTATCGCTCGATCCCCATGCATCCGAACCAAGTGAATCTTTTCGGGCAAGGAATTTGGAAATCAATTTCATATAAGGGGTATTGGCATTTTGATGCATAATAGCCTGCAATCCCATATCTTTATAAAGCCAAATACACCAACTGACCTTGTATTTGTCATAATAAGCCAACTGATCTTTAAGTATTTGATATCTCATTTCATCTTTTTTAGGATCACCGGTATATACGGGTCCGAATTCACCTACCCAAATTGGAACTTTGTGTTTATACATAAATTCACTCTTTTTCAGATAGTCATGTTCCAGAGAATCTTTATCAAAATATCTTTTACCTGTATAGCCTGGATAATCTCCACCACTAATAAATCCAGGACCAGCATAATCGTGATTGGTATATACTACATTGTCCCAAACCTCTGTAAATGAACTAAAATCAGCAGCATATTTATCTCCCTCAAGAAATAATATATGATTAGCATCAACCTTTCTAATAGCATCTTTTAACCGTTTGTAATAAGGGAAGAGTTTCTTGCCAGTTGGATCAGCCGGTTCATTTATAACATCATAACCTGCAACCCAAGATTGGTTCTTATAACGTTTTGCAATAGCCTCCCATAAATGCAACGCTCTGTCTTGAAAATCTTTATAAATCCAGAAGGATGCAATATGAGTTGGATTATCGCTATGCCAATGCTGGTTTTGAGCACCAGGTAAAACATGTAAGTCTATAATGGTGTAAATTTGATTTTTAGCACATAATTCAATGACCTTGTCAAGATATGCAAAAGCAGTTTCTTTATATACACCCGGATTCATATCATCTTCAAAAAGTCGATAATTAATCGGAATTCGAACAAGGTTTAACCCTAAACTGTGAATGTACTGTGCATCAGGTTCTGTGAAATAACTTTTAATGAAAGTATCAAAATACAGATTGTATTTTTTCTCACCCATCACTTGCAATAATCCATCACGCATGGCCTGTTCATTGGCTGGATAGCCATCAATGAAATTTTCCATGTGAAGCATTCCTCCTAACCCAAATCCTCGCAAACAAATAGTGTCACCTTTTTGATTGACAATTTGGTCTCCCGAAACTTTTAGCATATTTTCTGCTGACCCAATATTATTCTGTTCGGATTTTGAACAGGACGAAAATAGGAAAATGACTTGAATAATTAAAAGTAGAAAAAAATTTGTGTGTTTCATTGTTGTATAAATTTAATTGGTTACTGTATTTAATTTTGTACATTTATTTGTTGTAACTGTTAGGAAACCAAACACTCAAAAAGTATCAAAAAGGATGTTTACTTTTCAATCTTAGTAATCCTCAAAGCCGTAAAAGGTTTTTGGGGAAGTTGAATTAAGCTTTTTCCACTGAATTCACCTTTGACCTGTGTAATAGTCATTTCCCATGCATTAATAATTTCAACTTTGTATTTTGATTTTTGAGGCAAATTTACAATCTGACTTCGTGGTTGATCCATGTTATAATAGTTCAGATAAAATTCATCCTTATATGCAACAGCAGAGTAGGGCATCCACCAGTCATAATTTACTACAGGTCTTAAATATCCCGGTGCGTTTTCAATAATATTTTTGAGGAATTTAATTCTATCCTGACTTTGTCCACGAAGTATTCCTCCTTTAGACCACCACATTACCGCATCCGATTGATTACCCCATTTCACAGGATCTTCTGTAACATACGTCTCACCATGCCCGACAAAACCACCATTTGTAACTCCACGCCAAAACTTATTGACTAATTCTTCTGCTGTTAAATTTCCCCATGACCAATTGATATTTCCTTCGTATCTGCATTCGTCGTAAATCACAGGTTTTTTATATTTATTTCTGAGTTCTTTTGCCTTAAACGTTTCCTCACCTTGAAAACTTACGTGTGAAATAAGAGGGTTGGTGTGGTCGTATAACCGGCTACCGTTGTGAATACTGCGAAGATGATTATATGGATCAATTTCAGCAAATAATTGAATAAAATGATTCCAATCGTCCAGTTTTTTTTCTTTCATAAAATCAAACTCATTGGCCATACTCCACCACACATTTTTATAAGCAGCAAATCGTGCAACAATATAATTGATGTATAAATCATCTGTTTTCCGATCCATCTTTTTGAATCCCCAACGGTCGTAAGGATGAAAAACTATCAGATCTGCTTCTATGCCAAGTGAATCTAATTGTCCAATACGTTTTTCAATGTTTTGAAAATATTTAGGGTTTAACCTTGTATAATCCCAGTCAGTTAAGGGTTTCCCTTCAAAGGGGTAAAATAGTGGTTCGTTTTTGTTCCAATCATAATCTTTTGGGAAAATACACATTCGTATTTTGTTGAAGTATCCTTTCGAAAGGGTTTTCAATGTTTGTTCAGCAAGGCTATCACCCTGATGTACCCAACCATAGCAAGTTGTACCAAATGGAAAATATGATTTATTGTCGGAGTAAGCAAAATTAAATGTGTCTTTCACTATCACCGGTCCGTGATTATTTCCGGTATTTGAAATGCATTCAAATTTGCCTTTTTTATTTTGAAGTGATTTTAAACTGCTTGAAGTAACATAACTCCATGAACCAGTTTCCTGAGGCATAAACCGTATTTTGTAAATACCATTTCCGTCGTAAAATCCGGAAATTGTCTTTTTTATTACACCATTGCTAAAATCGGCTGTAAGTTTAACATCAGTAAATGGATTTCCTTTGAATTCTCCCTTCAAAATAATTTCATAAATATGCCATTTTTCAATTTTTGTTTGAGCGAACAATGAAAAATTTGCAATAAATATCAAAAGAATCAATCGTTGACGGAGTTTATTCATTGTGTTTTTTGTGATAGTATTAATTTGCAAAAACCTATCATTTATTGTATGGATTTGTATCTCAATAAATTATAGTTCGAAAAATTGATTTTTGCGAAAAAGCATGTAAAGTTACACAATTATTGTAATATTTTGGAATAATAATCAAATTTATTTATTCCTGAAATGAGCTTAGTTAGCTTAATTTCAAGAAGTAATAATGAATTATTAGAAAATATAAATACATTTCAACCGGATAACCGGTTAATGTATTTGAAAATTCAGATTTATGAAAAAATCAGAACTCATGTTATGCCTCATCCGCTAATTTAATTGTATTTTTGGGGTTGCAAATTGTCAATCTCAACATCTAATTAGTAAATAATTTAAATAACTCCAATAAATAAAATACAAATTATGGAATACAGAGTTTTAGGCCGTTCAGGTCTTAAGGTTTCTACGATAACACTTGGAACTATGACCTTTGGAGGTTTAGGAGATTTTGCAAAGGTAGGAGCATCAGATTTAAAACAGGCACACAGTATAATTGATTTAAGTATTGAACGTGGTGTAAACGTTATTGATACCGCCAATATGTATTCTGATGGAGTATCGGAAGAAATGATTGGTGAGATTTTAAATGGAAAACGACCCGGCAATGTTTTGATTTCAACAAAAGCCAGAATGCCGGTTGGCTTAGGTCCAAACCAAGAAGGTTTTTCCAGATACCATATTATACGGGAATGCGAGAAAAGTTTAAGCCGGTTACGCACTGATGTAATAGACATTTACTATATGCATGAATGGGATGGAATTACACCGCTTGAAGAAATGCTGGAAGCACTTGACACCCTTATTAAGCAAGGTAAAATCCGTTATATTGGTTGTTCAAATTTTTCAGGATGGCACATAATGAAAGCATTAAATGCAAGCCAGATCAACAACTATCAACGATTTGTAACACAACAAATTCACTACTCGCTCGAAGCACGTGAGGCAGAATATGAATTGCTTCCTATAAGTGTAGATCAAGGACTCGGATCATTAATTTGGAGTCCACTTGCCGGAGGTTTATTATCCGGAAAATATACCAGGGATATACAAAGTCAAAAAGGAACCCGTTTTGCAGAAGGTTGGACTGAACCACCCATCAGAGATTTCAACAGACTATGGAATATTGTAGATGTCATTAATGACATTGCTCAAGAAAAACAAGTTCCGGCAGCGAATATTGCACTTGCTTGGCTTTTGCAACGTCCCGGCGTAACATCACTGGTGATTGGAGGAAGAACACGGGAACAAATAGAAACCAATATTGAAGCAAGTGCTTTAAAACTTACTGAGTCAGAAATGAAACAATTGAACGAGGTAAGTAAACCAGCATTACTTTATCCATATTGGCATCAGGCAAGTTTTGCAAAAACCCGTTTAAGTTTAGGTGATGAAGTATTATTGAAAGATTTTATTGAGTAAAAAAACACGAAATTTTATTGAAACTACATTATATTATAAAGGACAGCAGATGTGTTTCTGCTGTCCTTTTTAATATTTCAAATTAAACTTATTTCACTGTATCTTTTTGAAGGAGATTGTCAACCAATGCTGCCAAATAAATATATTCGGCACAGCCATCAATCACGACTTCATTTTCGTACCAAATAAATGGCCAGTTTTCCTGATTTTCATAGAAATCCGGTTTTATCAAATAATTTCCCGGAACCATTCCACCGGGAATAAATGTAAAGTCGGCTCTGTTATTCCCGTAAGTTACTCTTTTAGAGTTTACTCCAACGCCCGACACAAAGGAAATACTTGAACCCGGATGGCATCCCAATACATAATTCAAACCGCGTATAGCATATTCTTTACTAATGATGTCAGGAAAAATCTGATAAAGTTTTGCATTGGTCAAAGCCCAATCAACCATGGAGAAACTTCCACCCTGTGTGTAGAAGCCTCCCTGACCAAGTGGTACTCCATATGGATTTTGATCACTTAATGAATCAAGTTGTTTTTTCAAATTGGTAGCAATTATACGAAGATCATTTTTAAAATCCTGATTCATATATGGTAATGCTTTAATCAATGTACGAATCATGCCCGATCCACCTCTACTTCTTGGTGCGTTCATAGTGTTTTTGATTGAAGGCCATAACTTTGCAAGATAATCAGCGTATTTTTTATCACCTGTACTTAAAAGCAATTCAATTGTCAAAGCTGCTTCTTCTGAAACTGAATCGGATCTTCTATAACTACCTTGTGTGTTAATTCCAGATTGATTTATTGATTTATTTTCAATTTCCTTTACCCAAATTTTCTTTGCAGTTTCCAAACATTCGGCAGAAAGACTGTCATTATATGATTTTAATGCCCTGCTTGATGCAGCAAGAGCTGCACCCGATTGAATATTTAAACCTGAATTATAATTGGTAAATGCCCAGCGATCGTCTTTAGTACCTGAAGTAAAACCATTGCTAACAAAAGGTTTCAAGTTGGGGTTGTAAATCAGGTTATCAGACATACTGGCAGCATCACCAATTTGGTTGTATTGAAATAAACGAGAATCAATTATACCCTGAATAGCATGGCCAATTGTCCTGTGTTGGGCTATTAAAGCTAATGTGCCATGTTCAATTTGTTGCAAAATGTCAGGTACTCCGTCGGGATGATGAATAGCTACATATTTGCGGTTTTTATCAATCATAGTTTCATCACGTTGAAGTTTCAGGTCTTCCCATGCACCTACCAAATTTATTATTGTGGTACAATGTGAGCGTGTTTGAATATCGAAGTCGCCAGCATCGAACCATCCTCCAATATTCAAACCCTGAATATGTTCGTAAGGTTTAAAAGGTGAATCGGTGGTATGACCTTGTCTATACCCATCATGAATCAGCGTATCGGTTGGAGCCTGCAAAGCATCATCCATATGTGCATTTCCATGCCATATACGATAGGCTTCTTTAACAAACATATGATCCATTTGAACAGGGAACCAAGTATCAAGTGTTGGATACCAGGTATTTTTGTAAACCTGTTTACCTATTGGGAAAGCATCTGTTATGAGATTTCCATATTGAATCTTGTAAATGCCAGGTTCTTTAATAGAAGAAAAATCGAACTTCAAATAATTATAGCGCATATACTTGCCCCAAGCTGATAATTTGCCGGTGAGTACATTCACCTGTTTACCATCATCACCAATGCGAATTAAAGAAGCCTCTGCCAATGGTTTATCATTTTGATCAAGTTCAATAACTGCCACTTTTTGTTGGTCGGGGTGATAACCTACCTGCGAATGTGAAATAACAGGTTCATTTACCCATGTTCCAACGCTATTGGGTGTGAACATCCATTGAATAACACTTCCTGTTTTTCCGGACGGAATTACCTCACGAACCACAAGCCAACCGTTAGAAGCTAAATTACGACCATCCAACAAACCTATTTCACCGCTTAATGATTTGACACTTACCATTGATTTAAGATCGTCAGGCGATAGAACAAGTTTTTTACCCGATGCTAAAGGAGTAGCTTTTGCATAAGTATTGCCAAATCTTTCATTTGTAAGCAAATTATCAAACTGAGGAATTTTTTCACTAAATGGATCAAGTACCATTGGACCGCTTGGTACCAATGGGCAAATACCAACCTGATTATCCATTAAGTATGTTTTTTTAAAATAAGTTGATGGAAGAAACTCAATGTTCATACTTGCTTTTCCTTCCAGTTTTTTAGGCAATGGCTGATCGAGAATTACAGTGATAAGACAGCCGTTGTCTTTTGCTTCAACTTTTATTTTGCTGGTAAAGTCAAATTCTTTGTAATACAAGGTTATGTCAACAACGTTTCCTTTTGCATCGATTTTTCGTTCTTTTACAGTTGGTGTTAAATCCCATTGTTCGGGAGTAGGACTAAGTCTTATTGCACCACCAGTCACAGTACGAACGCCGTGTTGAATCATTTCAATACCGTTTACTTTTTCATCAAAAAAACCACCCGAATTGTACGAGTCGTTGTAAATCATTAAATCTACACCGTGTTTCTTGAATACACCAAGCTCATTAAGTTTAAAGCTTTCTTGCTGGCAAAAACCATAGATATTAGTAAAGCCTACAAACAAGAAAATCCAAAGGATTCTCATGAAATGTGAATTTGTTTTTTTCATAAATATTATGTGTAAAGTATTTTTTTATTTGCTTCCTTGTTTACTGTATAATTCCAGATTGGTTTATCAAAAAACGGTTTTATTCATTCCATTTAATTTGACTTGTTGTTTCGATTATTTGATTTTATTTGATATAACTTGATTACAAAAATGCAAAGATATAAATTTGAGGATATAAAATAATAAATTCTTTTAAATATACTTTTTTAAAACAGGTAAAATACTAATTAGTATTACTTTTGCAATTCAAATTTATGTATACTCCAATTATATCGAATCTGATATTATTTTCAACAAAATAAAAATAAGGTGTGAAAATGAAAATGAATTTCCGACTATTATTAATTGTTATATTAACTTCGCTGATTACATTACAAGGCAAGGCAATAAAGCCTGTAGCCGAAATAATTGCAAAGACAAACGGCAACTTATCTGTCAGTGTAACCACAAGTACTGCGGGTGGTAAATATGCACCCCGAAACCTAGTTGCAATATGGGTTGAAGATAATAATGGTGTGTTTGTAAAAACATTGCTTGTCAATGCAAAAAGACAAATTAAATACCTCACAAACTGGTTAACCAAGAACCCTGAAGGTAATTCAGTAGATGCATTAACAGGTGCAACTGTCAATTCGTATAATACTTTAACCGCTACTTGGAATGGAACCGATATTGCCGGAATAGTAGTAAATAACGGCACTTATCGACTTTGTATGGAATTGTCTGACATGGACGATACCGGCAATTTCTCTTATTTCACGTTTACTAAAGGTGCTACTGTCGATAAACAAACTCCGACTGATAAACCCAGTTTTTCAAATATTACTTTTAGTTGGACGCCTAAGTGATATTTAGTACCTTCTGACTGCTTTGAGCGGACGGACGGATTACTAAATTTTAGAAGTTGCATTGGCCATAATCTCTTTTCCAAATGCCATACAATCTGCTCTTTTCAATTTGTCATATTCCGGCATTTTAAATTGAGTCTTCATAGTTCGAGCTTCTTTATCCATTAAACCAAATGTAATTCTTCCCAAAAAAACTTTTGAAGGTACGTTAATGTTACCGCATATTTTTGCCAGATAGTTGTCTATTAATAATGTTTTTTGTTCAGGTTCAACCAGTTTCATCATTTGTTTGATTCAACGGGGTAATACTCTAATGCAAACAATTTTTTAGGAATAAATAAAGCAATAGTACTAAACATCCCAAATTTTAAAAATTCCCGTTTTTTCATGTATTTAATTATCAGTATATTAATAATTTATACCTATTTGTCTTTAATAACCATCTCCATGCTCATTTTCATATCCATCGTCATACCTTCGGGAAGTTGAGGCGTTTCTTTAATTTTAACTTTGCTTTTCAAATCATAATTAATTGACTGTTCCTTTATCCATCCTGATTTTTTATCCACCTTCGTTGTACTTATACACTGACCTGAAACATCGGATTTGACTTGCATACCATTTAAATCTTTGTATTCGTCTTTGTTTTCGGTGCTTATTTTTAAAATTCCATTAATAATATAGCAATTATCAACTATCCCCTGCAATTCGTATGTTGTTTCTGCTCTCCCTGATAATCCCGAATTAAAATTACTCGTTGAAGTCCACTTATCCCCAATTGAGACTGGAAGTATAGGCAAAATTGCAAAGTTATTCTCCAAGTTGGTCTTTAATGTGTTATTTCCAAATGATTTATTTATCTGATCCATAATCTGTTGATTTTTAAAATCTTTTTCTAAATTTAGTTCATCTAACATTGTCGAAAAAAATGATTCGATGTTTTGCATATCTACAACTTTTCCTTTTTTTGATAATTTGAGTTTGAACGGTTTATTTGTAATTTTATTCAATGCTCTTGACAGAACATCATCTTTATCCTTATTTTCTGAGCTAATTGTAAGAAAACTATTTTCGGAGTTAACTTTGAAATTTATCGATAAACTCTCATACCTAGTCTCCAAATCAAATATTGAATCTTCAACTCCAACGACTTTATATATAATCTTACCAGTCGAAGACATATCTGTATTTTGAGTTTTTCCATTTGACGTTTGTGTCATAGTGGTTTTAGAAAATACATTCTGAGTGTAAACTGCACCCATTTTTAAATTTAGCTCCAATTTATATTTTTGGGCACAAATTATTGTTGATAACGTTGTTACAATCACTAAAGTCAAAATTTTTCTCATATTACTTGATTTAATTATTTCTTTTTTAATATAAAATTCAACATATCATCTGGATTACTAGTTGTTTCGATATATATAAGTAGTGCTGTCTGTTCAGACTTCTTATTACTTTCGTTTTTGTACAAAATTAATCTGAAGAGAGTATTTTGTTTAGGTAACAGTAAAAATGTAGTGTTTTTTCTTTCACTCCCTCTACCACTTTCCATTTTTTTTACCTTGGCAGCCTTCATCTCGTCTTGTTCGACGCATTTTTGCACCAGATCAATTAATATAGGATTGTCTTTTATTAAAATACTTTTATAGAGCGAAAAATCAAATCCGTCCATTGTCTCATTGGTTAGTTGAACCATAACAACATCTTTTTTATTGGCATAATCATTAAAAATATTTTTAATTTTCAATCCATTCTGAGCTTGCAATCCCAAACCGGATGTTATTGCAACCAACACTACAAACAGTATGTAATTTTTAATTGAATTCATAATATTTATTTTTATATCATTACTCAGCGAATGTACTTAATTGCTGCTTCATCATCTCTTTAGCATCTAATTTTGATGATTTCTCTTCCGATGCTCTTGATATTTCTTTCATGGAGTTTTCTGCAATATATCTTACCATCTGCTTGTCAGTAATTTTCACTCCATTTATAAAGGCATAATCTGATAAATTTTGCTGTCTAAATATCTGTACACCTAATCCAAACACCAATATTATAACAGCTACTCCTGCCCATCGAATGTAATGACGAATGCTATAAACCGGTTTTTGTTTTTTGTTTTCAAAATAACCGAAAATCGCTTGTTCGGTTTCGTACTTAGCAGGCAAACCTGTTTGTGCCAGAAAAGCTTTCAATTCCTTTTCTTCTTCGACAGTTGTAAAACCTTCGTAGTACTTCTTAATTAGTCTGTCAGCTTGTTCCGTAGCTATTTCATGTTTTATCTTGTATCTCATGATTTTGTCCATTTTAAGTATTCTTCCCGCACTTTCTTTCTAGCCCTCGAAAGATTTACCCGTACTGCTTCGGTATTCGTTCCTATTATTTCAGCAATTTCAACTACCTCATATTCTTCCATGTCTTTCATACGGATTATTGCTTGTTGCAAAGGAGGTAAATTTTCAATAATACGTTTAAGTATTTCTTCCGTATTTTTTTGTTCTAACTGTAAATGAGGATTATCAGTACCAGCCCTTGCATTGTGACTATCATCCAGTAAGTCAGTTCGACTTTTCACTTTCAGTCTGTCGAGGCAGTAATTTTTAGTAACCGTTGTTGCAAATGCTGCCACGTTATCATATCTATAGAGAGAGTCACGTGTATGCCAAAGTTTGAGAAGTACTTCCTGCACTGCATCTTCTGCTTCATCTTCTTCCAAAAGTATATGTTGGGCTATATGGAATAGCTTTTGGCGTATAGGCAGTACCTCCGCCTTAAATCGTTCCTGACTCATTTATAACTATGACGATTGAAAAACGGAAATATAACATCTACCACTATTTTTTTTAAATTAATAAGTATGAAACAAGAAAGATGAATTTAAATGCCTGATTTTTATGGCACATAAAAACAAACTTACAATGTCGCACTTATCTTTAGTATGGCAATTCAATACTTTATTTTTATATCACCACGCGACACAAATCGCGCTGTAGCAGAGGAAGCTTAGCATTGAAATAAATAATGCGGAGATAATAAGCAATTGTTTTTTCATACGATGTTATCTTATTAATTTTATGATAGTTGGATATTTTTTAATTCGACCTTTGAATGTTACAATTGCAAAATATATTGGAAGAATTACATTCAATGCATATAAACCCAATGCAATCTCAATCCAAATATTGGATGAATATATGTGTAAGATTTTTAATAATGCAAACTGAATCATGGATATAGATAAGCATACTGTCCATATAATCTGATAACTCAAAAGATTTGCACCGGCTTCTTTAAGCCCTATTACTTTATCTTTTTGGGTCAACCACAGAATCAGTGGTAAAATGATATTTCCAAGCGGTATAACTAAAAACGACAGCACCGATAGATGGAAGAAAACCATAAAGCTATTGTCGGTCTGTTTTCCGTAATCTAAAATGTCTTCTGCATGAATGTCGAGCACCTTACAAATAAGATTCATTGTATTACCCCGTGGTTCACTTTCGTTGTTCTCAATCCGTTGAATCGTTCGTAAATTGATTCCTGCTGCATCGGCCAACTCTTCTTGCGATAATCCTTTTTTCTTTCTGAGCTCTTTAATTTTTTCTCCAATCTCGTTCATAAATAATTTGTTTTAAAATCTTCTGCAAAATTATATATGAATTAATCTTACTGATAACGGTTTGTTTACGACATTTTTACGACATTCTTGTCAAATTGCTGATTTTGTTTGTTTTGTTTGGTTTTATTCACTCACCAACTGACACATGAATCTCTAAAGTAGCAATTCATTACTTTTTTTTTGATCATCACAAGATACGGTAGCTTGGTAATAGATTTTTATTACTTAGTGGTTTTAAGAAATTCGTTTACTATTTCGCTCCATTTATTTTCAACATAATCTCCGGATGTTTATGTGGTGCAACGAAAGCATTCAATACGTTGAAGCGCAAGTTGAATGAAGGTAATAACTCTAATGTCTTTACCTGAATAGGAGTAAGGGCATGTGCTTTGAGAGTTAGTATGTCCGTATTGTTATGCAATAAAAAATCAGATTTATTCTCCAGTATATAATCTGCATCCGAATTATTTTCAATATATACTTCCTGAACTAATGATTTGCCTTTATAGCTTTGAAGTATTTCTGTTCTTTTTACGACTAAGGATGTTTGAATCAATGGAATCAGGTATTCAGCGCTTCCAATTAATGTATTGTCAAACCATACCGCTGTCCTTCTATTTTCAAGCCCTTCTTTTATAGCAGTTTCTGATTTTTCTTTAGCAAAAACCAACGTAATGGGTCTGTGTTTACCTTCTGATGGATTATACTCCCAATCAATCAAGCCATGAATATCTGAATTACCCATTATAGTAAGATTATAATCTATTGCCATTTGAAATGCTTCATCGGAATATTCACCCGCATTGACTACTTCAATACCGTTGATTAATCCTTCTTTTAGCAGCTCTTTATGCATGTTAGTTAGCGTGGCTACTCCATCCGGTTGTTGAGCAATCCAACTTGGATGATTCCAAAAAATAAAAGCACCTTGTCTTTTTGCTTCTCTGTAAACTTCAATTGGATCGGCTAACAGAAGTTTATTCGCATCTTTAATAAAAATGGCATTAATGTGTCCGGGAGGCATGTCTCTGGTAATTTCAGCTCCATTAATAACTATAATATCACGACCTTTAATTTCTTTAGTTGCAATCTGATAACCTCTGTTTCTATCAGTATGAGGGATATCACTTTTATTCGGTTGAACTTCCAAATGGTCGGTAATTGATATAGCATCTAATCCATCCCTGATAGCTTCCTTTACACGAATAGTGGGCCAGACTTCTCCATCCGAAAATACGGTGTGTTGATGGAAATCGCATTTCAATGTTTTATAGCCTGGTATGTCCGGAAAATCAATAAACGGTTTAGGCTTAGTAACGGTTGGAGTTTGAGCTGCAAGTTGACTAAATACCGTTAAGCTTATGATTAGCAAAAATGTAGATAAGTTGTTGAAATTAATCTGTTTTCTCATAATATTATTTTTAATCCGTTTGTACTTCGCACGAAACATTCATACGGCAATTTAATACTTTACTTTTATATCACTACGCTATTCAATAACAAGGTAGTTGTGAGAATATATTTTCAATTCTAACACTTTACAATTGTTGGACAAAAGTTATTTTAATCCTTCAATAAATGCCTGAATGTTTTCTGTTGAAACTGCGGGTGGCATACCTCCGGCACAAGAGAATATCATTTTATTGAATCCGGCAGCTTCAGCTTTTAAGGCTTGTGCAGCAGCTTTAACTTTGGCAGGTGACGCAGCAGCCAGCACATCACGTGGCGGAATATTACCAAGAATAGCCATCTTATCACCGGTTACTTCACGCAATTCGGTAAGTGTCATATGAATACCGGGATTATAAAGATTGATTCCTAATTCAGGATAATACTTTACAGATTGAGTGCAATCGGCATCGTTATGGAAGAGCTTGATACTGTCGTTTGTATCATAAAGTTCTTTCAGATATGGATAAGCAAACTCCTTAAATTCATCTTCGCCCAGAAAACCGACAATATCGTCGAGCATCAGTATACCGTCGATACTATCAATTGTGTCATGTTGAAGTTTGTGCCAGTCTTTTAAAAAGTCAGTTATGATACGTAATAACTTGTGCACGGCATCAGGATCCATCATCATTGTCGTGAGAAATTCGGTAGTACCCATTAGGAACGAAGCGATATTCAACGGCCCACGTGATACAGAAAAACGAATTTGATGTCCTGCCGATTCAATGGCCGGACGGGCTTTTACTGACCGGTTCAACATAAAAGGAAGTAATCCATCTGTAGCCGGATTTGGGAGTGTTAGTTTTTCAATATCTTCACTCGTTTCGATAAGTTTATTGGCAAAAGGAAATTCATCATGAAAGAATACACTTTTTGCTCCAAATGCAGACGGCTCGGTACACATACCATATTCACTCCAGAAACCGGGAAGAAAGACTACATCCGGAAAAGTTTCAATAGCTTTCAGGTTTGCTTTAAGCCATAATTCGTCATTACTGAAATAGTCGAGGATAGAGATTCCGTACCATTGTGGTAACCATGGACAGTCTATAATAAAACCGGTTACCGACTGTTCTGTTTTTTTACCGTTTACAATTGCTTTGAGTGTTTCCCATTGTTTATTAGTCATACTGATATATTTTTAAAGTTGTTTTTTGCAAGTGTAAATGTAAATATAATTCTTGAAATAAATCCATTAATTTTTATTTTTTTATTGAAAAAAACAGCATAAACTATGTGTTGAAAAGAAGTAATTTTATCTTTCGTAAGTTATTATGAAGACTATATTTTGGCTAAACAAAAATTTTGTACTAATTTTAAACTCCATTTCAAAAAGTGCTTAGTTTTGATTAAAAAACCATATTCTCGAACAATCCTAAATCAAGCCATTTAAATTACTAATAAATTATTAAGTGTTATGAATAACGAACTTTTAGAAAAGCTGTCCGAATGTGTTGAATTCGGTAAAATAAATCTTGCATCGCCATATCCTCCGCAGATGAAAGGACTTCCAGGTGCCGACGAAATTACAAAAGAAGCATTGGAATCGGGTGTAACACCAACTGAGATTTTAAACGACGCATTGATTCTCGCGATGAATAAAGTGGGTCAGAAATTCAGCGAAAACAAAATTTTTGTTCCGCAAATGTTGCTTTCGGCCAAGGCTATGGGTGCTTCAATGGTACATTTAAAACCTTTCTTTGCAAATGGTTCAGTGCAACGTAAAGGCGTTTTTATATTAGGAACAGTTTTCGGCGATTTGCATGATATTGGCAAGAACCTTTTTGCTATGATGGTGGAAGGTGCCGGCTGGGAAGTAATTGATTTGGGTATCGATGTGAAACCCGAAAAATTTGTAGCAGCAGTACAACAACATCCAACTGCAATTGTGGGAATTTCCGCTTTATTGACCACCACTATGGTAAATATGAAACCGGTAATTGAAGCCATAAAAGCATCTTCACCTTCAACAAAAGTTATTGTAGGTGGGGCTCCCTTGTCAGCCGATTTTGCTGCAACAATTGGTGCTGACGGTTATGGAAAGAATCCACAGGAAGGCATTGTTTGGTTGGATAAAATATCTGCTTGAATGAAACAATGTCCATAGGATGTTGTGGCAATAGGTAACTATTAGAGTTTATATAAGTTGACCACCAATTAACATCCTTTGGTCGGGAATAAAAAGAATACAAGGCAAAATGAATTATCTGCACGTCAACTTATAGTATGACTATTGATTCTATTATAATGAATGATCAAGAATATCCACAAGACAAAAGTGATCTAAGCTCCCCTTTAGGAGGTGGAGGGACATTTCAATCCTATCATTTTACCTTTGCTGAAGTTGCTCCAACTTTCAACGAGGTACTTGATTTTCTTCAATCCTCCGATTTGGACGAAGTGCATCCGGCTATCGTTTTTATTCGGAGTATTTTGGATGAACTGAACTTTGATGCAGGAATCACAGGTGGTTTTGTGATAAAAGATGTTGAAGAAATAGATGTAAAAAGCGGATTGCTGCGTATTGAAAGTACCGAATTGAATCTAGGCTCTCAGGTTTGTGGATACATCAAAGAAGCTACACGGGTGGCCCTCTTTCTGTGTACTGCCGGTGAGGGTTTTACACAAATGACCAATGCGCTGAATAAGCAGGGCGATATTATGGAAGCCTATATTCTGGATGCAATTGGTTCATTGACAGTGGAAAAAGCAATGGATAAAATTCAACATACACTTAAAGACATTGTCAGTAACAAGCAATTGAAAATCTCCAACCGCTACAGTCCGGGATATTGTAACTGGCCACTTTCCGACCAAACAGCTTTGTTTGAATTAATTGGTGATCATTCAACCGGTATTCTGCTCAGCGATTCTTGTCTGATGACTCCCCGCAAATCTGTCAGTGGCATTATTGGCATTGGAAAGCATCTGAAACATCATGAATATGGCTGTAAAATTTGCAATAATGCGACTTGTATTTATAGGAAAATACTTATTGGATAAAACAATCCATTTTCAAATTCATCCTTTTTCTATTGCTTTCTATTCAAATCATCAATTAAAAGATTCATTCTCCACATCGCTTGTAACGAGGGATTAATGGTTATTTGATTATAAACTTAATCCATTTTGCTAAAGTAATGTGCAACACTTAGCAACAGGGCAAACAAAATTATTATCCCTGATAAAATAGCTAATATTTTGGTGATTCTTTTATCTTTTTTGAAAGGAATCAGCCAATGAAAAAGAGTAAATGTTGGAATTAGGCATGGTACGAAAAGTCCTATGGCTGTATATCTTTTCAATGTCAATAAATAAATGAAGATGTAATAACAGTATAAGAAAATCCAAATAAAAAGGGTGTAATTGAGAGCCAATTGTTTAGTGAAAACCATATACAACACATATATAGCTGTAAAAAAAGTAACTACGATTATATCATAACTGAAAAATAAGGTAAATGGTTCCATGATTATAATTTAATATAAGTATTTACGTCAAATTAATTTGTATTATTCCTTAATTGACAAAAATTTAAAAAATAACGGATAAGCAGTTTGACTCCGTCGATTTTCAATTCTACCCGCTTGATGGTTCAAACGACAAGGATGTCGTTTGTCCCTTGTTTTCCCAGTCGTTTGGTTATTTATTATCCGTCAGACCGCTTAAAGCGGTCAGACGGGTTGAGTTGGTGTTGATTTGTAATTCATACCAATAAAGAGAAACACAGAATATAATCCCAGCTAGCAAAAGAAAACTTACCATGTTCTTTCGCCTGTTTTTATTTTCCTCAATGTTTCCCTTAATAGATACGGATTATCATCTGTATTCGATACTTTGCTAATAGACTCTTCTAATTTAGCAATTGCTTCTGTTTTTCTTTTTAGTTTATATAGTAGATTGGAATATGTATCCACATAAACACTATTATTCGGATTAAAATCTAAACATAGTTTCGACCAGCTTAACGCATTCTGTAATGCTTTTTCATCTAAGGTATTTCTGAAAGCTACACATGCAATGTTATTGAGATTAATACAAATTTTATCGCGATTCTTTTGTTCCGAACCAGTATTCAGTTGATTGTTGCCATAAATAGTTGCATATTTAAAGTATTGATCAAATTCTTTGGTTGCAAAATAATAATCCATAAAAAATTCTTCTCTCGTTTTTTTCAAGAAGCTGGTTGGAATCTGATCCAATGCCTCAATGGCGTTAATAAGTAATTTCTCATTTTTGTTTCTTACTGCTTCATCTGTGGAGTTAACAACGCCAAAGTAGAGAAAAGTATAAACATTTATGTCCATTTTCTTGAAAAATTGATCTTTGTTTTTAAGCAGGTTTTTGTATGCAAATGAATTTACATTTAAATAACTCGATTCTTTGTTATAAATGTAGATTATTGAATCAGATATTCGTTTTTCTTCAGGAAGTAGTTTTAAATAATCATCAAAAAGCAATGCATTTGATCTTCGTAGTTTAGACCGCTTTTCCATATAGCTTAACAGGAAAGCAGGATCATTTTTTCGGGTTGGATATTCTTTATCCAGCATATCAATTTGTTTAGGATCTTTTAAATCGACTAATGCTGTTTTTGAAACTTCGATGAAATTATCTACCGGCATAGAACCGACAGCTATTGAAAATAGTGTTCCATTAGGCGTAATAAACAGATAAGACGGATAGGATTTAACTTCATATTTCTTTTTAAGATCAATTCCTTCGCCATCTTCAGCATCAATTTTGTAACATATATAGTTGGTATTATACTCCGTTCCAACTTCTGGTAATGGGAATACCTCATTGCTCATTTTTTTACAAGGTTCGCACCACGTGGTATACACATCAACAAAAATAGGTTTATTGGTCAGTTTAGCCTTCGCTAATACTTGTTTCCATGTTCCTTTTTCAAATACAATACCCTGTGAGAAGCTTAGCATTGAAAAAAATAATGTGGAGATAATAAGCAACTGTTTTTTCATATTGTGTTATCTTTTGATTGATTATATTATTGGGTTAATTAGTTGTAATTTAGTATGCTGCTTGTTTCAATTTTACCAGGTTCTTTCGCCTGTTTTTATTTTCCTCAATGTTTCCCTTAATAGATACGGATTATCATCTGTATTCGATACTTTGCTAATAGTCTCTTCTAATTTGGCAATTGCTTCAGTTTTTCTTTTTAGCTTATATAGTAGATTGGAATATGTATCCACATAGACACTATTATTCGGTTTTAGATCTAAACATAGTTTCGACCAGCTTAACGCATTCTGTAATACTTTTTCATCTAAGGTATTTCTGAAAGTTATACATGCAATGTTATTGAGATTAATACAAATTTTATCGCGATCCTTTTGTTCCGAACCAGCTTTCAGTTGATTGTTGCCATAAGTAGTTGCATATTTAAAGTATTTATCAAATTCTTTGGTTGCAAAATAATAATCCATAAAAAATTCTTCTCTCGTTTTTTTTACGAAGCTGTTTGGAATCTGATCTAATGCCTCAATGGCATTAATAAGTAATTTCTCATTTTTTTTTCTTACTGCTTCATCTGTTGAATTAACAATGCCAAAGTCGAGATATGTACAAAGGTTTATGTCCGTTACCTTGAAGATTAGATCTTTGTTTTTAAGCAGGTTTATGTATGCAAATGAATTTACATTCACTTGTTTCCATGTTCCTTTTTCAAATACAATTCCTTTTTCAAGTACAGATCCTTTTTCTAATAAAGTTCCCTGTGCAAAGCTTAGCATTGAAAAAAATAATGCAGAGATAATTAGCAATTGTTTTTTCATACGATGTTTGTTTTTTGATTGATATTAATTGTTTTACAATTTTATTGTTTATTGTTTGAATTGATAAAATGCTACTGTGGTATAGGTTTATTTGTAATCTTACTTGATAGCTCTGTAAGAGTTTACTGTGCATAAGCCCCAGATTTATCTGGGGGAAAGTGAATCAATAAATGAATAAAACTCTGTAAGAGTTTTCCAACACTTTCCAAGATATATCAGATTAATTGGGCAACCTCTATGAGGTTGGTTTTATTGTCCATTTCCTACCCCCGGATGAATCCGGGGGCTATGCACAGATTACTCCTACGGAGTAAAAATCTTCTCAAATTTAATATTATAACAGATAAATAAAGTGTCAATTATATCATCCTATTACAAACACTCAGCCATTACTCCAGCGGTTGCAATCATGGATTTGGATTCAATTTCTCGCCCCAAAGATAAAAACAATTTTTTACATTAACGACCATTTCTTATTGTTTTATTTATATATATTTAAAATACCTTTGTTGGTGCGGGTTACAGGCATAAAAAAACCCCAACATGGTGAGTTGAGGTTTATTTTGAAGTGTCAATAATTAGAGTACAAAGCTGGTGATGATATCGCTCCACACACGGGTAGGATTGCTGCCGGCACCACACATGCGAAACGCATATTCCACACCGCTGGTAAATCCGTCAATATCACCTTTCGATTTGGTAAAACTCCGTTGTCTCCAAATACTGGATGCAGTAACCGGTGTTTCAGTAAATTCCAGTTCGTAAAAATTAGCCGATTCCACTTTATCACAACTTGCATTGATAGAACCTCTGTTTTTACCGGGTTTTACCACAAAGTTTACCGGTTTATCCAAAACGCCCACTGTTTTGGGTTTTTTATTTACATCGAAACCACTGCTCAAAATTATTGCTTCATCGCCATCGCTGGTGGTTTGCACATATTCGGCCAGTTGTTTTAAGCAATGCAGCCAACACTATCCGAAGATTATTTTTTATCACCGTATCTTCTTTGGTACCATACTCTGCCTTGCCCAGAGCGGCAATGTATTTGGTGTTGGCTGCGGTTACTTCACTCAAAGCAGGATCAGGGGTAACAAACGATGTGTTGCCCGTCATTTTTTCTACTATATAAGTAGTTTTGGTACTTAAACCGGTATCGGTATATTTACCACCCGAGAAATTTGTTGATACTTTTGCATCTCCCATAATGTATTAATTTTAATTGTTTATATATATTACCTCTTATACCTCCCTGCATGTCCCTGATTGTTGGGAATACATCGGGATTAATTGAGGCGAAATAAATTTCTTTCATCTCTTAAAAGAATAAATCTTCATTATTGCATTAATTCCTGCCAGATACTCTTTAAGACCATTTTTACGGTTGAAGTTTTCCTAATTATGCTCATTTTTTTCATGAACATTGCTCCAATGTTCCCCAACGTTGCCATCATTTTCATGAAAATTGTCTCAATGTTCATGAACATTGCCATTATTTTCATGAAAATAGTCTCAATGTTCATCAACATTGCTCCAATGTTGCCCAACATTGCAGCAATTTTCTCTAACATCGCTGCACTTTTGCCCAATATCAGCCTTACTTTACCGGTAGTTATTATAATGTTGGGATGAAGTTTTCCGGCATTGATAATTTTTACTCCACTTATCGATCGTTTTCGATTGCGATGCAAAAAAACACATAATTTTTCTATGATTATTTAAGTCACTGATACCTTATTTTCGATAAAAATATAAAAAATGTTAACGGGTGCTTGTTATCTAAAAATAATTTTATTTTTTTGCAATTTAATTTAATAAATAAGCAATTTATACTAAAAGCAGAAATACCTAAAATTTTAAATCAATAAAAAAATCATCAAAAAATGAATTACAATCAAAACGTAACACAACAGAAAAAAAAGATTTTTCAACTTATCGCTACACACCCGGGTAATGTAACTGAATCGATGCGAAAAAGAGCCAAACAGATTATTGAAGATTATTTGCGTTCTCCGAAAGGAATGCGACAATTTTCGATAACCATTTTCGATCTGAATGAGAATCGGTTTGTATTTCACGATTCGATCTATAACGATAGATTTACGCCCCAAACTCTTTATATGGATTTGGAAGATCGAATGAAATTCCTGAATGAAATTACCAAACCCGAAAATCTGGTTTTTTGTTTGGATACACTTATTAAGAGCTATACATGCCTGCGAAGCATGAACTACGAAGAGAGTAAAAATTACAGGGTAGTGTATATTCAGTGGCTGCTCGAGGGTAATCAGTACCATCCTTACCTTCATTTGATGTTTCCAAGCCATTGGGACGAAGATGGTAACGTGTGGAAAGTAACTACCCATACCAAACGATTGCTGGATATGAATATCGAAGAATTCAGATTAATAACCCACGATACCGATATTTATACCGAGGAGCATGACTACTCACGCCACTTGCTACAGATAAAAATGAAAGACGAGGATAAAGATCTGTTGGAAAACTACGTGGAAGATTGCAAAAGGAAAAAACTCAGTGAAGTATTGAATAAAAGCATACATACGGTATCCAATTACTATACGCGTATCAATACCCTGTTTAAGACCAATAATATTCAAACTTCGTGCCTGGTGTATTGCATCATGGAACTGCACCGAACGGGCAAAATGAAACATGATTTCTAAACCTTTCCCCTCATTTTACTCAGCAACAATTCAAACACTTAGCCTGCTACGGCTATGAATCGATAATTGAAAAGCCTGTAATGCGGGCTTTTCAATTATACTGTTGAAAAAAATACAAATTAATTAAACAAAACTGTAGTTAATGTGAAATAAAGTTTTTATCTTTGAGGCGGAATTTAAAATGTCTGAACCTTGATTAAGCAGATGAAAATGTCTGAACCTGGATTTAGCAGATTAAGCAGATTAATCAGAAAGTAAAGAGATAAGCATAATCTGCTGAATCGTTTTTATTCTGATTGAATCGTGGTTCAGACAATTAGCGTACAAATGTCTGAACCTGGATTAAGCAGATGAAAATGTCTGAACCT